>MDSY01110568.1_pt1 | contig 30946 bp, 21 predicted proteins | sample 811131 | NCBI WGS metagenome assembly MDSY01 (sample SAMN05326643, study PRJNA326480) | marine metagenome | isolation source: seawater | place: Atlantic Ocean: South West | collected 2010 | reverse complement strand
GTAAGCACAAGTACTACGAGATAATTTTGCTAGACCCTTCACATCCAGCAATCAAGTCAGACAAAGATTTGGGGTGGATTTCTGAATCACACCACAGAGGTCGTGCATATCGTGGAAAAACCAGCGCAGGTAAACGAGGTCGCGGACTGCACAAGAAAGGCAAGGGCGCTGAGAAACTTCGTCCTTCTCTGAAAGCACGTGGTAACATAGGTAAGTAATTGTAACATCTCTACCATTTTAGATTCAAAGAATCTGATTAAACCTTCTAAAAGCCTTATTTATCCGTTGGGTTCATTGAGGAGCGTGTGTCAGGGGGTTCTAAGGAGGGCCGGTCTTGACCACTGATATGAGCATACTAGATCTCAATGGCAAGGAGATTTACACTCCGGATGGCAATCATCTCGGAATTGTTGGCGAGACCGTTATCGATGGTTCAACATTGAAAGCCACACATCTATTTGTTGCAGGGTGCCCTGACGAGTTGGTTGAAAAGGGCGTTCATCTAACTATTCCGTGGCGTTGGGTCAGATCTATTGGAGATGTTGTAATCTTGCGGTGGTTCCCAGATACACCGATTCCATATGAGCAATAAGGTGATATTTTGGTCCTCGAAATACACATTCTTGGAACATCATCTGCTCGTCCAGCTCAGGGTCGTTCTGTTTCAGGTTCGATTATAGAAACACAAGATGGAATGATGGTCGTCGATTGTGGAGAAGGGTTCCAGAATAGATTGATTTCATATCGCTCTCAAATGAAACTTTATGCAGGCCGTAGGTTGAAGATGTCAAGAATATCTGCAATCTTGCTAACTCATGGTCACCTAGACCATACCTGGGGTGTTTTACCGTGGATGCAAACAATGTCGTTAGATGGTCGTCGAGAGAAGCTTACAATTATCGGTCCCACAACAACCGATGTAATCGAATCTATTGTATCATCAGGAAAATTAGGCGACATCGAAACTACACAACCATCAGACCTTTTCAATCAGTATAGAATGTGGATGAACCTAGGAGCTAATACCGAAACATTGGGATATGAAGTTGATTGGATATTGGGCGATGGTAGTCGCTGGGTAAATCTGGCCACTCTTGAAACGGTGTCACTACCTCAACCAATTGCTAATGTTGATTTGTCTTTTCACTCTACTAAACACAAGGTCCCCTCATGTGCCTGGAAAATATCTATTCCTCCGAAGAAAGGCAAATTCAATCGTAAAAAAGCGCAACAATTACCTGACGAAGTAAGGGCAATGCTAGCATCAGGGCGTGATGTGGAGCATGAGGGAGAAGAACTAGTTGCCTCGGAATTTAGAGGTAAAGTAAGACCCAGTATGTCTGTAATTATGTCGGGCGATACAGCCGAACAGGCGATTGAGACTGAATGCGATCTCCTTATTCATGAGGCTACATTCTTGAATTCACATTCAGCAATTGCTGAACAACATCAACACTCTACGTCCGCAGGTGCGGCGCGAACGGCGTTGATGTGTAAAGCTAAACATTTGGCACTAACTCATTATTCGGCACGATTGGAAAGCCCAGAAGATTCGCTGTCGGAAGCCAGAGATTTGCACCCATCTGTTGTTGCCCTCTCTGATGGTGACAGAATCATACTAAACGAAGATTTTACAATAACTCATTTACAAAAGGTGGAGAATGGATGGGAACCACACAATTGAGTCAATTTGAAATCCCACGTGCTACTTTGCGCGTTATGGGCGGTCCAAGGTTTCTAATTTTCTTGTTGGTCGCGGTTACACTCAGTCCATTGGCTTCTGCAACAGAAGGTAGGGCGGCTCCACAATGTGCTGAATTTGATCTATCTGATGTGGCTTCTTCAGGACCGGGAATTTCAGTAGATCCAGGAGCATGTCTGATAGTTGATATTGGAACCAGAGGTCATGAAGTAACTCTTGCGATTGACATCGAGATTATGGATGATGCGATGGATGTTCTCATGTTCGATCAAAACGGAATTCAGACTTACAAGAACGGACAAAATTATCGTAGTTCGATAAATCCAGAGGCTTCCTTTGAATCCATGATTGGTAGTGAATGGTTAGATTGGTCACCGCCGATTTCTATAAACCCAAAAAACTGGTTCATAGTATTTGATAATTCAGCTCATGACGGTGATGAAGGTTTAGGTGATCAAGGAGGCATGGTGGGGCGATTTAAGATTCAATTAGCTCCTGCTGCTACTCATCCATACTCATTAATCCATGACACATTCGTAATAGGTCCCAATCAGGTTGTTAATCTTGCAAATTTTGCTGTTGATGCAGAAACAGAATTTTCCTATTGGGTCCATCCTATTTCAGGAACCGCAGACTTATTCGTACAATCAGATAACCAACTTGGTAGTAGTCTATTTATTTCTGGCACTGATGTGAAGGATTTTGCTGGTATTGACTTAACACAATTGAACTGGTCAATACCAGCATATCTAGATTTGAAAAATCTAAATTTAATATTAAAAACGAGCAATTTCCCGGTTCACTTCTCAATAAAGAGTTGGTTCAACCCAACACTTTCACCTGAAATTGTCGATTACGTAAATGGCATAACTACTGTGGGAGAAAAAATAGTTTTGGATGCAAGGAACACTCCAAACAGCTTACAGCAAATTGAGGCGCTATCTTGGGATTTTGATACTGACTCGATTGTGGATGCAACCGGAGATTTAGTAGAGGTATCATGGGATAGTCCTGGAGTAAAAACTGTGTATTTGACGGCTGAATCAAAAACAGGAACTACCGTTCAAAAAACCCATCAGATTACCGTAGAAGACCAGAACAAACCCACTGCGGTGATAAATGCTATCGGAGGAATTCCTGTCGACAACATTAGAAAACTCCTGATTGACACAGACTTGACTCTTCGTTCTCTTTCTTCAAGCGATGATCACATGATTGAATCAGTAGCTTGGAAAATTAACAGTACGGAGGTTTCAAACAACTCTGAATATGTTTTTAACAGTTCAAGTATAGGATTCTATAACATTGTATTGGAAGTGACTGACCCTTCTGGTAACATAGGTCAAAGTAACATAATTGTAAGGGTTATTGACAATTCCAATCCCGTGCTAGTTTCTGATAGAATTAAGGATATAAAAAGCATACAAAGAGGTGAAGAAATTTCTCTTAGCGTAACTGCATTTGATTCCGATTCTTCAAGTGATTCTCTAACTATTACATGGGATCTAGACTTGACAGAAGACACAAATAATGACGGCGATCCAAGCAACGACCCTGACTATAATGGTCCAAATATCACAACTTCATTTTCCAAGTTGGGTGAAAATAAATTCACTGTTACTGTAACGGATCCATCAGGCAACTCGGATAGAGAAATTCTTAGTGTAGAAGTTGTTGAACCGCCTAGCGAATATGGCGTCTTTGCTATTGTTGTGGTAATTTTTGCAGTCTTTATTGTGGTAACAGCTGTTGTTTTGTTTGGCCATTACCGAATTCAAAAGAATCATGCAATTGATCTCTTAATGCAAGGGGGGTTGACGAAATTAGAGGCTAATGCAAGGATAAATAGTATTTCCAAAAACGAGAAACTACCTATGTTTGCTAAAGCAAGACAAATTGCAGGTATCAAAGATAACGAGGTAGTTAAGTCGATTTCAAATCTTGAGATGGACGCCAAAAATGCAGAATTTGAGTCAATATACGGATCAAGTCAATCGGATACAGATCCATATGCTGGTTTCAGACCATCCGAATCATATCGTCAAGTGGATTCTTCAATTGCAGAAGCTGCTTTAGCAGCCTTTGCAGAAGAGCCAGTTACACAGCCAGTTGCAACCTCGGCAAAAGTTTCTGGAAAAGTTAGGAGCGGGGGGGTCGCTTTACCATCCAGATCAACTAACCAACCGGTAAAATTAACAACTAATTGTTCGCTTTGCGGCTCTGCATTTAGCGTTGATTTGCAGCCATCACAGAAATCTGCGGTTGTCTCTTGCCCATCATGCGGTGCTGACCAGTTATTTGAGCGTTAAAAATAGATATTTCTCTGCTCGGGGAAGGGATGGTTTCATTTGGGTTGAGATGCCGAATAGTAAATGATGTCCGTTAGCGGCGTGCGTGTTCTTCATCGCGGAGTACAGCAACCTATCGGAACAAGAAAGGTTGCAATTGGGCTTATCCTGTTGATGCTTTTGCCAATTATCAATCCTTCAACAGCAGAAGAATCAGCGGGTAAAAACGACTTCGGAGTTCTTGAAGCGATGGCAGACGCTTTATCTGAGCAGCGGGATTCAGGAGAAGATGATTTAGCAAGAAATAGCGCTGAAGGAATTATTAGCGCTGTGGAAGCAAAGGGTAGAGAGATTGGCGACGGCGATGCTTTGTTAGCAACTGATGGCGTATTAGGTGATATTTCTATGCGTCAAACCGATCCATTAGAGCCCATGCACCCCCGGCCGTATGTATACCTTACAGATCCAAACTCACACCCCGATGGGTGGCCAAATAACTTGCTTGACACATTATTTGAATTACCACCATCATTTACAGATCCATTAGCTATTGGTGCCAACACATATTCATTGTATGTCAATTACACATCTAGGAATAACGGTCCCCAATATGAAGCGTGGGATTATGGAACCTTCACAGGCGATATACTCAGTTTTGAAGGGGCTGGTTTATTCGAAAATGCAATCGATATTGATGGAGATGGTAGTAGTGATGTTGCCGTAGGCCTCTCCATTGTTGGATTAGGGCAACAAGGCGAAGGTTGGGATGTTCAATTTGGTGGTGGTTTAGTTCCAACAATTGAATCGATTTACATTCAACCTAACTTTCAATGGAGAGTTCGCGTTTTAGATTATGCTGATCCTCTATGGGATGACATGGCAAGTATGGAAGTTGCTTTGATGAAGGGGGTTGCTTATGATTTGAGTCTCACAAATGGAGGAGAATCTTATGCCCTCATAATCGATTCGAGATTCACTCAACCTCCCAGTGACTTCCAAGTAAGGGTGGGATTGGATAGGCTTGTTCTAAATATTACAGACACATTCACAAACATCATTGATGTTCTCAACATATTCAACGGAGGAGATGAATCAGGATTAGAAGTCACATCCGTAAGCGCACCATATTCTATCTCGATATCAAACCCGAATGAAAATTCAGCAAACGAACAAACAGATTGTGAGGATTCAAGTTATTATGACCCAATTGCAGATCATTACTCTGAAAGCAGAGATCACAAGTGTGGCTATTCAGTTGGAATAGGCTTCGTCCATTTCGATCCTCCAGACGAATCTGGTGACAGGGCTCTGGATGAGTTAGGCTATATTGATGTTGGACTACATCCAATTTTTGGGAGCACACAGATTCCTCAAGAAGTTGATTTAGTTATCAGAAACGACAACGCAGGTGAGAATTCATTTGACAATATTGAGATATTTAGCGACACTGATGCTGACTTATGGTTCCATTACTTCGAAGATCGATCCCAACACATAGAGGAAGGGGGACTGCTTGGGAATATTACAGACTCCAGAGGTTGGGTAAGAGACCTGCCAAAGGGAACTTTACCACAAGAGGAGATTGATGCAATTTTCACTCTAATAGGTGAAGCGCCTGGCTCTTCAAATTTCCCAGGACAGATGCCAAATAGACTTTCTCTAATCATCTCTATCAAGAATTACACAGCAGACACATCAGCGAATGTGGGTGATACGACGCAGATTTTCAACCCCTCTGATACGAGATGGAACAGTCTAATACTGATAGCAGGGACTGAGAGGATATCATCAATAGAATATGTCTCGACATTCAGTCGTCATGGATATGAGTCTGATTCATCATCGATGGAGGTTGAAATAATAGATTTACCAGAAGTGGTTGCAGTATTCGGTACGTTTGAAATTCCATCCTCAAACCGAATACGGGTTCAATTTGGAACAGCCCCGGATTTATTGAGCGAAGTTCTTGACAATGTAATTCTCAATTTAGTTGAAATTGTGTTAGATCTTGGTACTATTCTCAACGGATTACCTGAAGCTATTGTTGGGACTGCTGGAGAGTCCAGTGGCGAAATTATAGTTCAATTCTATAATCAAGTCAGGGAATCATGGAGCGATTCCTCCACACGTCAAAAAATGATGGCAGGGAGCTTGAAGCTAGCAATTGGTAGTAGCCCTCATCCAGTCATGGATAGAAATCATATTCTCCTGTCAGAGGATATTGACTTTACAGACTCAAATGGAAAAGTAGACGGCAAGTATGGTAGAATAAACGGTCCTCTCGTACCGGTCGGAATGAGCTTAGCGATAACCAATCTTTCTGGAGTTTCTTACTCCTATGACCAAATTACCGACTTAAGGGTGATTTCATTATCGGGTCTTTACGGAGAAGAATTGATAATTGGACATCTTATTCATAACTCGAATACCACTGAAGGAGAAGTTCGTCAATTTGCATCAATCTCTAACAGGCCTCAAGATCTAACAATATCTCAGCAAGGAACCGACATAAGTTATTCTGCAACAGGAGAGATTGGCACAATTACGTATAGCGGAGAGGGAGATGGGCAATACAATGCTTTGAGATTGAATGATTTGCCTTCAGAATTCCAGCTACAGTTGGGCGACACGCTGGCATTTGTAGCGCCGGACGGAGTTGGTTCTGTTGAGGTTCAAATTTCAAATGCAACAACTCCTCTAACAATGAAGGGAGATCATGCACGATTTTGGACCAACCAAAATACGGGCGAGGCCAGCATGTCCATGAAGTTGTCAAACCTAACATCTGTTGTTCTCCTACCACCTCAAGAGGTTGGAGCTGATGGCGAGGCAGGTAACAGTGTTATGGTGATGAACAGGACAGGTTCTTCCCCGTTCAGTGTGTTACTGGACGACGTAAGCCAAAGAGATGACGAGTATCTTGGGCTGAATGGTAGAATATACCTCGATCCTCTTCCTGCAAACGTAACTATGTCTCTTCCCTCATCAAACAACTCTCAGTTAATTTCAGTTCCAGAGTTTAGTGAAGCAGATGGTATACTATCCCTTTCTTTCTTCTTGTCAGGGATGATCGATTTCGGTTCATCTGTAAACGATTTTGCTGTCGAAAGCATGGTAAATTTGGGGGATGCGTCAAATATCCAAAGTGAGATGAACTTGGGTCTTGATTTGCTCACAGGTGAAGAATTTAATTTAACTCTAGATGTGAAGAAAGGAGTTAACCTTGACAGGCAACCAAGATGGGTACACGGTCTTTCAGGGGAGATACTAGATGCTACTGAATTGAAATTCAATTACACAAAATTGCAACTCTTTACCCAATCTGAAAGAGAGAAGGTAGATCAAGCGTTCAGCGACTTATCTCTAAGTGATTCAGAAGCTGAGGACATGGAAAGAATTTTTCGCGACGTTTTGATGTTTAGTGATGCTCAGTCTTTGATTGAAGTTTTGAGAGATGGTTATATCTCGCAAGGAGAAATGACGATTATAGATAGAGACAAATTGTCACAAGAAGGCTTGGACCTTGAGCAAAGAAGAACTTGGCACACACGTATCTGGATGCCTCAGTTGCCTTCTGGAGAAATAAAGTTGAACTACAATGTTGACTTAATTGAAGATGTACCAAGATTCAACATCAATGTTTCAATGGAAGGATGGACGCCCTTCAGAGAAATATTGACATTGGAATTAAATGGTCTCGCAAGAGCTGATTCGCTATTGGTATTGGATGGCTTTGACACGTCTCTTGAAAGAGACATTTTGATAGATTTAACTACTGAGACTAAAGCTGATTTGATAATCCCTAGAAATGAGATAGTTCTGGATTATTCATTGGGAGAGAGAATAGACAACGCTCGTGTAGTACAGATTGACCGTCTTAGAGGTATAAGAACCGAAATGATGCTGTTCAACGTACCTGAGAGTGCTTATTTAGAATCAGAGATTGGTGATATTTTATTCGCAAGATTGGACGTTGAACCCTCATTTAGAGAAGACGATGGAATTAGGGCTGCTGATAGCCTTATGCTTCAACAACTGAGAATGGTCGATGACATATGGTATCCATCAACAATGTTCATCAACGATGTTCCGGGTTTCATGGAATTACGGGCATCACCTTCAGAGAGATTCGATATACACGAAGAACATTCGTTCCAAGGTATGTTTGAGATGGATTACAGGTCAAATAGTGACGACATGGATTTGTTCATTGAGACTAAAGGTAAAGCCCAGAATGTTAGAGGAGACACGCTAATGCTCACGGAGAATATGCCTGACGTCTTCACTTTAGCAGTTACCGAAGACTTTGGAGCGAAAATTGCGGCTTCAGGCAACGGAGTAGAAGAACTGTATATCCGAAGGACAAACGTACAGTTCCAAGATAATGTAAATGTGTTATCGTCAGAGATGGTTGGGGAAAATCTTCAGGCAGCAGAGGTGCATATTTACAGACCATTTGAGTATCCGGTCATCGTCGTTGATGGAATTACAGGTGGAAGAATAGTAGCAACATCTCACACAGAAGTTACCTTCTTAGGATTTGATATTGATGCCCGAGGAGCTTTGTTAGATGCCCAATTTACAGGAGGGTTCCCAACAGCCTCTAGCGTCGGAATCAATGGTGTAAATACAGATTTATCATTGATAAGTAGTCTAACTGGTGGCAAGATAGAAACTACACATGTAATGATAGGTGATCCGTTTTCATCATTCCTGGCAACAGCTGTGGCGGTGGTGACAGGATGATTGACGACGATTCTGAAAATGAACAAGAACTTCATGAGATTTCTCAAGAAATTGGCGAGAAGATTGTAGAAATTGCTGAGAAAGTCCACCCGCTCAGAGTGGCTCTTGCTGGGGTTGTAATGCTGTTAATTTTGGGTGCTTTAGTATCCACATGGTATTGGGTAATACCCAGAGATGATGTGGAAATTGATGTAGTATATTTGCAAAGAAATGGGCACATTGTCATGGTAGAATTGTTTAATGATGGTAGTAGAGAAATCACTGATGTAAATCTAAAAATTGATTTTGTCGATAGTGACAACAAGGTTTTGCAATCTATCGATGTTTCATTTGACAAATTATCTAGTCACACAAGTGTTTCCGGAGATGAGATGGAAATGAATGTAAAAGGCTACACAGTATGGTCTACATACACGATTGTGATTGATATAACATGGACTAATTTCAAAGATGTAGTAAATCAAGAGACTAAGTCATTTCAAGTTTCAGAAACTCAAACAGCACAATTCACACATGACTGTGAAGAAGTAACGTGGTTCTTTTGAGGCTACTTGTGACAAGTCCTAAAACGGACTTGCGTCGCCAATAAAATGTGCGAAAAGTCATTTGTATGCTTGGAATTCTCCTCCTTGCGAGTATACCTCTAGCAAATGATTCAGAAGTTTCTCAAACAGAAGATGGTATAGAGTGGATAAAATTTGAGCTACCTAAAGATACCATCAGAAATCTTGTGGGCCATTTAGATGAATCAATCTCATTGGAAGAAAGACCTTTACTTGCACATTCAAGACTAGGCATACATGATGCATCAGGTGTTTTGTTTGACCGTGATATTCCCCATGAATTATTGGCACCCCGCTCAGACTTGTCATTGGTATTAGTATCCACAGAATTTAGACTTTCAGATATAAGAAAACAAATTCAGGATATGAATGGTGTTGAGGTAAGGGAATTCATTTCTCCATCTGGACTTCTTGTTCAAGGGACTCAAAATGGACTTTCTTCTCTTCAATCAATTCAAGGAGTGTCAGCTACACAACCTGTGCCTATTGCAATGATGGTTGACTTCGCAATAATGGAAAGTGATGGCACATTGCCGGTTCGCATTGAATCATGGAAATCTGATCACTTACTTCCAGGAGTTGACATAGCCGATAATCGTGGAATGCGGCTATATCAAAATCTAGATTTCGTTGCCAAAAATTTCTTGTTAAATTCCTACCTTGCAGAGACGGGCCGTTACGATGGCTTTACTTCACAAACTATTGCAGAGATTGCGGCTGAGCCTTCAGTTGCATGGATAGGCAAGCAGCCAGTTCTAACCAATTGGAACGACCAATCAAGGAATCATATGAACATCAATGCTATGCGGTCTTACTACACAACGGACTTGGACGGTTCAGGGCAAATAGTTGCGGTAGCAGACTCAGGATTAGACCACGATCATGGTGATTTTGGTAATCGAATAATTGGTAATGTTGACATCATTGGTGATGGTTCAACAGCAGACGCTCATTCGGGTCACGGAACACATGTAGCTTGTACTGTGCTTGGTGATGGAACAAGAGGAAATTACCAAGGAGTTGCGCCAGAAGCAGAGTTGTATTTCCAAGCAATGGAGAATGACAACAATGGAAATTTCCAATGGGCCAGCATAAACAATATGTTGAATACTGCATACAGTAATGGTGCGAGAATACACTCTAACTCTTGGGGTTCAACCTCCTCTGATTGGGGAGAGTATACCTCAAGTTCTGAGGATGTTGATGATCGTACCCGCTATTATGATCAGTATTACAGTGGTAGAGAAGGATTAGTAGTGCTGTTTGCTGCAGGTAATGATGGTCCCAACTCTGATACAATTGGTTCACCAGGAACAGCAAAGAACACAATAACAGTCGGCAATTCTCAAAATCGATACTCGGGAGCACCAAATTCGATAATGGACGGATCAAGTAGGGGGCCTGTTGATGATGGCAGGATTAAGCCAGACATTCTCGCACCCGGTGGTTACGTACGCTCATGCAGAGCTCAGGAGGCAACAGATACAGGAGGCGCCACATGGAGCAACAATTGGTATCTAGAGTATACTGGAACTAGCATGGCAACTCCTAACGCAGCAGGAACAGCCGCCCTCATTAGAGAGTATATCACCGAAGTTGCTCAAAGGCCAGAGCCTCAAGGTGCGTTGGTAAAGGCACTGATGATTCTTGGAGCGCAAGATGTAGGTTCTAGAGACATACCTAACATGAATGAAGGTTGGGGGAGAATCGATCTCAAATCAACACTCGCTCCAAACAATGGCAGAGGTATTTGGGTGGATGATCGCTCAGTGTTATCGTCAACAGGTAATTCCAAAAGTTATTCTTTCAACATAACCACTCCAAACCAACCCTTCAAAGCGGTCGTAGCATGGTCTGATGAAAGAGGTAGTCGGTTTTCAAACACGCAATTAGTGAATAATCTGAATCTATTGGTTACCACGCCTAGTGGTATAGAATACAAAGGAAATGAATTCTCTCAAGGGCGATCCATACAAGGTGGTAGTTTCGATTCTCTAAACAATGTTGAAGTTGTGTTAATTGATTCTGCCGAAGCGGGTTTATGGACAGTGAAGGTAACCGATGCAGCACATTCCGGCTCTAGAGCACAACCATTTGCGATTGCAGTTTCAGGTGTTGGTGTGAACGACTTGAGGCCTGACCCATCTCCTATCCAGTCTTCACTAAAAACAGACATTTCGATACCTCAAGTAGGTGATGACGTATTGGTTGAAATGAAAGTATCAAATTTAGGTAATGTGAAGGCAGAAAACGTAGAGGTCATCTTCCAAGAGGAGGGGTTGTTCATTGAATCCCAGTCTTTCGATTTAGGTCCAGGGGGCTCGAAGATACTATTCTGGGATTGGCAACCACAGACAGCGGGAGGGAGAACTCTAACATTCTTGGTTGACTCAAGTGATATAGTGGATGAGATAAATGAAGGTAACAATCGGATGGACGTTGTAGTTAATGTTACAACTCCCGGTGTCAGAATAGAATCCGCAAATCCAATCCAATCGCTAGGTGATATTCAATCAACTACATCAAATTGGCAAATAGTTCTAACCAATACTGCATTGTTGTCAACCAATGCTTCGGTGTCGTCTGTGGAGGTTCTAAATTCAGCAGGGGAAGCACAACCATGGTATGTTGGCTTAGATAATACGGATTTCAACCTCCAAGGTCAAGAGGGTGCATTAGTAAACGTCACATTAGTTCATCCTTCTGGACCAAGTCCAGGCCTCTATTCGATCAAACTGATGGGGTACGATGAGGATAATTCAGTCAGTAGTCCATACACTCTTACTCTAGATGTCCCAGTTTTATCTGAAACAAGAGTTGAGTTTGATTATACTTTTATCCCTGCACATCCTTCTTCCAATACCTCAATAGACATCAGGTTGTTCAATTTAGGCAACAGTGACATTGGTTACGATGTATTCTTGGAGTCTCCACCTGGATGGTATGCTGGTTTTGATGACCTATCATCACAAGGCGGTGCAAATTCAGCATCAACAGGTCTAATGCTAAAGGATGGACAAATGGATATTGGAATAACATTCATCCCACCTCAAGTTATGACTCTAGCCGACTCAGAATTTACAGTCGTCCTGAAAGTATTTTCTCAGACAGAAGAATATAGAATGATGGAATACTTTCTTCCACTGAAGGTTGCGGAGATCGCTGATGTAACTGTAGACTTGGAGTCTTCATTCACAAATGTTAATCCGGGAACTACAATATCTCTCCAATACACGGTTGAGAATTTAGGAAATGTAGATCTTTCTCTGACTCCAGAATTGCAACTACCAGTTGGTTGGAGTAAAAACTCTGAGCTTAATCAAATCGATTTGGCATGGACAGAGTCTGAGAATATATTGATATCAATATCTGCAAACTCAGATGCTAGAAGTGGTGTAATAAAACTGATAATGAGCGACGAGGGGCAATCATGGAGCCATTCCAAACAAGTGAATGTCACTCAAATAGCGTTGCCAGTGATGACTTTTGCATCTCTGGAAATAGGACCCGAGACCTACTCAACACTAAATGGTCCAGGACAACAGCCTACTGGTGTACCTATCAATTACACATGGTTAATTGAAAATATGGCTGACACTACGTGGACACCATCCGTTACTTTACAGACCAACCCCAATCTGCTAGGGGAATGTTCAGGGCCAGAATCAGTATCAAAGGGCGATATCAAAGTGGTTAAGTGCACAGTGATCATATCTTCCATGCTCGATCCAGGTTCTGAACCAGAATTCAAGGTAGAACTGAGTGATAATTTCGTTTCTGTAAATAGAACTGTTTCAATGTTAGTGGCAGTTTCAAAGGAACTTAGATGGGAAGTCACAGGAAGTAGCACCATAGAAACGGGAAAGGAGTCAATTCTATATCTAGAGGTGACGAATTCTGGTAACAGTTTCGTTTCGGGTGCGATAATCTTGCAATCAGAGGACGGATGGGAAGTTGTTTTAGAAGGCCCAGATACACTTAATCTTGAAGCAGGGCAATCAGCTGAAATTGTATTGAAAATAACCTCCTCAAAGCGGGGACAAGGTGATATCGAAGTATCATTATCGGGAGATAGCAATATCGTCAGTAATACATTGACAATTGAACTGACAAGTGAAGGGGATCCAACCAACGATGGGGTTTCTTCGGATTCTTCCCTAACCTTTGTTTGGATAGGCGCGCTTTTGATACTTATTTTGAGTGCAGTTGCTGCAATTCGAATCCTGAAAAATCGTGGTTTAAGTGATTGAGCAAATTATCTCCTTGAGTTTTGTCAGTGTTTGATTATATTATTGACAAAAGATGCTAAACATATTGTTAATGTAGACTCAATTGACGAGCAGCACCTCAAATAATGTAAGTAAAAAAATCACAAAGATAGAAAATTATCGTTACAATTTAGGGACACTATGTATAATCTTAATCATGTCATACGAATAAACATCTTTGCATAGGCTTTTCATGTGAAGACTGCGACCGGGGTTCATGGAACCCCATAGAAAGGACCCTGACCGAACCAAAAACATCACGAGCATTTTGCTTGTTTCTTTGATGTTATTTTCACTAGTTCCAGCTATATCTTCTCCAGTTTCTGCTGATGACTCTGGTAGAGATGCCAACATTTCCTTATCAGTAAGCCCAAGTTCACAGACAGTAAACCCTGGCGAGACTGCGGAATACACCGTCAGAGTTTACAACAACGGAGCAAATTCGGTATCGATCCAACTTAGCGCAACAAATGAACAGGATTGCACGGGTTACAGCTCAACAATCGGACAAATTGCTCAACCAATAGAATCAGGTTCCTATGAAGAGACATTTCTCAACGTAACATTGGCTCAAAACGCAGAAGGATCTTGCGTTACAACAGTTACTGCGAATGCCAACGAGCAAGTTACGCCTCCAGACCAACCAGGTCAGCCACAGCAAAAAACTCAGGATGTTGAAACATCAGCAGGTGATGGCGCAGGCTCAGCAGTCTTCGGTGTAGATCTCACGGTGGAATCTCCAAACAAGCAATGGAACGGTCAGACGACTGTTGAGTGGGATGTTGAAGTCGAAAATACTGGGAGAGTCCAAGAAACCATTGACCTTACTGTTGATCCAATAGGTGGGTCTGGATGCACCTCAGCAGGGAGCCTTTCTATCGATGTCGATCCAAGTCAGGTAACAGTGGACAATGAATCCTCAGAATGGGTTAAAGTAACACTCGAGGTACCAGAGGGGCAAGCAAGTAACAAATATTGCTGGGAGATTGAGGGAGTAGTTACCAATGATCAAAACCCGAATGGTAGTGCATCTGATACCGAAGAATTCAGCCTTAATGTGCCTGAGTTGAAGGAGTGTGACCTTGAGTTATCGAAGACTAGCATGAGCATCATTCCAGGAGAGACAGGGACTCTGAAAGCAACCTTCTCCAATGAAGGTAACACAGACTGGTCCGTGAATGTTGGGTTCCAAGGGAGTCATTCGTCGTGGGCCAGTGTTGATGGGCCATCAAGCGGAATGTTGCCATATAACAACGGGAATGGCGAAAAGGAATTCACCATAGAAGTAACCCCAGACGATTCTATAGAGGCCAATTCACAGAAAACAATCACGATACAAGGCAAGGATGGAGCAGTCTCAAAGTGTGAAGCCGATGTATCCATCACGGTTGGACAGTCTTATGGTGCTTCTATGTCGCTTGGAAACACTGCGATATACAACGTTGAACCGGGGCAGCAGACTACCACAACTCTAACAGTAACCAATCAAGGAAACGGGCCTGATACATTCAGAGTTTCTGCCTCATCACCTCCTGCTGGTTGGTCAGTTTCCCTTGAATCCTCCACGATTTCTACTGAATCTCGACACTCCAATGATAAAACTGGAACAATAGATGTGACAATATCCCTGCCTTTGGATGCTCTTGCAACCGAAGAAGTAAAAATCACATTCTCTGTAATGCCAACAAACAGTGGTGGTTCTTATGACACCAAGGATCTGACTGTCACTGTAAAAGCGGTTCATGGTATGAGCGGCAGCGCTCCAGCGGATCAACAAACTGGACGATCTGACACCACGGTCCAATTCCCGATAGTGATAACAAATGAAGGAAATACTCTCGACAGGTTCAGATTTTCGGTGATATCTCAGACAGCTAGACCCGCCTGGGACAAGCATTTTGAGACAGAGGACGGGTCGATAATTACAGAGATTGACATAGATGCTAGAAAATCAGCAACTGTTTATCTTGTGGTTTCTGTGGATGGAGAAGAAGAACTGGACAGCACTCGCCTGACCACTAGGGTTACGAATTTAGGGGACAATAACAACGGTGATCAAGATGGCGACGGAGTTCCTGACAATCAGTTAGAGTTCGAATTTAGAGCCTACCTTTCTGACCGAGATTACGCAATGGATGCTGTAATAATGAATTCGTTAGACGACTTGACTAGAAATTCAGTCGTAATTCTACCTCCTGGTGGCAACATGACCTTTGAAATCCAAGTAATAAACACAGGAGATATGAAAGACGATGCGATAATTGATTTCAGTGGATTGAGTGGTATTGCTACTCGAACATTATATCTGGGCGATAATGAGATCACAGGTCCTTTCGAAGTTGAAAAAGGCTGGGGGGCATACAATGCAAGCAGAGGTGGCTGGTGGTCGCCAGATGGTTCTCTAGAGCTAGAGGATAGCTTTGAAGAAATGAATTCTACCCTAATAATTGGAGGAGAAAAAGCCAACTACACCATAACAAGATATTTCGTATTACTAACGCTAGAAATAGAGGTCAACCAAGGCTCAGAAAATGGAGATGGAGGATTGCTAGAGATAGTTGTGACCTCAGTTTCAAATGCTGCTAACAGAAGTGGCAAAATCAGTTTTTCACTATCGGTAGAAACCGTTCTTGACGTAGAAATCAATCTACAGGGAGATTACGAGCGAGACATAGTATTCGGCGAAATTGGTAATTCACCGAAATTCGAAATAGATTTGACAAATACGGGTAACATAGAGTCTGAGTTCAAAATATTCTCAAGTTCTGGTCTGCGTGGATGGAATGTTATCCTTGGTTATCGCGGTGGAGATTGTGTCAACAACGGAGATCACCTACTTTGCACGATAAAGCAAGGAGAGACGGTTGTAATAACTGCAAAAGTAAATCCGCCCGGAGGCGATAATGCAGAGATTGAGGATACATTCAAATTCGTAATATCGGCTGAGCCAACGGACGTTGGACTTGTTGGTAGAGAAAATATCGAATTGACTGTCAACGGACAACCTGCGGAATTCGCACTTAATTCTCTTGTAACCCCAGAAGTCCTGTCTGTAATGGCTGGAATTGTGTTACTCGGATTTGCGGTTCTACTACTTCGTCGCAGAAAATGACCCCTACGGGGTCAGAACTTTCCACCCCATTATTTGCCACGGGTTGAGACAACGCTTATGGAGGGTTATTGAGTGGCCTGTCCAAGAGAGTCTTACTGCTCTCAGTTGGTGGCATAATTGGTCGGTGCGGAAACAGTTACCGGGACCTATCTTTCGATGGGTCTGATGACACTAATCGGCATTGGCATGCCAGTGGGCGCTTTCGTCACTCAGTACTTCGTTATGCCCAAGGTTGACGCCTCAAGGCCGCATATGACCAAATCATGGTTATTGCAGGGCCATGAACGTGACCACAGCCTCTATCCAAGGCGATTGTCAACATACGAGTGCGGTTCTGAGCCTGTCGGTGAAGCAATGATACAATTTCACTTCCAATATTATTGGTATGCGATTATTTTCTTGGTTTTCGATGTAGCATTCATGTTCATGGCACTGGGAGGGTTGCTAGCAATCGATGCAACTGGACCAAGTAGTGGTGATGCAATTGCTTTAGTTGGCAAAGAGATGTTGGTGTTAACGGTCTTCTTTACAACAATGACACTTGGAGTCTGGCACGTATTCCGAAAGAGAGGCCGAATTTACATTTGAGGTGTTTAGATGAGTGAGACAGGTGAGAACTATACTACATTCAACAGCCGGGCGCTTGTTGAAGTAGTTGGTGATGTAACCGATGAAGCTCTTAAAGCTACGAAAATAAAGCAATTGCTTAGCGTTTTAGCTGGCAGATTCTTTAACTGGGCCGGACGAAAATCTCTGTTTACACTTCACTTGGGAATAAAGTGCTGTGCCATTGAGATGGCTGCATCTGCAACCCCAAGATTTGATGGAGACAGATTTGGTGTATTATTCCGGTCAAGCCCCAGACAATCAGATGTATTGTTGGTAAACGGACCAATATCGAAGAAATTCGCAGATCCTGTGGTTCGCCTTTGGGAGCAGATGCCTGAACCAAAATACTGCATTGCAATGGGTGAATGTGCGATTTCTGGCGGACCATATTATCAATCTTACAATATCTTAGAAGGAGTAGATACAGTGATTCCTGTTGATGTATACATTCCCGGATGCCCCCCAAGGCCTGAGGCGTTAATCGACGGTTTTGGTAAACTGCGTGAGAAAATTATTCGAATTGGAGGGGCGCCTTCAACAGGCCGTGATGGCGACAAACCGATTATCGTGGGGGATGATTGATTTGGGAACTACAATAACCCAGGGTCAAAACTCCGAAGCAGCAAGAGCTGCGAGTGATGAATTGAACGAGCGGTTTTCTGAGGCTGGCATAGTATCAGAAGTTATAGCTCATAGTGCTGGAAAAAAGCAAAAATTTGTTCGAATTACATGTAAACCCAGCCAGTGGAGAGGATTAGCAAAACATCTCAAGCATAAAGTTGGAGTGAATCATTGTGCTATGATAACAGGAACACATTACCCAGATGGAGATAGCAGTAGGGGTTGGGAGGTTGCATACCATCTGCACAGATGGCCAATCAAAGACGTTGAAGCCCATACGATGACAGTTCACGAGGGCGAGAAACTCAAAGGAAAAGACGTCCCAATGGAATTCGAGGTATTCATCTCTTTGGAAGCTGGCGATTCTCCTTCAGTCCCATCTATTCAGGATATATGGGAAGGAGCAGATTGGAATGAAAAAGAAACCTGGGATTTGGTGGGAATAGACTTCACAGGGCACGTAAACATGCACCGTGTATTGAATCCGCACGATTCTCCAGTGGGATTTCACCCATTGCAAAGACAGCATAAAATTCGATATCACGATTTCAATGAAATGTATGACGACCCACAAGGATTTGGTCGAAAGCCGGTTGATGAGGGCCGAGTGAAGTGAGGTGGTAATATGGCAGAGATGTGGATTACAATGGGCCCTCAACATCCTATGACACACGGATTGTGGACACTCCGCGTTAAGGTCGATGGTGAGACCGTTACCGATACGGAAGCCGAATTGGGCTATATTCATCGAGGCGTCGAGAAGATATGCGAAGCTAGAGACTTCACTCAAATCACTCCATATTGCGACAGACTATGCTATGTAAGCGCTATGACTTGGGCTCATTCCTATGTCATGGCTGCCGAAGATTTGCTAGAAGCAGAGGTTCCAGAGAGAGCTGAATATATTCGTCTGATGGCAGCTGAAGTCCAAAGGATTGCAAGCCACTTGATGTGGCTTGGAGCATTTGGCCCTGACATAGGCAACCTAACCCTGATGACTTGGTGTCTCCGTGATAGGGAGATGTTCTTGGATCTCTTGCAGGAATTAGGAGGCTCAAGGATGCATTACAACTACCCTCGCATTGGCGGAGTAAAGAGAGACATTCCTATCGGGTGGGCTAATCGCCTGAAAGCAAAGGTTCGATTGTTTGAGAACAGAATCAATGAGTATGAAATGTTACTAGACGAATCTACAATATGGCTGGTTAGATTACAAGGGGTAGGTTATGCTACTGCTGAAGATCAAATTAACGCAGGAGTGACTGGGCCAAATATCAGAGCAGCAGGTGTGAATGTGGATGCTAGGTGGACAAACCCATACTCTGTGTATGACCAAGTTGATTGGGAACCTGCCGTCGAGAAACCAACAAGCATCAAGGGAGCTGACTGTTATGATCGCTATCGAGTGAGAATGGAAGAAATGCGACAATCATGCAGAATGCTACTGGATGCTATTGAGAAAATCCCAGGAGGAGCTAATACACACTACCAGCCCGGTGATGAGATGATTATCACGAAAGCGCCTACAAGAGCCCCAGAAGGCGCAACAGGATTTAGCACGTATGAATGCACTAGAGGAGTTTCAAATTTCTATTTGCAAGGCGGTGGAGATGGTCGTGGGAAACACCCTTACAGAGTTTCAATAAGGTCTCCGATGTTCATCACAATTCCATACGTAGCAAAGACAATGATAGGCTACAAGGTCGCAGACATACCGGCAATTATGGGTAGTTTTGATCCATGCATTGGGGAGACAGATAGGTGAGGTGAATATCATGGATGACTGGCTTCAACTTCACGATTTAATCTATCACAAAACACGCGAGGGTGCGAATTTCTTATTGGAAGGAACTCTCTTGGAAGACTCTGCAAATGATATTGCTTTCTTCCTATTTACCACTCTAACGTGCTTGATTACATTCGCAGGAATAATGCTATCCATGTTCATGATTTTGTGGATTGAAAGGAAGTTCTACGCTAGAGTCAACGATCGCAGAGGTGCGACAACCGCTCTCAGGTCTCTATGGGTCGGTGAAAATGGCGTTACAGCTGGAGAATGGTGGAACATGATCCCTTACGGACTTGGAAAGCCTATTGGAGCAGTAAATGGGTGGTTGAACAAGATTGCAGGAAATGATGGACATGAACATGAAATGGTTAACAGAGTTGGTAACAGATCTTGGTATGGAGTCACAATATTCCCTGGATTCTTCCAAAACATTGCCGACGGTATGAAGTTCCTAACCAAGGAACATATGGTCCCTTCAAGAGCTGATAAAGTGATATTTGAACTCGCACCATTCCTAGTAATTTCTTCAACAATTATGATTCTTGGAATGATTCCTCTATCAAGTGGTATCTATGGTGCTAACCCAGAATTATCCGTCCTGTTCGCATTTGCAATATTCGGAATTGCGCCACTTGGGGTATTCTTTGCAGGCTGGTCATCAAACAACAAATACACATTGCTTGGAGGTATCCGAAGCGCCGCACAATTAACTGCATACGAAATACCACTATTGTTGTCTATTCTCGGTGTTTGTATAATGGCAGGTTCTTTCAATTTCTTAGAGATAGTTCATTTCCAACACTCCTCTGGAACCTGGCTCTTCTTCCTTATGCCACTTGGAGGAGTGCTTTTCCTCGTCAGTATGATCGCTGAGGTTGAGAGAATTCCGTTTGACATGCCAGAGGCAGAGGCTGAGTTAGTTGAGGGCTGGTGGACCGAATATGGCGGTATGAGATTTGGGCTGTTATTCGCAGCGGAATACATGCGCGTATACGCAGCAAGCATACTCTTTGCTCACTTCTTCCTTGGAGGATGGCATGCTCCATTTGCAGGCTCTATTGGTTCAATACCATTCCTTGGAGATTTATGGCTTGCAATTCCTGGAATTGGTTGGACATTGCTCAAGGCATGGCTAATATTCACAGTTGTATTCGTTTGGGCTAGAACAGCTCTTCCAAGAATCAGGACAGACCAGATCCTTGAGTTCGGTTGGAGAATGCTATTACCACTTGCGGTATTGCAAGTTGCACTTTCGTTAATTTACAGACTATACTTCTTTGACGCATCTGCAATGGCTGAAACAACTCTAGGAGGTTGGGCTTGGGATTTGACCATCCTAGACATAACCATACCATGGGGAATGCCAATCTTAACAACAATATTCTGGACAGGGGTCTTTGTTGTCATGATGAAGGATGAGAACATTGAGGAGAATGAGGCGCGTATGTATCACATACGGACTATGACTCCGGCGGGGACGCACACAGCTGGAACGGAGTGAGGTGAAAACATGGCAGCACACCCACACGCAAAGCCAAACTTCAGGAACCTGTTCTGGTATCCATTCAAGATTACTGGACTAACGGTCTTGAGGACATATGAGTTCATAGGCAAACGATTCTCAAGCGGCTATCACAATACTACACATCCCGAGTTTATCCATGATGGAGATATTGCAAGATCTGAGAAGACCAAACACCTCAACGACATTACAGCACATCAATACTCTCCTGACAGATCGGGAACGGATCTTACTCCTACTATTTGGAAACCCCAAACTGTGAATTATCCATATGAAAGAATTGAGGAAATCGAGCCTTGGCTATTTGTCCCTGGAAACTACAACGGAAGAATAGGAGTGATTTGGGAAACATGCACTGCTTGTAAAATGTGTGTCAACGTTTGCCCCAACTCATGTTTACACATGACAACGGAACTGCGCGTTGACGTTCTTGATAGTGCTGAAGGTGAGTGGGAAGGATTTGGTGCTGAAATAGAAATAGGTAAATTCGCCGCTGTTGAAAAGCCAGAGGTCGTTGAATCCCTTTCAGAATTCGTTCTAGCCACTGCACACACGGATGCTCCAGACGAATGGCGTTTTGGTGAGGTTCTCGATCTTTCAGGAAGTAGTGCAAAGATGCGCTGGAATGATAGTGGAGAAGTAGACGAAGTTCCACTAGATTTGCTTTATCCAGCAGACGATCAAATCGTATCTGGAAGAATTGATCTAGGGAGATGCATGTTCTGTGGACTATGTATGGAGGCCTGTAACTTTACATCATTCTTCATGACAAACGAGTATGACGGAATGTCTGGATTCACTCGTCAAGAACTATGGATGGATGCTAGCAGGACAAGAGTTCTAGTTGGTGATCATCAAGAAGCAGTAGATGCTGAATTAGCAAAGAGAGCCAGTAAGGAACGCGATAAGAGGGCGAAAAAAGCCGCTAAAGCTGCCAAGGCAGCAGGGGAGGCTTGATTTTGGACTTAGCAATGTATCTGGAAACGGGTATGTTTTTTCTAATGAGCACAGTAGTAATTGGCGGAGCCCTTGGTCTTGTCTACATGCAAAGAGTAGCACATTCAATGATGTGCTTGATTTTCTGTTTTATGGGAGTTGCAGGAATTTTCATTTTGATGGGTGCAGAATTTCTCGCTGTAATCCAAATCTTGGTATATCTGGCAAGCGTTATGCTGGTAGTTCTATTCGGTATCATGCTTACTAGAAGACAAATTCTGGAGGAGGACTTTGAATGAGACTCCTCTCGATGCTTGCTCGCTTTGGTCTTATCTTCCTTGGAGCAGTAATAATCACAGCAGTATCAGCAGACATAGTTTGGGAGGATTCCTCTGATTATGAGGTCACAACTAGCGATTTGGCAGAATCACTCTTTGGAGAATGGGCGTTACCACTTCTAGCTCTTGGATTCCTCATGGCGATGGCCATGGTAGGCGCAGCATACCTAGTTCGGGATGAACGATTGGTAAATCTCGAATGGGAGTTAAGCGGTGGTGAAAAGAAATGATAGATCCAGCATGGGTATCTGGACTCGCTGCTATACTTTTCATAATCGGGTTGTGGGGAGCTTTCAGCAGAAAGAACGCGATCGTTGTTCTGATGTGCATCGAGTTAATGCTGAATGCTGTTAACTTGCAATTCGTCGCTGCTGCCAATCATCATGGTGATGTTACAGGGTGGGTTTATGCGATATTTGCAGTAGCTATTGCAGCAGCTGAAGTTGCTATTGGATTGGCCATTTTCCTTTCCATGTATGGTCAACATGAGACGATTTCACTCGATGAAGTGAATCTGTTGAAAAACTGAGGTGAGAAAATGAGCGGATTTGAAACAATAAATTACGCTGTTCTAATACCTTTATTCCCAATGCTGGCATTCCCAGTAATCCTATTCTTTGGTAGACTCTTCAACGGAACGCCTACGTGGGTTAAGAATCTCAAGGAAGGAGGCATAATTGCTCTCTGTGTTATGAGCGCAAGTCTGTTACTTTCACTGCTTTTGATCAAAGACCACATCAACATGGTTGGAACTGCGAATATTTTCACATGGTTTGAATCGACCTGGTGGTATGGTGGTAATGAGTTTGAGACTAAGGTGTTTGGAGTAGGGGTATATATCGACCACCTAACAATAATGCTCTTGTTTGTAGCATCATTCTTGTGTCTACTGATTAATATATTCGCAATTGGTTACATGAATACAGATCCAATCAACGACAACAGAAACCACAGATTCTATGCAGAGTTCGTGTTGTTCTGTTCTGGTATGTTGGGAATGGTTCTCGCAGACTCGTTCCTCTGGTTGTTCATATTCTGGGAATTGATGGGATTGTGTTCCTATCTATTAATCGGATTCTACTATGAAAGACCGAGTGCTGCCTATGCAGCTAAGAAGGCGTTCCTTACGACACGTGTAGGCGACGTATTCTTGGTAATTGGGCTAGTGATGCTGTGGAATCTATTTGATGGAACTTTAGATTATGCTGTCTTATTTAACCCGGACGAGATTGCAAAAGTCAACTCTGGTGATTTACAGATCGCTCTTGGAATGATGTTCATAGGTGCGGTTGGAAAATCGGCACAATTCCCGCTTCACGTGTGGTTACCAGATGCTATGGAAGGTCCTACGCCCGTGTCCGCTCTAATCCACGCTGCAACAATGGTCAATGCAGGACTATACATCGTAGCAAGGATGTTCCCATTCTTTACACACGCAGACATGGGAGCTTTATCCACGCTGGCCATAATCATTGCTTGTATTGGTGGAATTACAGCAGTTATGGCTGCATTGATTGCTTTCGTTCAAATGGACTTGAAGAAAGTTCTAGCATATTCAACTATGAGCCAGCTTGCCTACATATTTACGGGATTAGGTTCTGCAATGTGGTTGGCAAATAACGGATATGAGGAAATCGCAGCTTTTGCTATGGGAGCATCTCTATTCCATCTATTCAACCACGCTATGGCAAAGGGAATGTTGTTCATGGCATCAGGTTCTGTAATTCACGAAATGCACCACGCACACCATGAGGTTGCGCATCACGGGCATGGAGATCATGATGATCATCATGATGACGAACATGATGACCATCACGACGACCATCAAGATGATCACTTTGATGCCCAATCTATGGCAAATATGGGTGGACTTGCTAGTAGATTACCGATAACAGCTACCGCAATGTTTGTTGGAAGCATGTCCATAATTGGGATACCGTTTATCGGAGGATTCTGGTCAAAGGAAGGCATAATCGCTAGTGCTTGGAAAGTAGCACTGAAAGAACCGATCTTCTTCCTGCCTGCGACGTTGGTCTTACTCGGTGCGGGAATGACTGGATTCTACATGTCCAGGATGTGGTTTATGACTTTCGCAGGTAAGCCAAAAACAGAGGTTGCTGAGCACGTTCATGAACAGACTCCATGGATTCCCATACCATTGGTAGTTCTTACTTTCATGACTCTCAGTGCAGTTATCCTAGCAGGTATGCACGTAGGAGGAAAAACCGGTTATCTTAGTGATTTTAACAACGGGCACTACACCTCATTTACAGACGGAATTGGCTACGAGTTGAGCCACGTATTCCTAAATCCGGATGTGTTCCTGTTTGTACTAACATATGTTGCAATAACATTGTCGATGGTAATTGGTCCATCCATTGCTATGGCTTTGTATGGTGGAGAATTAGACGAAGGCCAGAAGGCAAGACCTTGGATGCAGTGGGCGGTAGGCCTTTCAGCATTCATCAATCGAAAAACCAATTTTGACAACTCAGCATGGGCAAACTCAAGTCTGGCTGACTCGCTTCATCAAAGGCTCCACTTCGACGCTGTTTATGACAAGGCTATGTTGAAAATAGTAGTCGGATTCGCAAAGTTATCAGCGGTATTCGATTCAAAGTTCATAGATGGCGTGATTAAAACAATAGAAACAACTACCCAGCAAGCTTCTCGCAGAGTTAGGGCAATCACAACAGGTAGTGCTAGAGATTACATTATGATGACAGCACTTGGAACTTTGATAATCTTCATGATGCTATGGGGGGTGTCTTGATTGGCAACAAATCAGGTCCTTGATATCAAGAATAAGGAGTTCATCTTAGTCGGTGGGCTTCTGTTAGTAGTAGCTGCGCTGATGGCCTTCTTCCCTTCACTGGGTGATGAGGGAGATGTGGACTGGATTTCAATACCACTAGTTGGCTTCCCAATCATTGTTAGTTGCATACTCTTAGCTTTTGCAAGTCAAGAGTCTCGTGCTCGAAAAGAGATACTAGCAGCCCCGATTCGACTATTCACATTAGCCGCATCACTGATTCCTTTGGCAATATCAACAGCTCTATTCTTCGACTGGCTAATTCTTGTTGAATGGGATACACTATCCTACAACCAATACGCCTTAGAAAAAGAATACATTTGGATCGAGACGATTGGTGTATCTTGGCACGTTGGTATGGACGGCCTATCCTTCCCAATGGTATGGCTAACTACTTTCTTAATTCCAATTACAATAATTACAACTTGGGATGAGAAAGATGGTGCAACATACCATCCCTTACTCATGATGATGGGGGGTGCTTTAATCGGTGTTTTCGTCTCTCTCGACTTATTCTTATTTTACGTATTTTGGGAGTTGACGTTGATTCCGATGTTCTTCCTAATCCTAAGGTGGGGAGGAAAGGACAGAAGGTATGCAGCTCAAAAATTCTTCATTTACACCTTTTGCGCCTCCGTGATAATGCTTCTTGGATTAATCACACTTTACTTCCTCATGCCTGAGAGTAGTTCGTCTGAGGGGTATGGCTCCGTAACCAACAGAACGTTCGACATGACAGCAATATTCTCATATGCTGCGGAACAAAACAAAGGAGATGGAGTATTCTTGGGTAAAAACCTCCAATACATTCTATTTGCAATGCTAATGATTGGTTTCTTGGTAAAGCTACCCGCTGTTCCATTCCACACTTGGCTTCCTGACGCTCACGTCCAAGCACCAACTGGAGGATCTATGCTCCTTGCTGGTGTGATGTTGAAAATGGGGGCCTACGGAATGCTGCGCCTTCCAATCGCAATCTTCCCCGATGCGATGATTTTCTATCAAGATATCATCATGGCAATCGGTTTGATATCACTGGTTTGGGGTGCAATAGTTTGTCTAGGACAAACCAATCTAAAGCGAATGGTCGCTTATTCATCAGTTTCTCACATGGGTGTAATCCTTCTAGGAATTGCTAGCATGCAGCCGCTTGGATATGCTGCTGCACTCTTCATGATGTTTGCTCATGGTATTATCTCTCCAATGCTATTCGCAGTTTGTGGGGCATTCAAACATCATTACCATTCAATGGAGATTGGTGCGATGCGAGGAATGGCCAAGTGGTCACCATACCTTGCAGTTTACATGATGTTTTCTTGGATGGCTAGCCTAGGTTTACCATTGCTTGCAGGATTCGTTGCAGAGCTTATGCTGATGATTGCATACTGGCCTGTTTATGGCTGGTGGATATTACTTCCAGGAGCTGTTCTAGCAATTACAGCAGCATACTACCTTTGGTCTATGCAGAGAACTATCTTTGAGGGTGGAGACGAAGGGCAACCTCCAGAATCTCTGCATGGCGAGACGCCACCAGATATCACGCTATCAGAAAACATAGGTATGATCATCTTAGCGATATTCACAGTTTTGTTCGGTGTCTTCCCATTCATTGCGTTAGGTATGATGGATGATTGGACTGTTGCATTCTTCCAAGGCGTATTTACTAGAGGGGGAATCTGATTGAGTGTAGAAGTATTCTCAAACGATTTCTGGGTGATATTCGCTCCTGAATTGGTATTAGTAGTAGGTTTGCTATCTATATTCATAGTACCAAATCTTGGTAATACAAAATTCCGTATACCGTTAACTAAGAAAGAGATTCCTTGGTTCTTAGGCGGTCGAAGATTCAAATCAACAGGATCCCCTGCAATTCCGGGGATGCTAGCTACTGTTACCTTATTTACAGCAATTGGTATGATGCTAATCGACATTATCGATGGTGGTCTCAAAGGAACAACAGTCACAAGTGGCGATATTGAAATTTTGCAAATTGATGCATTTTCAAGATTCTTTGAGATTCTCTTCTTAGCAACTGTGTTACTTGCATCCATGGCAAGTTTGGATAGAATTCCAGCCCACACCTTTGATGGTAAGAAGACCTTGGAGGAGATGTATGATAATCGTAGGCAAGCCGATTTTTACATATTATTACTTACAACTGCCATAGGTATGTGCATAGTCGCACTATCAAGAGACTTATTTGTGTTATTTGTTGGATTGGAACTAGCTAGTCTGGCAACCTACGTCTTAGTTGGATTCCATAAAGAGTCCTTGGCCGGAGCAGAATCTGGTGTCAAGTATTTCATCGTAGGTTCAGTTGCAAGTGGCGTTGGATTGTATGGCTTATCCTTACTCTACCTAGAATTTGGTACACTCCAATTGGAATTACTTTCGAGGGATTGGTCTGAAGGTAGCATTCTAGGTACCATTGCTTTGGGCTTAGTGTTGGTAGGTTTCGGGTTCAAGGTCAGTGCAGCACCATTCCATTTCGCAGCTCCCGATGCTTACGCTGGCGCCAATTCAGCAGTTGCAGGTGTTCTGGCTACGGCTTCAAAGGCTATGGGTATGATTGGGCTCATTCGAATTCTCCTTGTCATTGCATTACCTGATGCACAGCCGGGTGGTATGGAAGATGATGTAAGTGCAATGTGGATTTACGCACTTGCTACACTGTCGATTGTAACAATGACTTGGGGTAATATTGCAGCGTTGGGTTCAACTAATCCCAAGCGAATGCTTGCATACTCATCTGTTGCTCACGCAGGATACATGATGGCAGCACTAACTGCAGTTGGCGCTTGGCGGTGGGGAGAAATAGACGCTCCCGCTGATTATGGTGAAGCCATTGTTGCAGCAGTTCTGTTCCATATGTTTGTACTTGTTGCATTCAAATTGGGCGCATTCCTCGTTCTAGGATTATTAGAAATAGAGGGTGGAGCAAGTCGTCTTTCCTCACTTTCAGGATTGGCTAGAAGAGACCCATTAATCGGTACTGCTATGTTCATATTCATGTTAGCATTAGCAGGTGTTCCGCCTCTTGCTGGTTTCGTCTCTAAGTTCCTTGTTGTAGCAGGAATCGTTTCAACAAGCGTGGGAGATCTTTCAGCAAATGGAGGTATCAGTTTCTCAGATTTCCATTGGGTATGGTGGTTGGCTCTTGCAATGTTCATAAATAGTGCAATATCAGTATTTTATTATCTGCGAATAGGAGTAGTGATGTTCCTTGATGTTCCAGAGGAAGGACGCAGAAAAGCACTGCCATATGGGCCATCCATTAGAATGTCAATCTGGATATGCTTGGTTGCAACAGTGTTGCTTGGACTTTCTGGTGACACGCTGATCAACATGTGTTATCGAGCGGCAGAGAGCCTAAATCTTGGTCAATAGTAGTCTCAGCCTTCAAGTAGGAAGGATTTTTGGCGTAACGCATGGGCCGCAGGCGTGAAGAGAAGGTAGACGAAGAAGAGTTAGCTCGTCTTATGGGGTCTGCTGAAGGAGAATCATCAAAAATCCGTGTCAAAATGCCCAACACCAAGGTAAACGAGATGTTCGCAATCGCTGAGCAGATACTCGGTGGTCGCAGAGTAAATGTCCTTTGTGCAGACGGAGATACAAGGATGGCAAGAATTCCTGGAAAGATGCGCCGCAGGCAATGGGTTAGAGAAGGAGATTTGATCATTGTTTGGCCCTGGGATTTTCAAGATTCAAAGGCAGATGTAAAGCACAGATACACCAAAACTCAAGCTCTCTATCTTTCAAGAAAAGGCGTTCTTCCGGCAGAAGTCGATATATTCGGAATGAACACTCAGGTTGATGACTTTGATGATGAGGACGGACTGTTTGCATCCAGTAGCGAAGAAGAGCCTGAAGGGGTAGCTGAAGAATTAGGAGACGAATTTGAAGACGGTGATGACGACGACGAGATCAACGATCTCTTCGGATGATTAAGCGTCGCCTCAATTTTATGGAGGCTTGGAAATGGGACGTCGCTCTGATTGGGATGATGAATTATCAAAAAATACCAAGCAGCGCAGGCACAACCGTAAGCGCCGAAAAATGAATGCTGATGAGGAATTCATGGAAGGGGAATCATCTGAGTTTGTTCGCAGTCTGGACAATACCAAAGGAACAAGTTGGATGGCGGAAAAGAAGTACAAACGAATGTTTAACGAGATTGAAGAAGGTCTTTCTGGGGTTTTAGGTGACGGGCCTTTTGAGTGGGTTGACCGTAGGGTATTCGATGCCGTATTCGATAGATTAACACTTCTAAGTTTGTATAAGCTAATGAAAAATGGTGTTATTGACACACTTGATTTCCCAATCGCCCGGGGCAAGGAGGCTCACGTCTTTCACGGATCCAGTGAAAGTGGTCCTGTTGCAGTCAAAATTTTTCATACCTCAAATGCAGTGTTCAAAAATCTAGTTCAATATATCGAGGGGGATCCTAGATTTACTGGTCTAAAGAGAAGACACAGAGACCTAGTTGATATTTGGGTTAGGAAGGAATTTAGGAACCTTTCTAGATTAGAAAAATGGGGACTAGCTGTGCCTAAGCCATTAGGCGTGCACAAGAATATCCTCGTTATGGAATATTTAGGAACAGATATAGCTCCTTCTCCAAGATTAAGGGATGTTGAAGTAAATGACGCAAAAGCAGTCTATGACGAACTTTTGGAATTCCTTGCAATCTCTTGGCAGAAAGCAAACATGGTGCACGGTGATTTTTCCCCATACAACATCATGTGGCACGGGGATAGGCCTGTTGTAATCGATGTTGGTCAGGCGGTTGTGCAGTCTCACCCTAAGAGCCAAGAGTTCCTTGTTAGGGATGTCACAAGGTTGGTTGAATGGGCTAATAAAGCAGGATTAGACACTAACCTAGCTGAAGCTATGTATGACGTTTTGGAAATGGATTTATCACATATCGAGGAAAGCCATAGCGCTTAAGCAATCCTACATATCTTGAAGAAGGGATTCCTTCCCCCGAAGTCTATGCGTCAACCTTTACCAAGGGTTCCTAAAGACCGCATTGCGGTTCTCATTGGTGCCAAAGGTGCAACAAGAAAAGAGCTTGAGAGAGCTGCCGGTTGTAAGCACATACAGATTGATTCCGTCACTGGTGAAATCGATGTTACTTGGCCTGAACCGGGAGAATTCGACCCAGTAAAGGCTCTCAAATTACCAGACGTAATCAAGGCTGTTGGGAGAGGAATGGCCCCAAATCGCGCAATACAACTCCTGCAGGATGATTGGTTTTTCGAGATTGTAGACCTGAGAGAGCATGTCGGGAAAAAATCTAGCCAACAAAGGAGAATTCGTGCGAGAATAATTGGTTCAGAGGGTAAAATTCGCAAAATGATAGAACAGCATACTGGTGCTGAGATTTCAATATACAAGTCAACAGTTGTTTTGGTTGGTGACGGCGAAGGACTCTCAAGCGCCAGACAGGCAATTGAAATGTTGGCCAGAGGAAGCGAGCACGGGACAGTTATGAAATTCTTGGAGCGTGAAAGAAAGAGGTCAAGGCTTGATGGCAGATCTATCGATTACGTTGAAGTAAAATCAGATATAAAGGTTGAATCCGGCGAATTCCAAGATTTAGTGCCCGGCCTAGCAGCTGTTGCTGACAGAAGAAACCGC
>MDSY01024769.1_pt1 | contig 30949 bp, 24 predicted proteins | sample 811131 | NCBI WGS metagenome assembly MDSY01 (sample SAMN05326643, study PRJNA326480) | marine metagenome | isolation source: seawater | place: Atlantic Ocean: South West | collected 2010 | reverse complement strand
TCATATTTTAACTTTATATTTCTACTCCACACAGGAAAGCGAAGATCATAACAAACGAAAAAGGCAAATTTAACACCTTCTATATTTAGAATGAGTTGATCATCACCCCCTTCATAATTTAGATGTTCATCTGCGTATCTAAACAAATGACGTTTATCATAATAAAATAGTTCTTCATTGGGTTGAGCAACGATAAGTCGATTAAAAAAAGTGTTATCTTCTTTAATAATTAAGCTTCCTACAATATTTTTGTTTGAAATTATAGCTTGCTTAAGCATCCATTTAACCGATTCTCCTTCCATAGACTCAGCTAGGTTCTTAGGGGTTGTTGAGAATCCTGTCGTGAACATTTCAGGTAATACTACAATTTTAGATTCTTTAGGCACTTTTTTTATCAGACTTGAAAACATATCAAGATTAGCCTTCTTGTTTTCCCAGTAAAGGTCAGATTGAATTGTTGTTATTGAAATATTCACATCCTCAAATTATGGATTTTATCTAAAATAAAAAAGTCCTCATTTTGAGGACCTTTCTTCTTTTAGATGTTTTTTTGATTTTATCGTTGAATTGGTAAGCCATTTGGAGGGAGTAATGTAGCTTCCTCAGAGAGTCCTAATTCTTTTCTTACTAATTTGGTGATATCCTCTCCTCCAGCATAAAGAGTTGCCTCTAATTGAAGAATGTATGAGAAACCATTAGCTTCAGCAACTTTTTCAATTGCAGCATTCATTTTGTTTTGAAGAGGGATTTGTAATTCTGTCATTTTATTTTGAAGATCTTGCTGAGCATTTGGATAAGTAACCTCTCTGAATTCTTTTTGTCGTCTTAACAAAGACTGAGCTCTTTGCTCAAATATTTCTTTAGGTAAAGTATTCTGAAGTCCTGTTAATTCTTGCTCTTCTTTAAGAAGTTCATTTTGAATTCTTTCTAACTCACTAGAATACATTGTTTGATAATCAATGAATTTTTTTTCAATAGAATCTTTTATAGCTAATGATTGCATTATTTGTTGGACATCAACGTGACCGATTTTTTGCTTTTGAGCAAGAATAATTGTTGAAGAAATAGCAAAGATAAAAAGTAAAATAGATTTTCTCATTATATAAATTTTAAAATATTTCTTTATTTTTCGAGGACAATAATACTATAAATATCCTAGATTCTTAAGTACTATGTCAGTTTTATCATACTTATTATTGTAGTATAGCACTGCAATTTCAGATGATGAATCTAAAACAAAAGAAAATCTTCCAGCTTCAGCCATTTCTTGAATAGCCTTATAGACCTTGTCTTGAATAGGTTTAACCATTTTTTGTCTCTCCTTAAACAATTCTCCATTCGGACCGAAATATTTTTTTCGAAGTTCTGATAGTTCAAATTCAGCTTTATTTATCTGATCTTGCCTTTTGGTTCTCATTGATTTAGATAATAAAATTTTATCAGCTTGAAATGATGCATTCAATTTATTAATTGAGGCTTGTTTTTCTTCTATCTCTTTTTGGTATTGGATAGCAAGTGCATCAAGCTTTTCTTGAGCGCTTTGATATTCAGGGATTTTCTCCAATATCTTATCTGTGTTTACAAAGGCAATTTTTTGAGCATAACTTGATAAAGCAATTAATATACCAAAAACAACAAATAAATTTTTCATAATTTAATATTTACCATCCACTTACATTTCCTCCGAAAGTAAAAGTAAATTGCCCAGGAAGAGAAGAGAATGTCGGTTCTAATAATCTGTTTGCTGCGTCGAAGGGGAATCCATAATCAAACCCAAGCATTCCTAACATAGGAAGAAATAGTCTAATACCAACCCCAGCCGTTTTTCTAACATTTAGTGGGTCAAATTGACGTAGTGATTCAAAAGTATTTCCTGCTTCGGCAAATCCAAGTGCATAGATTGTAGCTTGTTGTTCTAAACTTATTGGATAACGAAGTTCGAAGGTATATTTAATTGCTCCAACACCTCCATTTGTAGCATCCCCCTCGTAAACAACGTTGTTAGAGTTTGCTTCAGTAAAACCTCTTAATGGAATAATTTCTCTTCCGTCAATATTAAATCCAGTTAGTCCAGATCCTCCCATATAGAATCTTTCAAATGGTGAGACGCCAATGTTTTTGTTGTAAGTTGCAAGTAAACCAAAGTTAACCTTCGAGTATAAAACCAAGTTGCTAACTATTTTACTATACCAACCAGCATGAAACTTATATTTATGATATTCAATCCATTTGTATTGGTCAACTTCGCTCATATTTTCAATTGCGTCATTAGAATTACTAAGAGAGACTATTGGTGCTGTAAGTTGGGCAATCATTTTGAATTCACTTCCTGATCTTGGATAAATAGGTTGGTCAATACTACTTCTTGTTAATTGAAATTTAAGGTTAAGATTGTTAAATTGTCCTTTTTCATCAGTAGCAATATTAAGTCCTGCGTAATTGAATACATTGTATCTCTGATAACCTAGAGAAACTTGTCCTCTGAAGAAGTTATCCGGCCAATTGAGTCTTGTTCCTAAACCTAATGAAGCTCCTGTTATGTTTTGATAACCTCCAGTAGATGTACTCTGAAGTCTAGTGTGGTATATTGATGTGCTTAAAGCATTTGGTTTTTTACCAAGAAACCAAGGTTCAACAAAACTAAAATTATATGATTGGTACCAAGGCCCTGACGACTGTGCTCTTAAACTTAACGTTTGTCCATCTCCCGATGGAATAGGAGTCCAATATTTTTTCTTCCAAAATCTTTTAGTAGAAAAGTTGTTAAAGCTTAACCCTAAAGTACCTACAACTCTTCCTGCTCCGAATCCTCCCTGTAGTTCAAACTGATCAGATGGTTGCTCTTCAACTACAAATTCGATATCAACCGTCCCATTAGCGGGGTTTGGCTTAGGGTTGACTTGCAGCTTTTCAGGAGCGAAATATCTTAAAGCATTTAAAGCTTGCTGAGATCTTATAATATCAGACCTTTTGAATAAGTCTCCTGGACGCATAAATATCTCTCTTAAGATAACATGATCACTAGTCTTTGTATTTCCAACTATTGTAATTGCTCCAACAGCGGCTTGTTTTCCCTCAAAAATTTGAATTTCTAGATCAACCGAATCGTTTTCAATTCGAACTTCTCTTGTTTGTAGATTAAAGAATAGGTAACCATCATCAAGGTATAGTGAACTAATGTCTGTTTGTCGCGGATCCATAGATAGTCTTTGCTGTAGCCTTTGTTCATCATAGATATCTCCTTTTTGAATATCTAAATACTTCGTAAGGAATTTGCTAGGATATTTTGCATTTCCAACAAAGGAAATATTTCTAAAAAAGTATCTTTTTCCTTCGTCAACAGTAATGACCAGTTTAAGCCTATCATCTTTAGTTTTTATTATTGAGTCACTAATGATTTTTATATCCCTAAAACCATATTTTAAATACAATCCTTTAACTAGTTTTAGGTCATCGTCATAATCTAACTTAACAAATTTAGCACCTCTTAAAACGTTCCACCAAAGTTTTCTTTTTGTTTCTTTCATGGCTTTTCTTAATCTTACATCTGGTAAAGCTCTATTTCCTTTAAAAACAATGTCTTCAATACGAACTTTAGGACCTTCATCAATCTCAAAAAATAAGGTCACCTTGTTGTTTTTTGTTGTGTCGTTTTTAACGTAATGTTTTATTCTAGGATAAATTTTTCCGTCTTCAGAATAATATCTCTTAATAATTTCAACAGCCCTAAAAATGACATTTTGGTCATAAGATCTGTAGGTGAGGTTTTTTAAATTTGCTTCAATGTCTTCTCTTTCTCCTTTTGTTGGGTTTTTACCCGTTTCAGCTTTTGAAACCTTTATTGCTCCAATTTGAGGAGACTCTTTGAATTTAAATAAAAGAGTAGCGTTTTTACCTTCTACTTTTTTTAAATATAATTTTACGTCTGTAAATAGTTTAGAATCCCATAATTTTTTAATAGCATCACTAGTAGCATCGCTAGGGATTTTAATCTCATCCCCTTCTGCCAAACCGCTTCTTATTAAAACGGCGCTCTTGGTTCTATTTGTCCCTTCTAGTTCAATGCTTTTTATGATATAAACTTTAGGTGTACTTAAATCAACTAATGTTTCAGTCTTTTCAATTACTAAAACTTCAGATGGTGTTGTAAAAACTGAATCGCTATTTACTTGAGCAAATACGGAAAGTTTTAGAAATAAAAAAGAGAATATTAGTACTATCTGTCTCATTATTTAGTTTGGGTGATTTGTTCACTAGTTTTTCCAAATCGTCTTTCTCTCGATTGGTAGCTTAAAAGGGCATCAAATAAGTCTTCTTCTCTAAAGTCGGGCCAAAGCTTTGGAGTAAAGTATAGTTCTGAGTATGCTAATTGCCAAAGTAAAAAGTTACTAATTCGATGCTCGCCAGAAGTTCTAATCATTAACTCAGGATTAGGCATGCCAGCAGTCATTAACGATGAATCAATTAAATTTTCATTAATATCATCTTCTCTAATTTCTCCTCTGCTTATTTTATTCGAAATGTCTTTAATTGCATTAATGATTTCCCGTTTTGCTGAATAACTTAGCGCTAATACTAAAGTCATATGGTCATTTTGGGATGTTTCCTCTATGGCATTCTGTAGTTTTTCTCTTGCTTTTTTAGGCAATGAATCCATATCGCCAATTGCCTGCAAACGTATTTTGTTTTTATTTAATGTGTTGACCTCTTTTTTTATAGTATCAACTAACAACTCCATGAGTGCGTTTACTTCAAATTTAGGTCTGTTCCAATTTTCAGTCGAAAAAGCATAAAGGGTAATGTATTTAATACCAATTCTTGCAGCTCCTTCAATTGTAGATTGCACTGCTTTTACACCGCTTTTGTGACCAAATATTCGAAGCTTTCCATTTTGTTTTGCCCATCTACCATTTCCATCCATAATGATAGCGACGTGTTTTGGAATATTGTCTTTATTTACTTCTTCTATATTAGCCATTAAATAATTGAATTTCTTTAGCTATCAGCCAACAAAAATACTGTTTTTAGTAGAATTTTCGGCAAATAGTTTTGGGAGTTAAATTTATAAAAATTGTTAGACCTGTAAATACATACCAATCCTTATTATATTGGTCTCCGCGTTTAACATTATCAACATTGTCATATTGTGTTGTGTTAGTAATACTTGACTTACTTCCTAAAATTGCACTCGAATTAGAAAGGAAGTTTGTGCTTACATCATCTAAATAGTCCGTATATGTTTTTCGAATTCCCCAAGTTAACTCAAAACTAAGTCTGTTAGCTCTAATCTTATAGCCAACACCTAAGGGAATCGAAAGAATATTTTTTTTGTAAGAAATACCTTCAGTTCGTAGGTTTTGAGTGCTCATTTGAATTCCATTAAAACTAGTTTTAGGATTATGATAAGTGTACCCTAAACCTAAAAAGAAAAAAGGAGTAGTTGTTTTTGCTTTTGGGTCTAGGGCTGAGTAAGAAAAAAAATTGAACTCACCTATTATAGCTCCTTCAATTATTTGAGAACTGAAGGTAATGTTTCTATCCTGTTGAAATGAGTTATTGCTTAGAGCATCATTTCCACTAAGATTAGCAATAGTGATACATCCTTTTAATCCAATACGTTCATCGTAATTATACCTAATTCTTGAACCAAAGCCCAAATTGAATTGTTTGAAATGTGTTTTGTTTAAGTCTCCTAAATAATAAGACTCGCCACCAAAAAAACCCAATTCCCAGAAAGTATATGGCGTTTTACAATAACTATTTAAAGTAATTGCTAGTAATATAATATTGATTAGTAAACTTCTCATAAAAGACAAAACCTAAACGTAAGGTTTAGGTTTTTAGTATTTCCAAATTGGGATATTCTTATCTGATTTTCGGTAAACCTCTTCTAGTTGTTTTCAATTTATAATTAGCTCCAATGATTAAGAACATGTATGAATCATTGTCTGTAGGATCTCCTCGTTGCTGATATGGTTCAGAACCAATCCAAGTTCCTTCAGTAGGGTCGGCGGCTAATGCAGCAGAGGTACCATATTCGGTTAATATTTGATCATTTGGGTAATAAGTGGTGCTTACATCATCAATATAGTCGGTAAATGTTTTTCTTAATCCATACTCTAAACTAATAAGCCATCTTCTGTCAATTGCATATTTTATACCTACGCCTAAAGGTATAGCTAATTGAAACCTACTATAAGGCTCTCGAGTTGGACTTAATGTTTGACCTTCAGTATTAAAACCTTTTAACCATTCCCAACTACCATCTACTTTCCCCTGAGGAGAGAAGAAGAAACCAGAAATACCAAAAAAACCATATGGATATAATCCCATACTTCTTATACCTTTAACACCTCTTAACTTGAAACGGTGACCTCTTTTTTCTTTCCGTAAGTAGAATTCGAAATTGTAACCTGCCTCAATAATTGGGGAACGAAAATTTAAATTTCTTGTTTTTCTAATTGGTTCGTTTGTTAGAGCATCATTTCCGGAAACCATACCTAAGGTCAAACTAACTTTGTGTGATATTTGTTGAGTTTGTTTAAATCTTAATCCAGCCATTAAAGCCAAACGAGTTGTTTTAAATTCAAGATCCTTCATGTAATCTGTACCGACTTGATCGGCTCCTCCTAATTCACCAAGGAAATTGGACACACCAATTCCATAAATGGTTTCCCATCTATAACGTTTCCAACGTTGAGCATCAGAGCTAAAGAAAGCTCCCAGTAAAATGACGAGTAAAAGTACTTTTGATTTCATTTTTAATGTTTTAAAACACTATAACCGGACAAATATATAAATTTCGTTGATTACTAGTAGAAAGACAACCAACTATTTATATTTTTAGTTTCGATTATCTAGCCCCCAATTTAATTTGTTCCTAATTGTAGAAAAAAATGAATGTTCTGGAGTTCTTACAACATTCATATAAAATTCTCCATGCTCAATAACAAGTTCTTCATCAATCTTAATAGGCTCACTTCGTGCATCAAGTGCTACTAGGAACTCATCATCTCTACCTTCAAGCTTGAGTGTTATTTTCCTCTTGTCAGGTATTATAAGAGGTCTTACGTTTAAGTTGTGTGGTGCGATTGGAGTGATTATGAAAACATCACTACCAGGCATAATAATTGGTCCTGAACAACTCAAATTGTATCCTGTTGATCCTGTTGGAGTGGATACGATTAAACCGTCAGCCCAATATGAGTTTAAGTATTCATCATCAACAAAGGTGTGAATAATCATCATTGATGAGGAGTCTTTTTTATGAACGGTCACTTCGTTTAGTGCATAATTGATATCTCCAAAGTGATTTGACTTAGTAGATAATTTTAATATGCTTCTCTTATCGTGCTTAAGATTACCTGCGAAAATCTCATCTAGAGGTTCTTTAACGTTCTCGGAAGAAATACTAGACAAAAAACCAAGTCTTCCAGTATTAATTCCGAATACAGGAACGTTTGAACTTCTAACTATAGATAATGAATCCAGAATTGAACCATCTCCTCCTAAGCAAATAAGAAGATCATAGTTTTTAATTTCATCTGAGTAAGAGAATTTATCAAATCCATCAATATCCTTAACATTACCAATAAGTTGTTTGTAAAGTCCCGTGTAAATTGAAACTTTATTATTTTTCAGCTTAGCTTTCAGATAAGTAAATAAATTTTGAAAAGTACTTAGTTTTTCTGGGTTGAATTTTATTCCGTAAACTCCGATTTTCATATTAATTCCAATGAAATTCTAAATTACAAATAATTGATAGAAAGGTAAACATTTTAAAAATTTATAAAGGAGCAACAAAACTAACGTTGAAGTTTCCTTCATTAAATTGATTAATTGAGTATTCAGTTCTAACTACCACGTCATAGTACGTTACCCAATCAAATCCTGTACCAGCACCAACTAGAAATTTATTATTTAGGGTATTGTTAAGAGGGTTATTATTATGCACATATCCAGCATCAATGTACCAATTCCAATACATTGCAAAATGAACTTTACTAAACTTCTTTATTTTTTTAATTATTGGCACTGTGTATTCTTTTGGTTTTATAAGTTGAACTTTGTAGTTGTTTTTGATTAAGCCTGAAGTAGTTCCAAAAATCACATAAGGCTCATAACCTCTTATGTAATTGTTAAAACCTAACCCCCCTCTTAAGTTAAATTGGATTGCTTGCGTGAAATAATGGTTTAAGTGTAAACCTGAAGCAAAATATTGTCTTTTTCCAATGCACCAATATTTCCTGTAGCTCGAGAGTAGTCTAGTTATAAATAGATTTGACTTATCTAATTTACCAAGACCAAATTGATCAATTTGAAAGTCAAAGAAATAACCGTTTAAAGGATAGTTCTGGCTAAACCGTTTATCCGTTTTAAAGCGATAACTTAGGTTTACAAATCTCGAAAAGGATTCATTATTCTTGAAATAAGAAAGATTACTTAATCTATCCCAAACCTTAAGATGTATGAATCTTGCATTAAAAAATTGAGTTTGGTAAAAACCTGTTCTTCGGAAATATTCAAGTTGAATACTGAACGACGACAGAATAGGTGTGGAGTCGTTTTTAGTGTATACCATTGCATCATTTTCAACTCCAACAAAAACTTCATTTTGAGTGTAGTAGTTTGTCGCTATTTTGAATCCATCTTTCAGTTTTTTATTTAAATAAGGAACTTTGTATTGAAAGCCAAAGCTCTCTGTGAACCCGATGGAACTATTAATTTGCAAAGTTTGATTGCGCCCTAAAAAGTTTAATTTATTTAAATGAAGACCTAAATCTACTCTAGAAAGGTTTTTGTTTTTCCACCATTCTGAAAAGTTCCTTTCTTGAAATTGCAAATGAATTTCTGGCCAAATGTACCATCTTTCTTGCAGTTTAATACAAACTATCCAATTTTCAGAAGAATCTTTAAAAGATATTGTTGTGAAATTGAAAAGAGAGGTGTTAAATAAATTGTTTTCTGATACAGATTGATGTTTTAGGGTGTCAGAGTTACTAATAGTGTCACCAACGGAAAAAGTAAGCTCTCGAAGAATTATACTTTTTTTAGTCGTTTTATTTCCGGAAACCTGAATTGCTTGAATAATTTGAGATTGCAAATTAATAGCACTCAGACAAAAAAATATGAACATCCAAAATCTCCCCACGAGAAATCAGATATTTAGATATTTAATAAACTGCTCGTATCTACGTTGTAAGTCTTCTTCGTGAATGCTTTCATGAAATGAAGCCTTTATTTCATAGTCATAGCGATCGAAACTTGCAATTATAGGTGATAAATCTGATTTGTTTATTTTTAAAACCAAATCCATTTTTAATGAGTTCTCATTAGTACTTGTATAAGATGATAAAATTTTAGCTCCCTCGCTTTCAATAATCTGAGCTACTTGTGCCATTGAGTAATCTCTTATGTTTAAGCCTAGAACAATTACACTTCCAGGTTCATTTGCATTTGTGATTTTTTGTAAAGCTTTAATGATTTGACCTTGGCCAATAATACCTATGTATCTGTCATTATCATCTAATACAGGTATAGCAGTAATATTATTTGCTGCAAATACTGATAAGATATCGTAGATATAATCGTACTGTTTTACAAAAGGCTTTATTAAAACAGGTTTAACTTTTTTGATTGGAACAAAAGTGTCATCTAAGTCATAAATTTCGTTATCTGAAATTAATCCATGATATTCACCATTATCAACCACTGCGATATGTGAAACACGGTTCTCATCCATAACTAGCAAAGCCTTCTCACCTTCATCATTCCATGAAATTGAGGGGATGTGCATAGATATTAACTCTTTTGCTATCAATGTTATTTAATGTTTAATTAAAATCAAAAGTACAATTTTTTTAGCTTTACTATATATTCAGACTCAAAAGTAATGACAGTACTCAGTGTTAATATTAACAAGATTGCCACTCTTCGCAATGCTCGAGGTGGAGACGCTCCAAACTTAGTAAAGGTTGCTCAGGATTGTGAGCGATTTGGAGCTCAAGGGATTACAGTGCATCCTCGCCCAGATGAACGACATATTAAATACCAAGACGTACGAGATTTGAAACCGATTTTGAATACTGAGTTCAATATCGAAGGATATCCAGGAGAAGGGTTTATTCAATTAGTTAACGAGAATAAACCCACTCAAGTCACTTTGGTTCCAGATCCACCTGAAGCGATTACAAGTAATGCAGGTTGGGATGCTAAAAAACATTTTAGTTTTTTAGCTGAGGTAGTAGCTGAGTTTAAAAATAAGGGGATTCGAGTTTCCCTTTTTATAGATCCAGTTTTAGAACAAATCGAATGGGCTAAAAAAACAGGTGCGGACAGAATAGAATTATATACTGAGAAGTTTGCTGTTGATTACGCAATTGGTCATAAATCAGGTGTTTCACCCTACAAAAAGGCTGCAGTTTTTGCAAAAGAAATTGATTTAGGTGTAAATGCCGGTCATGATTTAAATCTTGAAAACTTAAATTTCTTTGCAAAAGAAATTCCTGAAATAGATGAGGTTAGTATTGGACACGCCCTAATTTCTGACGCATTGTACCTAGGGTTAGAAAATACAATTCAATTATACAGACGGGCTTTAAATATTACAAATGGGATTACATTTTAAGAAATACGGAGAGGGGAAAAAAACTTTAGTTATTCTTCATGGACTTTTTGGCTCTTTGGATAATTGGCAGTCTCTAGGAAGGCAGTTTGGTGAGCATTATACAACTTATATTGTTGATCAAAGAAACCACGGTAAATCGCCTCATTTTGATGAACACACTTATTTAGCAATGGCATCAGATTTAAAAGGATTTTTAGAGCAAGAAGGGATTGATGAAACTTACCTAATGGGACACTCTATGGGTGGGAAGACAGTAATGCAATTTTCTATTCAAGAGCCTCAGTTTATAAAAAAGATGATTGTAGCGGATATTGCGCCAAAATATTACCCACCTCACCATCAAACCATATTAGCATCTTTAGAATCTGTTGATTTTTCTGTTCAGACTGATAGAAAATCTGTTCAAAATAAAATTGAAGAAGGGATTTCAGACGCTGGAATTATTCAGTTTTTAATGAAAGGATTAATATGGATAGAAAAAGAAAAGCTCGGTTGGAAATTCAATTTAAATATTTTGAGTGAGCAAATCGATAATATTGGAGAAGAGTTAGAGGGGTTTGCTTACTTCACAAATCCAACATTATTTATTCGGGGAGAAAATTCTGATTATATAACAGAGGATGATATTGATACAATCGAAGAGATTTTTCCAATGGCGCAGTACACTACAATTCAAAATGCAGGACATTGGCTACATGCTGAAAATCCTAAGCAATTTTTTGAAGAAGTATTAAAATTCCTTAAATAAAATAGGTGTTAAATAATTATATTTATCTTGGCACTTGCTTTGAATGTCAGACACATTAGTAATCATACCAACATTTAATGAAATTGATAACATCGAAGATATTCTTCGTTTGGTTTTCAGTCTGGAAAAAACCTATGATGTTCTTGTTGTTGACGACGGTTCTCCTGATGGGACAGCGGAAATTGTAAAGACGCTACAAAAAGAATTTCCTAATCAATTAAATCTTGAAGAAAGATCAGGCAAGTTAGGACTTGGGACCGCTTATATTCATGGTTTTAAATGGGCTTTGGAAAGGGGGTATGAATACATAATTGAAATGGATGCTGATTTTTCCCATCCTCCGACATCTTTAATAAAACTATACGAATCGTGTAAAAAAGACGGCGCTGACTTGTCTGTTGGTTCGCGTTATATAAGCGGTGTTAATGTTGTGAATTGGCCTATGAGCAGAGTGCTTATGAGTTATTTTGCTTCAGTTTATGTTCGTTGGGTGACTCGAATCCATGTTAGAGATACTACTGCCGGGTATGTCTGTTATCATAGAAGGGTTCTTGAAAAAATGGATTTGGATAAAATAAATTTTGTTGGTTACGCATTTCAGATTGAAATGAAGTTTACTGCCTGGAAATTAGGATTTGTAATAAAAGAGGTTCCAATTATTTTTACCGATCGAAAAAAAGGACAATCTAAAATGAGTTCATCAATCTTTAAAGAGGCAATTTTTGGAGTCCTTTTTATGAAAATAAAATCTTTGTTTAAAAAGTATTAATCAATCCTTAGTTTTTTGTTAATAGATTAGCTTTAAAGTTGTTTCCAAACAGCTATTTAAAGTTTATTTTCGCGTACAATTTAAAGTAAAAACATGAATTTACTATACATCAAGAATGCCACAATTGTTAATGAAGGAGAAGAGTTTGTTGGAAGTGTTGTTGTTAAAGACGGGAAAATAGAAGACGTTTTTAGAGGGGAAGGTAATTTTGTAAATGAAAATGCAGAGGTAGTTGATGCTAAAGGGTTACACCTTTTACCCGGTATGATTGATGATCAAGTTCATTTTCGTGAGCCTGGATTAACCCATAAAGCTAACATTAGAACAGAAAGTAGAGCCGCAGTTGCTGGGGGAGTCACTTCTTTTATGGAAATGCCGAATACCAATCCTCAAACGACGAATCATTCAGAGTTGGAAAAAAAGTTCGAGATTGCTTCTAAGGATGCAATTGCTAACCACTCTTTCTTTTTTGGAGCCACAAATGAGAATATTGATGAGGTTTTAGCTGTTGACGGAAAAAATGTTTGTGGTATTAAAATATTCATGGGGTCTTCAACAGGAAATATGTTGGTAGATAATCGCGCAACATTGAGAAATATTTTCGGGAAATGTAATTTACTTATTGCAACTCATTGTGAAGATGAAGCTACTGTAAGAGGTAACGAGGCTAGATATAGAATGCAATTTGGTGAGAATTTACCCATCAAATATCATCCAATTATTCGTGATGAAGATGCTTGTTTTAAATCTTCAAGTATGGCTGTTGAATTAGCAAAGGAATTAGATGCTAGATTACATGTTCTTCATATTTCGACTGCTAAAGAAACTGAATTGTTTACAAATAAAATTCCGTTAAAAGATAAAAGAATTACAGCTGAGGCTTGTATTCATCATTTATGGTTTACTGATGAACATTACGAAACTAAGGGGACTCATATAAAGTGGAATCCAGCTGTTAAGTCCGAAGCTGATAGAAATGGTGTTTTACAAGCATTATTAGATGATAGAATTGATATTATTGCCACAGATCATGCTCCTCATACGTTGGAAGAAAAAAACAATAAGTATTTTTCCGCACCATCTGGGGGACCTTTAGTTCAGCACGCTATGGTTAGTGTTTTGGAATTAGTTCGTCAAGGTAAAATCCCTTTAACTAGAGCCGTAGATAAGATGTGCCATGCTCCTGCAGAGTTATTCCAAATTCCTAATAGAGGATACATTAAAAAAGGATTCCAAGCCGATTTAGTTTTAGTTAACTTAAACAATCCTTGGACTGTCACCAAAGGGAACATTCTTTATAAATGCGGTTGGTCACCGTTTGAGGGGCAGGAGTTTGCAGCTCAAATCAAGTCTACTTATGTGAATGGGTTTAAAGTTTACGAAGATGGCCAAATTATTGAACATAAATCTAACCCATCCCAAAAACTGGTTTTCGCTAGGTAGTTATTGGGTTAAAGTGGATGTTTTTGGACAATTGGACTAAGGTTATTATTTAATGTACTTTTACACATATGAAGAATATTAGGAATTTCTGTATTATTGCTCACATTGACCATGGTAAATCTACTTTGGCAGATCGTTTATTACAGGAAACTAAAACAGTGTCAGATAGAGATTTGAGTGAACAAACTCTTGATGATATGGATATTGAGAAGGAGAGAGGAATTACAATTAAATCTCATGCTATTCAAATGGATTATGAGCAAGATGGAGAGCAATATATCCTTAACCTTATAGATACTCCGGGCCATGTTGATTTTTCATATGAAGTTTCAAGAAGTATTGCCGCTTGTGAAGGTGCTCTTTTAATTGTTGATGCAGCTCAAGGTATTCAAGCTCAAACTATATCTAACCTTTATTTAGCATTAGAAAATGATTTAGAAATTATACCAATTTTAAATAAAATGGATCTTCCTGGCGCACAACCTGAGGAAGTTAAAGACCAAATTGTTGATTTAATTGGATGTGATAGAGATAAAATTATTCCTGCATCTGGTAAAACAGGGATGGGGGTTACGGATATTTTAGAGGCTGTTGTTGCTGATGTACCTCCCCCAAGTGGCGATCCAGATGCGCCACTTCAAGCAATGATTTTCGATTCTGTTTTCAATTCATTTAGAGGTATAATTGCATACTTTCGTGTATTAAATGGATCCATTAAAAAAGGAGAAAAGGTTAAGTTTTTTAATACAGAGAAGAGCTATAATGCTGATGAGATCGGTATTCTCCGATTAGACATGGAACCCAGAAAAGAATTGAAAACTGGAGATGTTGGATATATCATTTCGGGTGTAAAAAATGCAGCAGATGTAAAAGTTGGAGATACCTTAACTAATTTTGAAAATCCTTGTGAAGCCGCAGTTGACGGATTTGAAGATGTTAAACCCATGGTGTTTGCTGGAGTATACCCTGTTGTTACAGAGGACTACGAAGATCTTAGAACGGCAATGGAAAAGCTTCAATTAAATGATGCTTCATTAACTTTCGAACCTGAAAGTTCCGCTGCTTTAGGATTTGGTTTTCGTTGTGGATTCTTAGGTATGTTGCACTTAGAAATTATTACAGAAAGACTTGAAAGAGAGTTCGATATGGATGTAATTACTACTGTCCCTAACGTGTCTTATATCTGTTACAATAAGAAGGGAGACGAACTTTTAGTAAACAATCCATCAGAACTACCCGATCCATCAACTATCGATTGGATTGAAGAGCCATATATAAAAGCCCAAGTTATAACAAAATCCGATTATGTTGGAGCAGTAATGACATTAGCAATCGAGAAAAGAGGTGAGTTGAGTAACCAAATATATTTAAGTGCTGATAGAGTTGAGCTTACCTTTGAAATGCCGCTTGCTGAGATTGTCTTTGACTTTTATGATAGATTAAAATCTGTTTCTAAAGGTTATGCTTCTTTTGATTATCATCCTTCAAGAATGAGGCAATCAAACTTGAGGAAAATGGATATTCTTCTTAATGGTGATCAAGTAGATGCATTATCAGCTTTAATTCATGCAGACAACGCTTTTTCTTTAGGGAAAAAGATTTGTAAGAAGCTTAAAGAGTTAATTCCTCGTCAGCAATTCGTTATAGCTATTCAGGCTGCGATTGGAGCAAAAATTATTGCTAGAGAAACAATTTCAGCATTAAGAAAAGATGTTACCGCTAAATGTTATGGAGGTGATATTTCTCGTAAACGTAAGCTTCTTGAAAAGCAAAAAGCAGGTAAGAAAAAAATGCGTCAAATTGGATCGGTAGAAATTCCTCAAAGTGCATTTCTTGCTGTTTTAAAGCTGGATGATTAAATTTTTTCACTTTCTATTTAAAGCTGTATTAGATACTATTCTCAAGTAATAATCTGGCTGAATTTAATATGTTAAAAATCAATTTTAACTAAGTTGAATTTGATATAAAACATAGTTAATCAATTACTTCTTTAAAAAACGATTAAATCACCTATTGAAATGTCATGTACAATCATGATTTTCATGACGATTTTACAGGTAATTAGTTTAAATTTATACTTTGCACCCTTTTTGTAAGGTTCTAGTATATTAAATTTGAAATAATTACCCAATGATAGGTTCAATAGGAAATGTAATTACTAAGCTTTTTGGAAAAAAAAGTGATAAGGATATAAAGGAAATTCTTCCACTTGTTAAGGAGGTTTTAGCTGAGCAAGAAAAATTAAATAATGCTTCTTCTGACGACTTAAGAGCAAACTCTGATAAATTAAGAGCTGAGATTAAAGACTATATAAAGGCAGAAGAAGAGCAGATTGAAAAAATTAAAACTGAAGCCAATAAGTTAGGTTTACCAGTAAAGGAAAAAGAAGCGTTTTACAAGCAGATTGATGAAATTAATAAACAAATCGATTTAAAGATAGAAGAGGTTTTAAATAAAATTCTTCCAAAGGCTTTTGCTAATATTCGTGAAACTGCTAAAAGGTTTAAGGAAAACGAATATATAGAAGCTAAGGCCTCTGATTTTGAAAAGGGTATTGCTCATTTAAGAGATCACTTTGAAATTGAAGGTGATAAAGTTATTTATTCTACTAGTTGGGAAGCGGGGGGAAATGAGATTACATGGGATATGGAACATTACCAGGTCCAGTTGGTTGGAGGAGTTGTTCTTCATACAGGTAAAATTGGTGAAATGGCTACAGGGGAGGGTAAAACTCTTGTTGCAACTTTACCTGTCTATTTAAATGCTCTAGCGAGTAGGGGTGTTCACTTAGTAACTGTTAATGATTATCTAGCAACAAGAGATTGCGAATGGATGAGGCCTCTTTTTGAATTTCATAATATTTCTATTGATTGTATTGATAAGTACCAACCAAATAGTGAGGAGAGAAGAGCTGCTTATAATTGTGATGTTACTTATGGAACAAATAATGAATTTGGGTTTGACTACTTAAGAGACAATATGTCAAATGATGTTGATGAATTGGTTCAAAGAAAGCATCATTATGCGATAGTTGATGAGGTTGATTCTGTATTAATTGATGACGCTAGAACGCCATTAATTATTTCAGGACAAATGACACGTCAAACTAACATGGAATTTGACGAATTAAAACCTTTTGTAAATCAGCTTGTTCAGGCTCAGCGTCAGCTAGTTACTAAAAAGTTAGTTGATGCAAAGAAGCTTTTTAAAGATGAAAATTCAAAGGAAGCTGGAATCGAGATTTTAAGAGCTTTTAGAGGTTTGCCTAAAAATAAAGCATTAATTAAGTTTTTATCTGAGCCCGGAGCTAAACAGCTGCTTCAGAAAACGGAAAATAATTACATGCAAGAGCAAGGCAAAAACATGCACGTTGTGGATGATGAGCTTTATTTTGTAATTGATGAAAAAGCGAATTCAATCGAGTTAAAAGAAAACGGAATTGAGTTGATTTCTAAGTCTTTTGAGGACAAAGATTTCTTCGTAATGCCCGATTTAGGAGCTATGCTTGCTGGGGTTGATCAAATGGAAGGTTCTGATAAAGAAAAAGCTCGGGCTAAAACAAAGGTGACTCAAGATTACAGTATTAAAGTGGAGCGTTTACACACGATGCAACAACTTTTAAAGGCGTACACACTTTTCGAAAAAGAAAAGGATTACGTTGTAATGGATAGCGCAGTTAAAATTGTAGACGAGTCTACCGGGCGTATAATGGATGGAAGAAGGTGGAGTGATGGCTTACATCAAGCTGTTGAAGCTAAAGAAGGTGTTAAAATTGAGGCTTCTTCTCAAACTTACGCTTCCGTAACATTGCAAAACTACTTCAGAATGTATCATAAGCTGAGTGGTATGACTGGAACGGCAGTTACTGAAGCAGCTGAGTTTTGGGATATATATAAATTAGAAGTAATTGAAATTCCTACAAATAAACCAATTGTTCGTGATGATAAACATGATAAGGTTTTTAAAACCCAAAGAGAGAAATTTAATGCTGTAATTCAAGAAATTGGTGAAATAACCAAAGAAGGTAGACCAATTCTGGTAGGAACAACATCTGTTGAAATTTCAGAATTGTTGAGTAGAACTTTAAAGATGCGCGGTATTAAGCACAACGTTCTTAATGCAAAACGTCATGGTCAGGAGGCTCAGATTGTCCGTGAAGCTGGTCAGGCTGATATGGTTACAATAGCAACAAATATGGCTGGTCGTGGTACCGATATTAAACTTTCGAATGAGGTAAAAGCAAAAGGAGGTTTGGCAATTATTGCTACTGAAAGACATGAGTCTCGTCGGGTTGACCGTCAGTTAAGGGGGCGTTCAGGACGACAAGGAGATCCTGGTTCATCTCAGTTTTTTGTTGCTTTAGAAGATCCGTTAATGAGATTATTTGGATCTGAGAGAATCTCAAAATTAATGGACAGAATGGGACTTAAAGAGGGAGAAGTTATTCAGCACTCTATGATTTCTAAGTCTATTGAAAGAGCACAAAAGAAGGTTGAGGAGAATAATTTCGGTCAAAGGAAGAGACTTCTAGAATATGATGATATATTAAATGCTCAAAGAGAGGTTATTTATACAAAACGTAGAAATGCATTGTATGGTGATAGACTTTCTGTTGATATTTCTAATATGTTTATGGATTCAATGGAATCATTAGTACTTAAGTATTCTCATAATAAAGATTTTGAGGCTTTAAAAGTAGATTTAATTACTCATTTAGGTATTGAGTCTCCGTTTAATGATGATAAGTTCCAATCCCATTCTGATAAAGAAAATTTTGAGGCAATTGCTAAGAAGGTTGTTGAAGCATACAAAACTAGAAAAGAAGGGTTAGCAGAAGCTACATTCCCCTTTGTTAAAGATGTTTATGAAAATCAAGGGGGGAAATTTGCTAACATGAATATTCCTTTTACTAATGGACAGAAGATATTGAACATTACGGTAAATATTGAAAAAGCTTATGAAACGAAAGGTTCAGAAGTAATTAAGCAATTTGAAAGAGCAATTACACTAGCTGTTATTGATGCTGAGTGGAAGGAGCACCTAAGAGAAATGGACGATTTAAGAACAAATGTTCAAAATGCATCCGTAGAACAAAAAGATCCATTATTAATTTATAAGAGGGAATCATATGATGTGTTTCTTGTTATGATGGAAAAGATTAATACGGAGATTGTTTCATTTTTAATGAAAGCAGGAATCTTACAAGAAGATCCTAACAAAAAGCAGTCTAATTCTCGTTCAGCAGCCAAACAAAAAATAGCCCCTACACCTAAAGTAACTGCTTCAAGAGGTAATATTGATGGGTCAATATCAGAAGAAGAGTCAAAAAAGCCAGTTAAGGCAGAGCAGACAGTAGGTAGAAACGAACCATGTCCATGTGGGTGTGGTAAGAAGTTTAAGCATTGTCTTGGGAAAGTTTAGAGATAAAAATAATATTTGTGAAAGTAACTTTTGGATAATTTATTATTCACTTATAAACTAAAACAGACAAGCCTTTTTTTACGGAGGTTTTATATAGTTAGATTAAGCTTATATTTTTAGGGCGGATACCAATGATTTTACCTCATAAACGAATACTCTTAACTTAACACAATTCTAATTAGAAGAGATTGCTAAATCTTCAAGAGGGCAAACATGTCGATGCTTTCCTATATCGTGTAGAAATGTTCCTCTTATTAGTTTTACCTCCAATTTTTAATGCGTTAGATGAGAATTAGCTCATACTAATAAGCTTGAGTCGTAAAAATATTAAAAAGCCTGATATTTATTTTTTCATAGTATAATTAACAGTAATGAAATTGACAAATAAGTTACGTTAGTAAACATAAAAAAGCCACCTCAAAGGTGGCTTTTTTAAAAAATAAAAAGAGCTTTTATCTTAATAATATTTTTCTGTTGTCAGTTAAGTCTGATTTATCGGTAATATACTCATCAACTAGTAAATTACTATTTCTTTGTGCAGCCCCTTGGAGTTGACCTTTTTCAATATCAAATGAAGTGTCCTCAGTTAATTCAGCAAGATCTTCGCTTAATACTTTCACAACATATATACCTTCTTCTCCTTCTATTTTTGTTGATACGTTTCCGGCAGAAAGACCAGATATAGTTCCATTTACGTCGAACTCTCTAGACATTTTAGAAGAACCTTTTTTAAGATTTGATATTGATTCTTTGTTAACTAAACCTCCATTGTAAAGATTCTCGAAATTCTCGAAATTTTCAATGTTTAATTCAGGGAATGATGCTAAAATCTTTTCTTTTTGTTTTTGTTTTCTAGCATAAGCCTCACAAGCATATTTAACAGACGGATCATTCATTGATTTAAACTTACCGTTACTTTCATTTTCTACAAATGCAACAACATAAGATCCAGGGCAAGAAAAAACATTAGAAGGTTCGAATAAATCAGCAGTAAAAGCCCAATGTATGATTTTTCGAGAATCAGTAAGCCCTCTAATTGAATATGTAGAACCCTTAGCAATTAGTGAGTCAACATTATAGTCAAGACTATCTGCTAAAGAATTAATACCTTTTCCTTCTTTAATAGCAAAGGCAACCTGATTTGCTTTCGCTAGATAATTTTCTTGAGTTTTTTCTCCTGGATTTACAGCTTTAATAATTGATCCAATTTGCATTTTTTTAACTTTTACACCAAAAGCTTTTACTTTAAGAATTGCGTATATTCCTCCTCCTTCTCTTGAAGGGATAAAAACTTTTTTAACGTCACCAACTTTGCAATCTACAATCGAATCCATAAAGTTTCGACCATAAAGGTTAGCGTTTAGTTGTGCCCATTGTAATTTCCCTTCTTTGATATAAGTTGAATCAATAAAGATTAGTTCTTTATCTATTCTACTAAAGCTTTTAAGTTGTGCCAACGCAACCAAACTATCAACTTGGGCAATATATGATTTTTGAATTTCTGCTTGATTGTTTGATTGATTTGAATTTGTGGAGTCTTTTGAATTGATCCTATTGATTACATTTTGAACATTTACATAGGCTAGCTCAAATTTAGCAGAGTCCGCAAGAGATTTAATATTTAATACTTTCGCTACGCCATATTTAGTCTGATTTAGGTCTGTAAAAGGTCCGAATGTTGCACCTTCATTTAAACCAAATAAGGCTGTGTCAATACCTCCTAATTTAACAGGATATTCACCTTTTTTGTAATAGTTAAAGTCAACAATGTCTTCTGTTTCGTTTTTAATGAAAAGCTTAGCGTCAGCTTCCTCTTCTAACGTGATTTTAAGACCTTTAATATCTTTTAAAACAGCTTGTCTGTCCTCTTTTGAAGGTTCTAAGTTGAATGTCGCGTATACTAATTTTCTTGTAGCTTCTTTTTCAACGAATTGATTTTTAACTTTCTCATATGCTGCATTAATTTCGGCATCTGATGGTTCAATTGATTCGTCATTTACAGTGTTGTATTTTACAAATGCGATTTCAATATCTTTCTTTGAGTTATTGGAGACATATTCATCTTTAGCTAGACTAGATGTGGTGTAAAAACAGTTTGAAAGAACTCTTTGAAGTTTTTCTTGCTGTCTAATCTTAATACCAAAGTCTTTTACCCAAATATAACGTCCCCCCAAGGGAACTGAGTTTACAATGTTTTGTCTTTGTCTGTCATAAACAGCCATAAAGGCATACTGAGAAATATCGGAAGTGTTTTCGGATATGTTTTTAAGATTTTGTTGATATTTTTGTGGACCTCCAAATAAATAGTTAACATAAAAAGCTGAAGGTTGGTCTCCAGTTTCCTCGTTACCTATTAACATTTCTTCTTCTTCGTCAATTGTTACTTTAATACCTAATTCTTCGGCTTCATTAGCTAAAAATTTATCTCTTAAAATACTATTCCATGTTTGATTTGTGAATTGGCCTTTTTGAAATTCTTGCGTTGCACTAAAAGATTGACCTCCGTTTGTTAGGAAAACAAGTTTCTCTCTTTCAGAAGAGAATTCGTTATCTGAAATTACAACACCTTCGAAAGAACCTACTTTGTCATCAAGTTCGCTAGAGCTGCTACTAGAACTTAAGTACTCAGTAAGAATAAAAGCAAGTAGAGCTCCACCAATCACTATAAACATTAATGCTGAGTTATCTCTTATTTTTTGAATCATTGCCATTTTATAGGAATTTAAAGGAGCACGAATATACTACAGTTTCATTGAACAATGAAAAATATAGGATGATAATTAGTCTTTAAAATAAATACCGATTTATTTTCGAGACTTAAGTGGTGAAATCATAAGTTTAACTAGTTCAATTCGTGTTTCTCCTACTTTTTCGATTTTAATCGAAAAGTGATCAAGAACAATAACAGATCCCTCCAATGGAATTTCTTCAGTATGGGTGAAAATATAACCTGCTAAAGTACCATAACTCTCGGAGGTAGGTATGTTTAAATTATATTTTTCGTTGAGCAAATCAACTTCTAATCGTCCTGAAAATAAATATTCTTTTTCGTTTAATTGCTCCTCAGTATGGTCTACTTTATCGTGTTCGTCTTCAATTTCTCCCAAAATTTCCTCTAAAATATCCTCCACCGTTAGCATTCCAGCAGTTCCTCCAAATTCATTAACTATTACAATTACGCTTTTTCTAAGCTGTATAAAAGTATTTAAAGCTCTTTGAGCTGTCATGGATTCTGGAGCAAAGCCAACAGGTAGAATAATGGATGAAATATCTTTAGGTTGTTTGAATATTTCTTTTGAATGCACGAAACCAATAACTTCATCGACCGTATCCTTGAAAATTAAAATTTTTGAATGGCCTGTTTCCTTAAAAATAGTATTTAATTTTTCTATAGGAGTGTTAATTTCAAGTGCAACAATTTCTGTTCTTGGAACCATGCAATCTCTAACTTTAACGGATTGAAAATCGAGCACATTTTTGTAATATTGAACTTCAGCATCAATTCCTTCTGTGTTTTCAGTATTATCAACTCTGTCCTCTAAATATTGCATTAGTTCCATCCTTCCTATAATTGGACGATCTTCATGAATGTCAACCTTCAAAAACTTTTTAAGTATAAATTTAGAGAAGCCTACGATTATACTTACCACCCATTTTAAACTCCAAAAAAGCAGGTACATCGGATATGCAAAAATTCGTAATGCGAAGTTAGGTTTTATTCTAAACAATGTTTTTGGAATGTACTCAGCAAAAAGTAAAATTATGATTGTTGAGATTATTGTTTGAATTAAAAGAATTAAAAAGGTGTTGTCTGTAAAAAGATTGATTTCAGGTTCTAATACTTGTTCCATGTAAATCCCAAAAGTTACAAGGGCTAAATTATTACCAATTAAAAGTGTGGCTAAGAATCTTGATGGGTGAGACGTAAATGCCGTTAAAATTCTGGCAATAAGTCCTCCTCTCTTATTTATTATTTCAATTTGCATTTTATCAGCAGTCACAAATGCTATCTCTAATCCAGAAAAAACAGCTGATAATAAAATCGTAGAAATTAGAATAATCCATGTCATTGTTCTGACTCAATTTTCTTTCCACGTTGTCTACGAGAATAGTAAAATACCGCAGAAACAGGTGTTATTAGAAGTAAAGGCTTTATTGGCTCTAAGCCATATTTTATGTAAAAATAAACTCCTGCAATTATAGAAGTTATCCCTATAAAAAGCCATGCAATTTCAAAAATTTTATTTAGGCGTTTCTTCACGTTTAAATTTTAATTCCCCGGTAACTTCCTTAAAGCTGTATTGCTCAAATTTTTCATCAGAAACAAGACCTCTCGCTTTTATTTTTTGCCCTCCAGGTTTTGTGACAACAACAGTTGTATCGCAAATTATCTTTTTTGTTCGAGAGTTCCAAGTTAGGCGTTCGGTATTTAGATGTTCTTTTACACTATTAATTACGTGCACATTTCCTGTAGCAACCATTTTTTCTGATTTATGATTTCGCACAGCATGATCAGCAAATAGTTGGCTAGTTACCTCCTTATTCGTGTTATAAAATCTAACATGCACACTGTCCTTCATTATATCAATTCCTGGGGTTTCTTTTGTTTTATTAAACTGTTCAAGAATTTCTCCTGTGATTTTAACTTTTAGCAAGCCTGAATCTGAGTAAGTTATATTGAAATCAGTATAATATGCGTCAGGAATAGTTCCCGATATTTCTATACTGTTTTCCTTTAGATGGTCCAAATCACTTTCGCAACTTAATATAAATGTCATAAAAATGAAACCAATTAGCCCTTTTGAAATGATATTTAAAAATTGATCTTCCAATTATTTTTTTGCGCGTATAGTTGTAGTTTGGTCAACCCAGCAACCTAAATTATAAGAGTCACCAACGTTTAAAGTAGCAAGGAAAATATCTTGTTCACGAGGGAAGTATGTTGCATACTTAAGTGCTTTTTTTAATGCTTTTGATTTTATTGTTGGATCTTTTGTTTCCGAAGCGGCTCTATTATAAAAATCAACCGCAACCCAAAAAACTTCAGCTCCACCAAATTTTAAATCTTTACAGCTTATGGCACCATACCCAATTGCGTTTCCTATAATAATATAAGCTTCAGCTTTTTTAGAATCAAATCTCAAAGCCTTTAAAGCTGATGAACGAGCCTCAGAGTAGTTCCCTATTCTATTTTGAAATTTCGCTTTTTTAATTAAATAGTCCGCTTTTTCACTAGAGTCGTTTTGAAGTTTAATGGCTCTATCGTAATAATTTCTTGCCTTATCTTTTTGCTGCTTGTTATTATAGTATTGCGCGAGTATAATAGCTGTTTTAGCTACAGGTGAAGACTCAAGTCTTTCCTCCATCATTTTAACAAGTACATTACTGGAATTACAACTTTTTTCTGATAAAAGTTCAATTCCACCATCAAGCCAATTTGTATCATTTTTATTTTCTTCGAAATCTACAGTGTAAAGAGAATCAAGTAAATCGCAATTTAAACAGGTGTTGGCATAACTTCTCGCCTTTCTTTTTAGCTTCACATACCCTTTTTTGTCATAGTTTTCATTTACGATGTTCGTCACTTTGAGGTAATTCTCTATTACAGATGAGCAGCTTAGCTTACCTTTTTTATTCATTATTTTGGAGACATACATGAATAGGGTAGATGTAGAGGACCTCGTTTTTGGATAGGTATAGTCTACAGCTGAATCAAGAAGTTGGTATGCTTCAAGCATAGACTCTTTTATTCGGTATTGAGCTAGGGCTTTACCTTTCAATTCGAGGATCTTCATTGTAGATTTTTGGTTTCCCGGGAAATGTTTTAGCCGCATGTTGTAAATCAATAAAAGTGAATCAACATATTTAGATTTCAATTCTTTGTTTTCCTTATTCTTTTTAATGTAATGTTTCATCACGCTCTCACCTACGATATATATATTCTTAGATGATTCAGGACAACTAATAAAAGCTTTCCTAAATGATCTTGCAGCATCTTCATATGCCTTCTGTTTGTAGTAAATGAGCATGATTTGTAAGTTTTTTTTACAATCATCAGGATTTTCACCGTAGTTTACTTCAGATTTATTTTGAGCATTAGTACTTATAAATATTAATAGAGCGAGAAGGAAAGTAACAATCGTTTTCATTGTAATTATTTAAATTTCCTTTTTATAAACCACTTGTCATTTAAAATAACACTTGCGTTTATATTCAGGTAGTTTTCATTTAATCCTAAATTTGAATTCGAGCGATTTAAATATCCAAAACTTAAGAAAACAGAAGAACCAAAATTTTCAGTTTGGTATTTAAACTTCTTTAATGGCATGCCTAAACCAAAATTAATGCCAAATTCAGAAAGTTCTTCACCATTAAAAGAATAACCCGTATTTCCAGCTTTTATTCCAAAATTGTAGGAAATGGTCTTCCAGTAATTTGATAAACCCAATGCTTTTTTGTTTGGTACTATAGATGCTCCAACTATAAATGTATTCGAATTTTTTAATGCAGTGCTATTTCCATTTAGTTTAAAGCTAGAAAGGTCGCGATTTTTATATTCTAAAGAAGCTTCCCATTTATCATACTTCCCAACTGAAAAACCTGTTTGTAAAGAAGAAGGGAGTGTTATAGTCCCTTCTTCAGGAGATTCTCTAGTGTCGACAGGGAAGTTACTCGTTTCATGAAATTCAGCTTCAATAATTTCATTATTAGTCGTAGTTGCACTGTTTACTGCAAAATAATTCGCTAAAATATAATTAGTGGAGGAAAGTGTGTTGCCTAATTCATATGTTGCACCCAAATTAAAATAATTTTGAGTGTTGAATTCTTGATTGTATTGTAATCCAGAGTTGATACTTAGTCCTTTAACGTTATTGAAATTTTGGAATCTGATATTTTTATAATCAGAAGAGGTATATTTTACTTTGGAAATATCATTTAACCTTCCAAAATAGTATTGTCCATTCATACCTATTGAAAAACCGTTTTTTGAAGCCCCAAATCCTAAAAATAGTTTAGATAATCCACCATCGCCTGCGTATTCATATTTAACTTCAGAATTATCTTCTAACGTTTCATTAAATGTGAAAGAATAGTTTTGTTTAGAATAAGGAGATAGACCAAAAGACATTCCAACGTTTTCTAAAATCGGGAATCCAAGAGCGAATGAGCTCAAATTCGTATTATTGAAAATATCACTACTTGATTCGTTACTTAAAAAATTAGTGCTCGAATAAATTCCTGTTTCACCAGTTGTTAAAGTAAGGCTAGAGTAACTAGCCGGATTTATAGGGTTTAAATTATTTCCTGAGGTAATGCTTGCTCCAAGGCCAGCTCTTGAGAAATTTGTCTGAAAGTTGCTTTCAAAAAAATCACCCGGTCCAAACTGTGAAAAAGGAGAGTTACCTTGAGCAATTGAAATTGCACTCAATAAAAACAACATTAAACTTAAAATACTAGTCTTCATTTAATTTAATTAGAGAATTTAGTCCTTTTAACACAAGGTTTTGGTCTACAAAGATGCCACTTTTTAATTCATCGCCCAAAAAAATAGTATCTCCACCAGTTAAGTAAATATCAAGATTTGGACTTACTGTTTTAAAATGTTTAATGAATCCTTGAATTTCATAAATTATACCGTTAATTGCTCCAGATTTCATACAGTCAGTTGTGCTCTTACCCAAAATAGATGGACGATTTTCGAATTTGGAGATTAACGGTAGTTTTTCAGTGAAATTGTTCATCGCTTTAAATCTCATCCTGATACCTGGAGATATAGCTCCACCAATGTATCCTTTTTTCAAATCCAAAAAATCGTAGGTAATACAACTTCCTGCATCAATAATTAAGATATCGTTGATTCCTGTAAAAGTTCCAGCGCATGCAACAACTCTGTCAATGCCTAAGGTTTGAGGTGAGTTGTAATTTATTTTAAACGGAAATATGGAATCTATATTTATTTCAATGTGCCTTACATTGGGTAAATTAATAGTTTTGATATCCTTGAAAACGCTACAACTTATTATCAAATCAAGTTGCTCCAAGTAATCTTTGTGAATGACTGATTTAATTGATGATCCATTTGGTATTTTACCATTAGAAATAAGATTACTTCCTTGAAATATTCCAAATTTAACACCTGAGTTTCCAGCGTCTAAAGCAAGTTGCATTAAATATATTTCTTGTATTTTTTTGTGGAGCTTAGATCCGTAACAAATTGCTTAATTTTTTGTTCATCTTCTTTTTTACAGACAAGCAAAGCATCTTCTGTATTAACAACTATGAAATTTTCTAATCCATCAATTACAACAAGTTTATCAGTAGGGTTAGATATTACATTATTGGAACTATTGTAGAGTTTTACACCATCTCCAACAATTGCGTTTTTATAATCATCATGTTCTACTTGATTATATAATGAGCCCCAAGTTCCTAAATCGGTCCACCCTATGTCACATGGTAAAACATATATATTATTAGCTTTTTCTAGAATTGCGTAATCAACGGAGATATTAACACATTGCGCATATATTTCGTTGATGAATTCATGCTCTTTTTCTGTGTCGTAAATTCCGTAGCCTCCTTTGAAAAGTTCATGAATTTCAATCATGTTTTTTTCAAATGATTTAACAATACTTTTTGAGCTCCAAACAAACATTCCTGAGTTCCAAGAAAAGTCACCACTTTCATAGAATACCTGAGCAAGTTCCTTATTTGGTTTTTCGGTAAAGGTTTTAACCTTTAATATTTGATTGTCGGTGTCTAATTCTTTATCAGTGGCTTGTATGTATCCATAACCAGTATCAGGGCGAGTAGGAGTGATCCCTAATGTAATTAAAATATCTTGTTCTGAAGAGGCTTTAAAAGCTGATCGGATAGCGTTTAAATAAGCTTCCTCTTTTAAAATTAGGTGGTCGCTTGGAGCTACTAAAATATTAGCATCTGGATTTTCATGATGAATTTTATAGCAGCCATATGCTACACAGGGTGCTGTATTTCTTCTTACTGGTTCGAAAAGCACATTCCCGTTTGGAATTTCAGGCAATTGATCTGCAATTAAACCTTTATAATCACTATTGGTGACAATATAAATTTGATTTACGGGGCAAATTTTAGATAATCGGTCAAAAGTTAATTGAATTAAACTGCGACCAGTTCCTAAAATATCAAGAAATTGTTTTGGGTTTTGGTGAGTGCTAAAGGGCCAGAAACGACTTCCTATTCCCCCTGCCATTATAATTGCGTAGTTGTTCTCCATAATTCCGAAAATCAAAAATACTAATTGAATACAAAGAACAATAATATTAAGTGCCAAATTGACGAAAAGTTATTAAGACATTTAAAAAATATGGGTAATTTTGGTTAACTTAATTTAAAATTAGGCTTTTATGAAATGCATTTTGTTTTTAGCTATTTCGGTGACTTTTTTTTCATCAGCTTCATGTAAAAGTAGGGATCGTTGTGGTGATTGTCCAACCTTTAGTAAGTTAGAGTTTGAAAAAGTCAAAACGATTGATTAGAAAAATTTAAGGTATTAAATTTTATAAGGTTGGTTTAATCTAATTAAATAAAATTTTCAGCTTTTGGCTAAATGTATACAATTGAGGCGCAGCAAACACAATATTAATTTTCTTCCAAATGATTTTCAAGAATATATTCTTCGGAAAATTAATGAAGAGAATATATTTTTCAGACTTTCTTCTCCGAGAAAATCAAAATTAGGAGATTATAGGTTTAATACCCTAAAAAAAACAAATTCAATTTCTATTAATATCGATTTGACGGAGATTGAATTCATTGTAACCTTTATACATGAGTTAGCCCATAAGGTTTGTTATGATATTTATAAAGGGGATGTTGCTTCACACGGGATAGAGTGGAAAAATATTTTTGTTAAGCTTCTTCAGGAAGCAAAAGAGGAGTTAAACCTATCTGAAGATTGGTTGAGTTTCTTTCAAGGTCAAATCAATTCACCAAGAGCATCGGCTAGTGAATTTGGAGAGATTACTGAAGGTAAAATAGTTTCTCATTTAGTTCCAAAGGATAAATTTGAATTAAAAACGGGACGGAAATTTCAAATGATAAAAAAAAGAAGAACACGTTATTTGTGTGTTGATTTAAGTAATGGTAAATTGTATGCAGTTTCTGGAAATGTTCAAGTTGACCAAATAATTTAATAATTTATGAAAAAGAACAAACTTGGTTTATCCCCACTAGAAGTAAGTAAGGTTTGTTTGGGTACAATGACATTTGGTGAACAAAATAACCAAGATGAAGCCTACGCTCAAATGGATTATGCAATTGAAAACGATATTAATTTTTTTGACACTGCAGAAATGTATCCAGTACCAGGTAAAGCAACAACCCAAGGTAAAACTGAAAAAATAATTGGTAATTGGTTAGAGGAATCAGGTAAAAGAGATGAAGTCTATTTGGCGACTAAAGTCGTTGGTAAAGGAATTAATTGGATTAGGAAGGGTCCTGATTTTTCAAAAGAACAAATAAATAAGGCTATTGATGGGAGTTTAAAACGTTTAAAAGTTGATTCGGTAGAACTATATCAATTACATTGGCCTGAAAGAGGTAATAATAAATTTGGAACACGTATCTATCCTTGGCATCAAAATGAAGGTTATAAACATAACTTCATGGCTGTACTCGAAACTATTACAGAGCTTCTGGAGGTAGGGAAAATAAAAAATTGGGGACTATCAAATGAGACTCCTTGGGGAATGATGAAATTTCTTCAGTTATGTGATCAATTTGGCTTGCCAAAACCAGTTTCAGTTCAAAATTCATATAGTCTTTTAAATAGATTGTATGAATACGGGGGATCTGAAGTGTCTCAATTTGAAGGGATCGGGCTTATGGCTTATAGTCCTTTGGCTTTTGGTGCTTTAACAGGGAAGTATTTGAACGGTGCGCGACCAAAGGGCGGACGGTTAACTGACTATCCTATTTTTGGAAGGTATCTAAATCCTCAAGCGATGAAAGCCGTTGATGCATTTAAAGCTTTAGCTGATAAAAATGGACTTTCTGTATCAGAGCTTTCGTTGGCATTTGTTATGAGTAGACCGTTCGTAAATACAACTATAATTGGCGCAACTAAAATGAGTCAATTAAAGGAAAATATTGAATCTGCCTATATTGAATTACCCGAAGCCTTACTCCAAGAAATAGAAGATGTTTTTGATCAATACCCTGATGCTGCTCTTTAATGGTGAAGAAAAATCAACCTATAGGTATCTTTGATAGTGGAATAGGCGGACTAACTGTTGCTAAAGCTATATCTAGTTTGCTTCCAAATGAACAGATAATATACTTTGGAGATACAGCACATTTTCCTTTTGGTGATAAGTCTAAAGAGGCAATTCAGATTTATTCAAAGAAAATCACCCAGTTTTTGTTGGCTCAAGATTGTAAAGCTATTGTTATAGCATGTAATACAGCATCTTCTTTGGCAGCAGATTTTTTAAGGGCGTTTTTGCCCGTTGGGTTTCCGCTAATAAATGTAATTCAGCCAGTGGCTGAGTTTTTTGAAAATTCAAATTATTCAAATGTTGGAATAATTGCAACAAAAGGGACTATAGGATCTGAAATTTATCCTTTTAAGATAAATGAGCTGGAGCCAGAAATAATTGTCAATTCTCTTGCAACACCGCTTCTTGCACCAATGATTGAAGAAGCGTTTTTTAATAAAAATATTTCCAAAACCGTAATAAATGAATACTTATCACAACCTGCATTAAAAGGGATTGATGCTTTGGTTTTAGGATGTACTCATTATCCTCTAATTGAAGGAGAGGTTAAAGATTATTATAAGAGTGTGAAACGTCAAGTTCATATTGTTAATAGTGCAAGGGTTGTTGCCGAAAAGGTGAAAGAGATTTTGAAGTTAAGTGCTTTGTTAAGCATTAACTTAAACAAAAATCATCATTTTTAT
>MDSY01001751.1_pt1 | contig 30958 bp, 29 predicted proteins | sample 811131 | NCBI WGS metagenome assembly MDSY01 (sample SAMN05326643, study PRJNA326480) | marine metagenome | isolation source: seawater | place: Atlantic Ocean: South West | collected 2010 | reverse complement strand
TTAGCAGCAGATATTATGGAAAAGGGAATTATGCTTGCCGGAGGCGGTGCACTGCTAACTGGCATGCCAGAATGTATAGCTCACGAAACTGGAATGCCGGTATGTGTTTCGCCAAACCCCTTGCACGCTGTTGCATTAGGGTCAGGTAAATCATTAGAGGCGTTTGACTCACTTAAAGGGGTACTTTTCACCTCCACTCAAATCTAGAAGGCGAGGGTTGAATGGCTGTGCCACAAAGAAGCAGTGGCTCTAGATTTACACTCGCAATTCTTCTATTAACATCTGTAACGTTAATTTCGCTTGATGCTCGAGGGTACGAACCCTTAGCAAACCTTCGAAAAGCTTCGACAGCTATCATCCAGCCATTCAGAAATATCGCAAGCACAGTTTTTGACCCAGTAGCAGACGCTTGGGAATCTCTTTCGGAAGGGGACACCTTAGAAAAGGAAAATGCACTTCTTCGCGAGCAATTGAGCGAATTGCTTGAATACCGTGTAACTACTGAAGGTGCAGTTGAAGAGTTAGCTGCACTGCGCACTCAATTGGATCTTGAAAATTTAGGTGGCCATGAAACAATAGTCGCTGAGATCACTGCACGCTCAGTCTCAAATTTTGATCCTTACATAATCGAAATTGGGAAAGGCACACAAAGCGGAATTAGGGAAGGTATGGCAGTTGTATCGGTTGGGGGTTTGATAGGGCGCATCGAAGACCCTGGACTGCGAAGTTCGCGTGTGCGCCTTATCACTGATCCGAATGTCAATGTAGGAGTTTTAGCGGTTGGAACAAACGAAATAGGAATTCTTAGCGGGGGAGGTGTAGGGCAACCTTTGAAAGTATCGGATGGTATCCCAGTCTCAACTGACGTGGAAATCGGATCAATCATGGTAACAAGCGGTTCCGAAAGAAGTCCCTATCCTGGTGGTTTTGCTGTAGGGACAATTCTAGAAATAATAGTAGATGAAATTAATCTCGAAAAAGAGTTAGTCGTTGCTCCTACCGGGCAATTAGAAAATTTGGAGTTCGTAACTGTTATCTTATATCAACCCGCTAATTCAGATTCTGGGGGAGGCCTGCAATGACTTTTCTCCGCATAGTGAAAGCAGGCGTAGTTCTGATCACTCTTTTGATACTGCAACTTGAGTTATTCGCGAGTATTCGATTTTTTGGTGTCATGCCTGAAATCATGTTGGGGGCAGCGGTAGTTTCAGGATGGCACGGTGGTCCAACCGATGGGGCCATATTGGGTTTTTCAAGCGGTTTCCTTGTAGATTTGTATCTTGCTTCTCCAATGGGTTTAAGCGCCCTGTCCTATGCGTTAATTGGATATTTGGTCGGAATAATTTCTGAACTTATCGCTGAAGATGTTGAAAGGATCGTTCGGACAGTAATTTCTCTGGTAGGCATAATTTTGGGCCTTGTAACTTTCGTTTTATTTGGGGAACTGATTGCCGAACCTAACCTATATAACAAGAATTTTGGGAAGATTTTGGTCGTAGGAGGGCTTTACACTGGCTTATTCATTCCGGTACTGCACTTTTTGCTGGAATGGGTATTCCACCAAAGCAATTACAGAAATAATCAAATTGCAATGGCCCGAGTACAGCGGAATTAAGGTGCCAAATGTCTGTTAGCTCAAGATACCTTCCTCAATCCCATCGATTAAGACTCGCAGTACTAGCAGCAGTAGCAATTTCACTTTTCGTCCCCCTGGTTGCCAGACTTTGGTACTTGCAAGTGATTAAAGAGACCGCTTTTGTTGAACGTGCCGCAGATAACACTACTGAAACGATCATTGAACTTGCACCACGTGGAAGAATACTTGATGCGAAAGGGAGAATATTAGTAGATAACAGAGCATCAATTTTGGTCACAATAGATAAAGAAGAAATGGCTACAGTTGGCACAGATGATTTACAAGACCTGTTTTTTGATCTAGCAACTGAGATAAGTCGCTCAGGAAACCTTACAAAGGTATCAGAAATCGAATCAGCCTACCGTTCAAATAGATATGGCCCATTTGCTGAGGTGCCAGTGGTTCAGGACATCTCTGAGGAACTCCAAATTTACCTTGCTGAGTACTCATATAAATTTCCCGGTGTCAACACAACAGTAACGACTGTTCGTGACTATCCGTATGGTTCATTAGCAGCACATATTCTTGGTTATGTCGGCCTTCTAAGCGAAGATGAGATGCCCTCCGTAGCTCTAAAAGAGAAAACATATCTAGCAAACGACGAAATTGGGAAAAGCGGAATTGAACTCTTCTATGAAGACGCACTTCGCGGAACGCCAGGGACAAAAGTAGTTACCGTTGACAAATTTAATAACATTCTGGAAGTTAATGAACAAATTCCAGCAAAAGCCGGAAGCGATGTGCAATTAACAATAGACATTGACCTCCAAGCATTAGCCGAGCAGGAATTGGCCCGAGGTTTATCTATAGCTAAAAGACAACCAACAAAATTTGAAGAGGAAGGAGTAGTGATCTTCAATGCCCCTGCAGGCGCAATGGTTGTCATGGATCCAAGAGACGGCTCAATCGTGGCTATGGCCTCCTACCCAACATTTGACCCTGAATTATTCGTATCGGGAATAAGCAATGACGATTTTGACGAACTCACTGACCCTGGAAACTTTCTGCCACTCCTTAACCGAGCGATACAAGGTACCTACCCTCCAGGATCAACGTTTAAGCCATTTACCGCTTATGCAGCTCTAGATACAGGACTAATTGGTTCACGCGGTATTTTGAGCGTGAATGACCCTTTCTATGATGAAGGAGTATTTCTTATTCCAAGTTGCGAAGGCGGAACCTGCCGATTTCAGAATGCAGGAGAAGCTGCCTACGGCGATGTTGATTTGAGGTTAGCGTTGACGTATTCATCTGATGTTTACTTCTACAACCTCGCCGCCAGTTTTGACATCCTGCCCGGTTTCGACCTTGAATCCGTGCAGGTAGCAGCAAAGAGTTTTGGCTACGGAAGTAGAACGGGCGTTACACTTGCCGGTGAAGGGAGTGGCAGAATCCCAACCCCAGCCTCACGGCGAGATGCATATCGTGAGAACCCAGATGCATTCCTTACCGGTCAGTGGCTAACAGGAGATACTTTAAATACCTCAATAGGGCAGGGGGATGTCTTAGCGACTCCACTTCAAATCGTTAACTCATATTCCGCATTAGTTAATGGAGGGACACTATATGCACCGAATTTAGGGAAGCGTATTCTTGACCCGATTACAGGCGAGACACAAGTTGAATTCGCTCCTCGAGTACTTAAGGAAATCTTTCTTCCAGACGCATTCTCAGAGCCGATACTTGAAGGTCTCGCTGCCGTAACAACATGGCGCTCAGAAATCGGAACTGAAGGAACTGCATATAATGCATTCAAAGACTTCCCGCATGAGCAATGGCCTGTCTCAGGAAAGACAGGAACCTCTGAGAAACAAGTAGAAAATGCGCTGATCGCAGACTACGGGCTGTTTGTTGGCTGGGGACCTAATCCAGAACCGGAATATGTGGCTGTCGTGGTTCTTGAGGAGGCTGGTTTCGGAGGCCAGGTCGCAGCACCGGTAATCAGGAGATATTTTGAGAGCATAGCGTTAGACAACGTACCTGCTTACCTAAGTCAAGCCGAAAAAGATGAAATAGCTAAAGAACAGGCGGCAAGACCATTACGCAATCCGGTTACTGAAACGGAAAATATAAATGACGAAAATAGCACTTCATGAAGACACGAAGAAACCGCAAGAATTTTAATTTGAACCCAACTGGTGATCCTTGGTCACCTTGGCTTCACGTAGACATAGCCCTCGTCCTGAGCAGTGTTGCGCTCGCCATTATTGGGGCATTCATGGTTTACAGTGCTACTCGGGGAAATGATCCAGAAGCATATGACAGGACATACCTCAATAGACAATTGCTTTTCCTCGTAGCCGGAGTAGCTGCAATGACTACAGCAGCTTATTTCCCTTATCGACGAATCCGAGATTGGGTGCCTGCAGTTTTCTGGGGTGGAATGTTCCTTCTCCTCCTAGTTCTAACGCCACTTGGAGTTGAAAGAAATGGAACAAAAGCATGGTTTGAATTTGGGAGTTTCCAGCTTCAACCATCAGAACTATGCAAGATCGCTTATATCTTCATGCTTGCTAATTACCTTGAAAGGTTTAATGGGCGCTTAGACGCTCGTCAATTAGGTAATGGTCTTTTGCTAGGCCTCATACCGATCGGACTAATTCTTTTGGAAACCGATGTTGGTACTGCTCTGGTATTCATCGCAATAACAATGGGCATGTTACTCGTTGCAGGAGCACAAACAAAGCATATTTTAGTTCTCACCGTTGTAGGGTTGATCTTGTCGGCGTTGGTTTGGAGCAGCGGAGTACTGCAGGATTACCAGCAGGACAGGCTCACGTCATTCATCGATCCAGCCTCCAGCCAAACTGAGGCAGCGTATCAGCAAACACAAGCACAAATTGCGATAGGAAGTGGGGGGTTAACAGGTCAAGGCTTTGGGCAAGGGCAACAAACACGTGGAGAGTTTGTCCCTGAACAACATACCGATTTCATCTTTTCTGTTATTGGCGAAGAATTCGGTTTTGTTGGATCAGTCATCGTATTAGCTTTGTTTGCCATCGTAATGTGGCGGTGCATGCGTACAGCCCGAAAATCACCAGACTTGTTGGGGACTTTAATATGTTGCGGAGTTATGACGCTTTTTGCTTTCCAAATGTTTCAGTCAGTAGGAATGACACTAGGGATAATGCCCATTACAGGAATTCCAATACCTTTTGTGTCCTATGGAGGATCCTCAGCAATCTCTTGTTTCGTTGGGATAGGGCTTGTCCTCAATATACATATGCGTCGATATCAGGTTGTTTAATACCATAACGCTCTTTGAGGAGTAGAATAAGTTAACGGAGAGGCAATGTAATGAGCACTATATGGGAAACACTTGAGGGTTATTTGGACCAAGTTGAAAAGCCAGCGCGCTACATAGGTCTTGAAGAAGGTGCGCAAAAACCGTCTCATGCGAAAACAAATGTTGCATGGTTACTCACTTATCCTGATGTTTATGAAGTGGGTCTCCCTAATCAGGGATTGCAAATACTCTACGAAATCCTTAATGAGTCACCAATTGCCGAAGCAGAGCGCGCATACGCGCCATGGGTTGATTTAGAGGAAATTATGAGAAGGGAGCGTATACCACTGTTTAGCGTGGATACACACCGACCCGCAAATGAGTTTGATGTGATTGCATTCAATCTCTCCTCAGAACTCGTGTACACCAACCTAATAAATTGCTTGGATCTTGCAGGTGTGCCTGTCATGTCCTCAGACCGAGAAAACATGCACCCTTTGATCGGAGCGGGTGGACATTGTGTCTATAACCCTGAGCCACTTGCGGATATTGTGGATTTCTTTGCATTGGGGGATGGAGAAGAGGTTGTTTCTGACATAACGGAAGTCATGCATCGCTTCAAATCGTCCGAGGGCATCTTGGACAATCGTCAGGAATTGCTTTTTGAGCTATCAAAGATCGAAGGTGTCTATGTCCCAAGTATGTACACGGCAACTTACGATATAAATGGTGCTCAGACCCTAAAACCTATCAACGATGAAATTCCTAAACTTATCGAAAAGAGAACTATCGTTGACCTTGAAGAGTGGCCTTATCCTAAAGAACAGCTAGTTCCTATCACTGAAGTAGTGCACGACCGCTTGAACGTAGAAGTATTTAGAGGCTGCACACGAGGGTGTCGGTTTTGCCAAGCAGGAATGATAACCAGACCTGTTAGAGAAAGATCTGATGAGCAGGTACGGACCATGATCCAATCTGGTCTAAAACGGACAGGTTATGACGAAGTGGCGTTGACGTCTCTTTCCACTGCAGATTACAGCGGCATAAAGGATGTTGTCGAAGAAACTATCGCTGATCCAGTGAATTGCGGTCAAGTGAGTATTTCACTTCCTTCGTTGCGAGTAGATGCTTTTACGGTTGATATCGCGGCGAGTATCCAAAATGCTCGGCGAACAGGGCTAACTTTTGCTCCAGAGGCAGGGACATGGAGGATGAGGCAAGTCATAAACAAACTAATTCGCGAAGAAGATCTATATGGAGCGGTTGAATCAGCATTCTCACAGGGTTGGCGAAGAATGAAGCTCTACTTCCTTATAGGGTTGCCAACCGAAACTGACGAAGACACTCTCGGAATAGCACGTATGGCAGCGAATTGCGTCGCAATCGGCAAACGCTATACGAGTGCTGCATCAGTTACGGTGAGCGTTGGTGGATTTGTCCCAAAGCCCTTCACCCCTTTCCAATGGTTCGGTCAAAATACTCTTGAAGAGTTAAACCGAAAAGTACACATGCTAAAAGACGAAGTTCGGAAAACAAAAGGGGTGAAACTTAAATGGCATGATCCCAAGGCAACCTTGGTAGAGGGAGTATTGAGTAGAGGCGATAGGAGACTTGGAGAAGTATTAAAGAGCGTGTGGTCTAACGGGGGAACTTTCCAAGAGTGGAGCGAGTATTTTGATCTTGACTTGTGGCTATCTGCTATAGAAAAAGAGGACTTGAACTATGAATGGTTTGCATACAGACATAGAGATCTTGAAGAACCTCTTCCATGGGACCATCTAGATGCCGGACTATATAAGGACTTTCTATGGCAGGAATGGCGAGATGCTCTTGAAGAAAAGGGGCTAGAGGATTGCAGATGGACGCCATGCTACGACTGTGGCGCCTGTACGGGATATGGACTTGACCATGTGGTCGCTTCAACGTCGCCTCCAGTTGGTGGTAGCCAAGGCACATGGCAAGACCTTGACAACGGAAATTTCGCCCCACAACTTCTCCAAATATCAAGTAAAGCTAGATAAATGATACTGCGGTTACAAACGACGAAGATTGGCAAAATTAGATTTGCGAGTCATAGAGACATAGCAAAGGTTTGGGAGCGGTCGCTTCGCCGCGCAGAAATTCCATTGGTATACAGTGAAGGCTTCTCTCCAAGGCCTAAAATTGCATTTGGCTTGGCTTTACCTACCGGTGCCGAGTCAGAGTGTGAATATCTTGATTTTCATCTAGATGATCAAAAATATGAGACTTCAAATATCTCATCAATACCAGAACTCTTAAATAGAGTGCTCCCCGAAGGAATTACGATCACAGGAATGGTTAAAATGCAGAGTAAATATATTTCTCTCCAACAATCTGTGACTTCAACAGTATGGAGTATTGAAGTTAAAGAATATGTAGAAGAAGTATATAAATGGGTAGAGGCAGTTCTTAATTCTAAAGAGTTAGTGATTGAACGAACCCGTAAAGGAAAGCAAGTAGTTGATAATATTCGACCGTATATCCGTGACGTTGAAGTTGAAGAAAACGATTTACTGAGACGAACGAGCATACTAGCAGAATTAAAAACACAGCCAAGATCGTTGCGGCCAAGTGAATTCTTAGCAGCAGTTGAACCAAACCTTACCATGGTTAAGCTGCGGCGCTTAAAGCAATTTATTGACACAGGAGATAATCAAATAGATCCGCTCGATTTGGGAGATTGTCTCGACTTTGAAAAGAAACTGTGTTCATCATGAGAAGGGAAACGAAAAAATGGACGAACAAGAGAATCGTACACAAGACACAAATACGAAAGTGGATAAAGTAGAACTGGGAGATGATACTCAAAAACTAGAATCGAAGTCTAAAGATAGCTCTGGTTCTGGTAGGCCTAAAATAGGTGATTCGAGACCGGCTCCAAATACACCCGAAACTAATGCGCAAGGGAAAAAGAAGCGCAAGCGCCGCCGGTCGAGATCCGGAAACTCAGGGAGTGAGAATCTCGCCAATGTTTCTGTCGAACTTGATGATGAAACTTTAAAAAAGAGGCGAGGGCGAGAGCGTAAAGGCAAGGCTGTTGGGCGTTACACAATGGTCGTACACGTAGAAGACAATGTCACTCAAATAGCTATGCTAGAGGGGCGATCTCTGATCGAGTTTTACGTCTCACGACCAGCGGATGATATCAGTGAAATTCATGGAAATATTTATCTGGGAAGAGTAGAGAATGTTCTTCCTGGAATGGAAGCCGCGTTTGTTGATATTGGAACTCCTAAAAATGCGGTTCTCTATCAAAGTGATCTAACTAAGAATGCCTCCAGTAAGCCAAACGAAGCAATAAGAATTGAAGAAGCACTTAAAAATAAAGAGTCAATCCTATGTCAAGTTACCAAAAATCCAATCGCACACAAAGGTGCAAGACTAACACAAGAAATTTCGCTAGCTGGCAGATTCGTGGTCTTAGTTCCAAATAGTGAAACATTTGGGATTTCAAAGCGCTTGCCAGAAAAGGAGCGGAAGCGGCTGCGTCAAATTCTCGATAAGGCAAAACCGGAAGAACATGGTGTTATCGTCAGAACCGCTGCTCAACATATAACGAAAGAAGAGATCCAGCAAGACGTATCCCGCTTAGTTAACCAATGGTTGGATATCGAAAAGCAATCAGCAACAGCGAGTACTCCTAAACTGCTTTACCGAGAGCCAGAGATGCCGTTCCGTATGATCAGAGAAGAATTCAACAAAGAATATCGATCAGTCATCATTGACGACCCAGAGTTATTCGAAGAAGTTAAATCCTACCTAGCCACAGTTGCTCCCGCTCTAGCGGATCGTATTGAATATCACGATAGTGCTAACGAGGAAGTTGACCTATTTGAGCGCTTCTACGTCGAGGAACAGTTGGCTAAAGCACTTGATAGTAAGGTTTGGCTTCCCTCAGGAGGCTCGCTAATTATTGAACATACAGAGGCGCTCACTGTCATTGATGTAAACACAGGGAAGAATGTGGGAACCTCAAGTTTAGAGGAAACTGTCTACCGGAATAATCTTGAAGCTGCTAAAGAAGTAGCGCATCAGCTCCGCCTTAGAGACATAGGGGGGATTATTGTCATTGATTTCGTAGATATGGAGAAACCTCAACATCGAAACGAGGTAATGAAAACATTCCGTGCAGAACTATCAAGAGACAAAACTCGTACTCAAGTCTTTGGCATTTCTGAACTTGGGTTAGTTGAAATGACAAGAAAAAGAATCGGCGAAGGTTTGACGCAAACATTTACTAAAGCTCAGGAATAGTAAACAAGCTTTTCTGAAATAGTCGGTATTTACCAGCAAACCGAATATCATGAAAACATGTATGCAGTAGTTAAAACAGGTGGTAAACAATATCGTGTAGAGGAAAACCAAGTACTTCACGTTGAGATCCTGGGGGATATTGGAGAATCTGTATCTCTTACTCCATTAATGCTGGTGGACGGAAATACAGTCCTTGCTAAACCTAGCGAATTAGAAGACGTTATTGTCAGTGCAGAGATAGTTGATAAAGGAAAATCAAAGAAAATTAATGGATTTACCTACAAGAACAAAAGTAACCAGCGTCGACGGTGGGGACATCGCCAGAAATATAACGAAATTAAAATCACATCAATATCAAGGAACTAATAATGTCTAAAACAAAAGGTGGCGGCTCAACGCGAAATGGAAGAGATTCCAACGCCCAGAGGCTCGGAGTTAAAGCTTACGACGGAACGGCAGTCTCAGCTGGATCCATCATTGTCCGTCAACGAGGAACGAAGTTTCACCCAGGTCAGAATGTTCGTAGAGGTGGAGACGATACACTATTCGCAACTGCTAATGGCCGTGTTAAATTCGGCAGCCGACGTGGAAGAAAGCTTGTAGACGTCCTTCCAGATTAACTTAATTATTCTCTTTCTATAAAATAAATTAATAAATTAGTAAACTGCGTTCATGTCTAACTTCGTCGATGAATGTGGCCTTAATGTGAAAGCTGGTGACGGTGGTGCTGGCTGTGTTTCATTTCGTCGAGAAGCCCACGTAGATCGTGGGGGTCCTGATGGCGGGGACGGTGGTAACGGAGGCGATATTTGGTTAGTGGCAGATCATAACGTAGCTTCGTTATTGGCATTTCGAGATTATCCTCATCGAAAGGCGCAGAGTGGTAAGCACGGTAGCGGGAAGCGTCGGCACGGTGCAAATGGAAGTTCCGAATTAGTTAATGTTCCAGTAGGTACTTTGGTCAAAGATTCCGCGGGCAGTGTACTTGCTGATCTTTCTTCGCCCGGAGCGAAATGGTTAGCAGCAGCTGGTGGGCGAGGCGGAAAAGGAAATACCAGATTCCTTAGTAATAGGCGGAGAGCGCCAAGTTTTGCTGAACAAGGCGAGCATGGAGAGGAACAATGGCTAAATCTGGAACTGAAGCTTCTAGCAGATGTCGCCCTAGTGGGGTTCCCTAATGTAGGCAAAAGCACTCTTATTTCTCGTGTTTCAGCAGCAAAGCCGAAAATTGCTGACTATCCCTTTACAACGCTAGTTCCAAACCTCGGAGTTGTGAAAGGGAGCGAAGAGTTTGAAATGGTCATAGCTGATATTCCAGGTTTGATTGAGGGTGCCGCAGACGGAAAGGGGCTAGGCCATCAATTCCTTAGACATGTTGAGAGGGCTCGAGTTTTAGCGATTCTTTTGGACCTCGCACCTTACGATGGGCGTGAAGTCCATAGTCAGTTAGAGATACTCTTACGTGAATTGGGGAATTACAAGCCAGAACTTTTAGAGCGCCCCCGCCTATTAATTTCATCTAAAGCTGATGTCGCAGCGCAAGATGCCTTAGAAGATTCTCTTAAAGTTTCGGCTGTTACAGGAGAAGGCGTTCAAGAGATGAAATATAAACTTGAACTCCTTGTGAAAGAAGCACGAGAAGCCGAGCTCACGAACTCTGATGAAATCGTTATTCATCGTCCATCACCCAAAGGAATCTCCGTTTCGAGGGAAGGAAATATATTCATAGTCAAAGGCCGTCAAGCCGAAAGAGCGGTTGCTTTAAATGACCTCACAAATATTGAAGCTCTTGAATATATCCAATTTACCCTTGAGAAAATAGGTGTGAATAAGGCGCTCCGTAAAGCAGGAATTAGAGAAGGCGACTACGTACAGATTGGTGAACTTCAGTTTGATTACATGGATGATGATGAACATTGGATTGATTGAGCAAAGCTAAATAAAAGACTTTCAGCAGCAATTCTGCAAGAATGAATAAGTGACAGTCGTAGTAAAAATCGGTACTTCTTCATTAACGAAGGCCAATGGCTCAATTAGCGAGAGCGCCATCGATAAATTAGCAAAAGAAATCGCAATTGCGAAACAAGATTTCTCTCAGATAGTCCTAGTCAGTAGCGGCGCAATAGGCGCTGGTCTTGAGAACCTCGGTTATGTCGATAATCGTCCTACAGATTCTCGGATTCTCCAAGCTGCATCAGCAATTGGTCAACCAAAATTAATGGCAACGTATGCTGAAAGCTTCTTAAAACATAACATTTCTGTAGCTCAATTATTAATGGCGCCTGACGATTTTTTTATTCGCAAACGCTACCTACACGCTCGATCAACGGTTGAAGAACTCTTAACTTCTGGAATTCTTCCAATAGTTAATGAAAATGATGCCATAGCTGATGACGCTATACGTTGGGGTGATAACGATAGGATTGCCGCTTTGCTAGCTCAACTTCTTAACGCTGAACAATTGATAATGCTCACTGATACAGATGGGATCTACTCGCAAGATCCTAAAAGAGAAAGCTCTGGAACAGCTAAATTGATTCGGGAAATACGATCTCTTGACAAAATAGATGCAGTAGTTGGAGGAACCTCAGGTAAGTTTGGAAGCGGCGGAATGGAGTCTAAATTAGCTGCTGCGAAAATGGCCTCGTGGGCTGGTGTAACCACAACAATCGCAGCCGCTACACGACTTAATGTAGTAGCCGATTCATTACATCAAGTAGGGGATTTAGGGACTATTGTCCGCCCAAAGCCAAACCCCTTACCAGCTCGAAAGTTATGGATCGCTTTTGCGGTTCAAACGAAGGGACAGCTTGTTATAGATCGAGGTGCCCAAGAGGCGATTGAAAGAAATGGTGGATCGCTTTTAGCAGTTGGCGTCCTTGAACAGCATGGAACATTTGATAGTGGCGATGCTGTAGAAATTCTAAGTGAGGACTCAGAACTTGTTGCGCGTGGCTTGGTTTCATGTAGCTCTTCTCAACTTAAAGATTCGCTAGGGCAGAACGTAGGAGAGGTAGAAGGTATGACTCCAAATGAAGTTATACATAGAGATGAGCTAGTCATCTTGAGCGATAAGCATTACTGATGGACACGGATCGTTCGTAGAAATTCTTTTGCAGCTTTGGAACCTAGAAGCGATGAAGTAAATGTATATACAATCCCACTAGACAACAGCGCAATCGGTGCTACCAGATAGGCATTGTAATCGAATAAGAAAAACGAAATACTCCCAGCGAGTATTGCTGCGACCATTCCTGGTAGTAGAAAAAATCTTCTTTCTAGGTTTGGATCCTTCTTGACATGAAAATTATCTGAGACTCGTCTTTTTAACAATAAATATTCGATCCAGGCACCTATTGAACTTCCCAATGCTAAGCCTAAAGCGCCAAGTGGCTGCGGGGTAGTATCTAGGGCTCGCGCTAGCTCAGGTAGAGGAGTGAAAGACGGGAAGTCGCCGATCCTAATGATGGCGTTACGGTCTATTGCAAAACGGTCAAGCTGAAACATTAGTAGAAACCCCACAGACCCTGCTACTAAAACACGTAGCCCTGCTAAGCGCGCTGGACCTTTAACGTCTCCATACGAGTAGCATAAATTCTGATAGAGCCTGCTCATTCCAGTGGCATAAAGGCCCAGACTGTACGCAGCTAGAACAATCCAAATGTAAAGCGTGTCTTCGCTTGTGAATTTGCCTCTTTCGAATAGAAAGTCAATCAGCGGTTCTCCCATTGTTATGAAAGCAATGCTTGAGAACACTAAGTAGAAGGCGATTCGTTCAGAGCTAGTTATAAATCTTGTGGTTATAGCAGAGATGTTGTCTCTGTCTCTTGAGAACTCGGGAAGGTCTGCAGAGATAATTGACATCACAAACAAGCCGATAGGTAACATGTAAATGATTTGGGCAAGCGATAAGGCTGTGAATGCGCCGGTTGCTAGAAAACCAGCAAGAAACAAGTCTAGAAATCCTGAGAATTGGATAACGCCTCTGCCCATTACGGCTGGGAAAAATTTTGAAATTATTTCGCGAACAGCGTCTGAGCCTTTCTTAACTCCTAGTTTAATCGAAGGGGATACTTTGATGACCAGTGGAATTTGGATAAGGAACTGAAGCGCACCACCCACAAGGACACCCCATGCTGCTGCTTTTGCGATGGATGCATTAGACCAATCTTGCGCCCAAGCTAATAACGCAAAGATAATCTGTGCAGCGTTCCAAAGAATCGGGGCAGCGAAGGATAAAAAGAATTTTCTGTGTGCGTTTAGGATTCCTAAACACCATGATGAGAGGACAATGAAGCCCAGTCCGGCCCACATTATTCTGACTAAGTTAACAGTGAGTTCAAATGTTTCATCTGGCAGCAATGGAAGGAGGATTTTACTCATAGGTCTGGCAGCAAGAATTCCTATGATTACAATTGCCGAAGTTATCAAACCAAGAAGAGTAACTATGGTGCCTGCAACCAATCCTGGTTCATCCTTATCATCGTTCGCATCGATAAGGCGGCTATAAGTTGGGATGAAAGAAGCAGATAATGTTCCTTCTCCAAGTATATTTTGGAGCAAGCCTGGTATTTGTAACGCTGCTTTGACCGCGTCGGCAGCCACTCTGGTGCCCAGCAAGCCTGCAAAAATAAGTTCACGTATGAGGCCAGATAGTCGTGACAGCATGATTCCCGCACCGACGATCATTGCATTTCGCCCACTTGGTCTGCTTAGATCACTTTTTGGTTCGCCGTTTTCCACAAGTTTAAGCCTACCGTTAAACAAACTAGCATCGGAAGCAGGTACAAATACACAATTTATCTAATACAGTTCGCATAAATAGTGGGATGCCCTCTACCCTTTGAAGGTATGTCTTATAGGTTTAACGAAGTCAACAAAGTAAAAGAAGATCTTCGCAATGTTGACTATTTAGCGGATGATGGGATCGCTGGTATTGTATATCTAGCTGATCGCCTTCAAAAGCCGATACTCGTTGAAGGCCCTGCTGGAACCGGTAAGACCCAACTTGCTAAAAGCGTAGCTGAGATGACAGGATCGCGTCTGATAAGGCTTCAATGTTACGAAGGGTTAGATGAATCTAAAGCTTTGTACGAGTGGAACTACAAAAAACAGCTTTTGCGGATTCAAGCAGAACGGAATTCAGAGGAATCAAATTCTTGGGAAGACCTTGAAGACAATATCTTTTCCGATGAGTTCCTTTTAACTCGGCCATTGCTTGAAGCTATTCGTTCTGATGATCCTGTCGTGTTGCTGATTGATGAAGTAGACAGGGTTGAAATCGAAACCGAGGCTTTATTGCTTGAGATCCTTTCTGATTACCAGGTTTCCATACCTGAATTGGGAACAATAGAAGCAAAACAAATCCCACTTGTATTCTTGACCTCAAATAATACACGCGAGCTCTCGGAGGCCCTCAAGCGACGGTGCCTGTTTCTCCATATTGACTATCCCGAGCTGGAACGCGAAAGAGAAATCATCCTCACTAAAGTGCCTGATATTGAAGAAAATTTAGGTGACCAAATAGCGCGAGTTGTCAGAACTGTTAGGCAACTGGAGTTGAAGAAAGCTCCCTCCGTTTCTGAGACATTAGATTGGGCGCGAACTCTAATTCACTTGGGTGTTGAACACATTGATGCGCAAACTGCAACTGACACGGTTAACATTCTTCTGAAATATCGATCAGATATTGATAAAGCCATTAAAGAGTTCTCGAGTGATGAAGATTTGAATTCTGCTGTGAGTAATTAATTGGAGATCGCAACTCACGCTCCGTTGCTTGAACTGTTAAATGGTTTCATCGTTGAATTACGCAGCGCAGGTTTGCCGGTAAGCTTGACAGAAAATCTTGATGCAGTAGAGGCAGTGAAGCATATTCCCATCGAAGATCGAGAAACATTTAAGTATGCTCTGGCAGGCACTCTTGTTAAGAATCACTCACATTGGAGGGCATTCGAAACTGTTTTTGAAGTCTACTTTTCGCTGCGCGGAGCAGAATATCAGTTGGTAGATGGTGAATGGGAGTCTGATGATACAGCTACTCAAGAGGAAAATCAGCAAGAAGGGCAAGTTCAAGGGCAAGGCGGTAGTCAAGAAGGATTAACACAAGAGCAACTAGCTGAAATGCTATTTCAAGCACTTGCAAAACAAGATAGAAATCTAATGCGGACAGTTGCTCGTCAATCCGTGCAACGATTTGCAGGAATGGAACCTGGCAGGCCCGTGGGAGGAACGTACTACCTCTACCGGACATTGCGTAACTTAAACCTTGAAGAGGTTTTGGATCGCTTGCTCACTAGCAGCGCTGACAATGAACCCGACCTAGATTTTCTTGAGGAGCGCTTAAGGAAAGATGAGTACGAACATAGGATTGAAGAATTAAAGAGAGAAATCGAAGCAGAAATCCGTCGCAGGCTTGTGGCTGACCGAGGAGTAGAGGCGATGGCGAAAACACTTCGTAAACCCCTTCCAGAAGATGTTGACTTTATGCACGCTAGCCGGGAGGAGATGGTAGCACTGCGACGTGCTATTTGGCCCTTGACGAGAAAATTAGCTGTTAGGTTGGCAAGAAAGAGGAGGCATGGACGAAAGGGGCCTCTTGATTTTCGAAGAACGGTCCGGCATTCACTGTCTTATGGGGGAGTTCCCGCTGAACCGAAATTCAAGTATCCTAAACCCTCGAAACCAGAGATAATGGTGATTGCTGACATTTCAGGATCCGTTGCTGCTTTTGCAAGATTTACGCTCCATCTTGTTTACGCGTTGAATAATCAATTCTCGAAAGTGCGTTCGTTTGTATTTATCGACGGTTTAGACGAGGTTACTGACTTCTTTGAGAATGTTGATGATATTACCGAAGCGATACACAGAGTTAATACCGAAGCGGATGTCATTTGGGTTGATGGACATTCTGACTATGGGCATGCATTTGAGATATTTGATGAACGATTCGCAAAAGATATAGGGCCAAAGACTACCGTAATAATTTTAGGAGATGCACGTAATAATTATCACGCATCTCAATCATGGGTAATAAAAAACATTGAGGACAAAGCTCGCAAAGTGTTTTGGCTAAACCCTGAGCCCAAGAGTTATTGGGACACCGGTGACTCTATCGTGGGGGAATATAGTGATTTCTGTAATGGAACGTTCGAGGTTCGAAACTTAAAGCAACTTGAAGCATTTGTTGAAAACCTCGTCTAACTGGACCGCAGCTCTTCAGCTACATGAAACGCAAGCTCAAGGCTTTGCGAGGCGTTCAGTCTTGGGTCGCACATCGTTTCATAACGCAGAGCTAGATCATCATCCGAGAGGTTTTCGGCGCCTCCAACACACTCGGTAACATTGTCGCCTGTAAGCTCAACGTGGATACCTCCCGCCCAGGTTCCTATTGAGCGATGTATATGAAAGAATTTCTTTGTTTCATCTACGACATCAGAGAAGTTTCTAGTTTTCAATCCAGATTCCGCAGTGTATGTATTCCCGTGCATCGGGTCACAAGCCCAAACTACAGGATGATCAGAGTCTTGAACTGCCCCTACTAACTCTGGAAGTTTATTATCTATCACTGAAGCTCCCATTCTGGTAATGAACGTGAGTCTTCCGGGGATTTGCTTTGGATTTAATATTTCGCACAACTTGATAGCATCTTCCGTTGTTACAGTTGGCCCAAGCTTACAACCCAATGGGTTTTCGACTCCTCTGAGAAATTCAATGTGGGCCCCGTCAAGCCGTCTTGTCCTCTCACCAATCCACAGCATGTGTGCAGAGCAGTCGTACCAATCTCCACTCATAGAATCGTTTCGAGTAAGAGCTTCTTCATACCCTAACAAGAGAGCTTCATGACTTGTATAGAAATCAACTTCGTGGAGAGCAGGATGATCTTCCGATGTGATTCCGCAAGCTCGCATAAATGCGAGCGCATTCGTGATTCCATCGGCTATTTCCTTGTATTGCGCTCCGGCAGGACTATTCGCTACAAATTGTTGATTCCAAGAATGGACTTGTGTTAAGTCGGCAAAACCACCGCTGGTAAAAGCTCGCAGTAAGTTCAAGGTAGCAGAGCTCTGGTTGTACGCCATCAGGAGCCTCTTAGGATTAGCTGTTCGGGCCCCTGCATTAAAGTCCGTATCGTTAACTATGTGTCCTCGGAAAGATGGAAGTTCTACATCATCTTTTGTTTCTGTAGGACTCGATCGCGGCTTGGCGAACTGCCCCGCAATGCGTCCTACCTTTACCACTGGCAAACCCGTTGAATAAGTTAGGGCAACTGCCATTTGGAGAATGACTTTCAGTTTATCTCTTATTGAATTTGCTGAGAGCGCTGAGAAAGATTCAGCACAGTCTCCAGCTTGGAGCAGAAGGGCCTCTCCATTACAGACCCGTGCCAGCTTACTTTTTAAGGTTCTCGCTTCGCCAGCAAAAACAAGAGGTGGCAGTTCGGAGATTTCTTTCAGAACAGCGTTGAGTTCATTATCATCTGGCCAATCAGGTTGCTGATCGGCAGCGAAATTAGTCCAGCTATTGGGATTCCAATTTGAAGTCACCTATTAATTGTCTCTGTTTATTAATCAGATCGCAACCAAATTAACGATTTAGGTTGATAAACCGGTAATTTACGCTGCGTCAATATCCATTTGATCAGGAGCGCTTTCGCGAACAATATTTACCGCCCTCTTTACAAGTCGCCTGGCAGCTTCAGCAGTTACACCCAGTTCCTCACCAACTTCTCGGTAGCTTCGCTTACGTCCATCTTGAAGACCAAAACGTTGCTCAACAGCGTACCTTGCACGATCATCAAGAACATTTAGCAAGTCATAAACCATCGTCTCTCGTGCTTCTTCCATAACCGCTTGCTCAGGACCTGGGTTCACATCTGGTAGAAGATCAACGAGCTCGTTGCTGTCATCGTCCCCGATTGTTCTGTCAAGTGAAGTAGGGGTTGTCAGCCTGTGTAGTCTTGCGTGTTCTTCGTCAAGTTCATCGCCGTCCCCGGAAACCTGTCTGAGCGCCGCTCGAAGGCTTGCAGATCTATCACCAGGTAATCTTACTAGGCTAGCTTTTTGGTCAAGTGCCCTCCCAATAGCCTGCCGTATCCAGAAAGTAGCATATGTTGAAAATTTGAAACCCTTTCTCCAGTCAAACTTATCAACTGCATGTTCCAACCCAAGATTACCTTCTTGTATTAAGTCTAATAATTCCATGCCAGCTGGAAGAGGATAACGCCGGGCTACGCTGACCACTAGTCTTAGGTTTGCTCGAATAAATCGGTCTTTAGCCTCAGCCGCTTTACGGTCAGCTCTTTTGAGCTCTACGCCCTTTTCGCCAGCAGCAAGACGCTCGCGCGCTTCGACGCCTTTTTCAATAATCTGAGAAAGCTGGCGCTCCTCTGCTGCAGTGAGAAGGGGTACTAACCCTATCTCGTTTAGATATTGTCCTACTGAATCACTCATATTGTTCTCACTCTGTTGGGGGGTTTGGGGTATCTGGTAAACAGACATGACATAGAACTACTACGTAGTTAATCAACGGTTTGATCGGGGGGATCTGTTGAAATATCTTGTCATACTAGAACGCTTTACGCGCCCGACCTACCCAAAATTGGGTCGATCTAAAAGCAAGATAAAACATAATACATATCTCAAGATAAATCAAGCATTTCTTGCAAATGTGTATGGACAAGTGCAAATAGGCAAAGCTTTCTGCATCTCAAGCGCTATCGTATAGCATACAAAAGTGCACAAATATATTAAGTTAGGCGTGTTTGGAGGGTCATTTGACCCACCTCATAAAGCCCATTTGGAATTGGTCAAATTAGTAGTTGAGAAATTAGAACTTGACCATGTATTAGTGACTGTCGCCAATAATCCTTGGCAAAAGAGCGCTGTCCGCCAAGTTACAGATAGCTCGCATAGATTGGAAATGGCAAGGATTCTATTTAGTGGTTATAGCGACGCCACCGTTACGGATATTGAATTTCAGCTGGGGAGTGAGTCTATTACATCAGAAACCCTGCGTGCACTTCGATCAAATTACCACGATGCCGAATTCTATTTGCTGCTAGGGTACGACACTGCGATTGCAATAGAGACATGGCGAAACCCTGATTTAGTCTTAGATCAATCTCGGGTAGTGGTAGTTGAACGGCCAGGATTTACGGACATGGAATTACCTTCTATCCTTTCATCGGCTATTCGTATTAAAGGACTTAATCTAGATATCTCTTCAGAAAATATTCGCTCTCTGCTAAAAGACGAAGAAACCATTGCAGATGTAATCCCTCAGGAAATTAGAAACTATATTGCGAAACATGGCCTATATCGTGAGTGACTCTTGAGTGGTGGCAGAAAATTTCGTTGGTGGAATTGGCTCCTACCGCTTGCCATCCTGGGATTAGGTTTGGCGGCTTTATTGCTCGTTCGCGATGCAACCGATGCCATATTGGAATCTGCTGATGGAGACTTTAGTGAAATAATTCTTGATCCTCAAGCCCCCGGCTTTGAGAGTTATGTTGCTTCAACACCCACACACCTGCTCGGACTTCAGGGAGCCAATGGTGAATTGGTTTCAATTGCGTTATTGGCTTTATTTGCTGACGATATTGGCGGAACTGCTATTGTCTTTCCAGTCGATTTACTAATTGCAGAAGATACATCAATTAGTGAAATGTACTTAACGGTCAGCGAACCTGAATTTATTTCTAAGTTAGGACGGTATCTAAAATTAGGATTTAATGCGTCATCCTTTATTGCCGAGGAAGATTTAGTGAAATATTTTCAAGTATCTGTTCCCTTGGTTGTTTCATTGGATGATCCACTCATTGAGCTAGATGACGGGGAGCCCGAAATAATCTACGAATCCGGAGAATTAGCACTACCCCCTTCAGAAATTTATAGCTATCTAGCATGGGAAAGTGATAATGAATCCAGCTATAACAAGTGGCTACGGCACAAGAATTTTTGGGAATCATGGCTTAGCTCCTTAACAACTGATGAAACGGAAACATTAGAGAACGAATGGCAGGAAAGGGAACTGAGTCGAATATTCCGAGGAATAAGTTTTGGGAATCTGATCATTCAAAATTTGAATTTGTTTGAAGTTCATGACTCCAGTAAGCACCTCAGACTTGAAGAAGACTTTCTGAGCGCATTGCTTCTTGAGGTCATCCCATTTCCTATCGCTCCCTATGAAAATGGGCGGGCTAAAGTAAAATTGCTTGACGGCATTGGGGGAATCGATATGGTTAACACCTTTGTGCCAGAACTCGTTTCAGCTGGAGCTGAAATAAAGTTAATAGGAAATGCGCAGCAATTTGGTGTACGCGAAACTCTTATCACCTACTATGACGAGGCTTACTTGAACTTTGCTGAGGCTTTCAGCGAAGCTATTGCTGGCTCTAGCATTGAATTTGAACCATTATCCGAGTCTGCAGTGGATGTTACGGTTCTGATAGGGAGTAACTCCCTTGAATGAGTTACCATAAAGGTCAGTGAGATCACCTTGGATTGAAATAGCCGTAAATGCGATTAATGATAAGAAAGGGCAAAATACCCTAATTATTGATGTCGGTGACGTATTAGGTATTTCAGATAACTTCGTCATTACATCTGGAGGTAATACTCGTCAGGTCCGCGCATTGGTTGAAGAAATTGAAGCTCAAATAACTAATAAGTTTGGGCCAAAACCGGTACGCATTGAAGGGAACAATGATTACCTTTGGGTGCTCATGGATTATGGAGACTTCGTCGTTCATGTCTTTCATACAGATGAACGTGAACATTACAAACTAGAAAAATTGTGGGCTGACATGCCTACCGAGATGGTTTAATAAATAACAGCTATTTTGCTTTTCTATGTCAAGGTCTCTGAGCTAAGCGATAAGGTACGGTTCTAAGGGGCTATAGCTCAGTTGGTAGAGCGCTTCCATGGCATGGAAGAGGTCAGGGGTTCAATTCCCCTTAGCTCCACAATTATGGTTTGCGAAGCTTATGGAAAGGATCATGAACCTGAAGAACCTTATTGTCCTCATTGCTCAGCAGCCAATCAAACGATTTTTAATGACGAGGAAATGATCGAAATGATTATTTTGAGTAATTGAGTAAAGGGGTGAAATAAAGTTCATTTGGCTATATTGATCCTATGAAATCAGTGACCGACGAAACCTTCAACAATGACGTCATAATTCGCTCAGAGACGTTACCTGTCATAGTCGATTTGTGGGCGCCATGGTGTGAGCCATGCAAATCGCTAACACCTATCCTGGAGACTGTTGTAGCTAAAACAAATAGCGCTGTAGAACTTGTAGCGGTCAATATTGACGAAAATCCGCAAATACGTCAAACATTCCAAGTCCAGAGCATACCAGCCGTCTACGCATTCAAAGATGGGGCAGTCGTAAATGGGTTCATGGGGGCTCAAGGAGAAGATGGTGTACAAGAATTTGTAGATAGCTTATTGCCGACTGAGCAAGATGCTATTATCGAAAATTTACTTGCAGACGGTTCAGAAGAATCTCTATCTGAGATTCTCCTAGCAGTTCCGGATCACGTTGAAGCAGTTACCGCACTTGCGATGATATTTGTTGAAAGCAACAGAGTTGACGAAGCGCTGGCACTTCTTAAAAGAATTCCGGAGAGCTCAGAGACCAGAAGAATCGAAGCCTTAGCAAGAACAGGCGACATCACTCCGGACGAAATTATTGAGAAGCTAGAATATCTCCTTGAACGTGTTTCTGGAAATGATGACGCCCGTCAAGAATTCGTTGACCTTTTGGATGTTCTCGGTTCTGAATCTGAGCAAGCAAATAGTTTCAGAAGAAAGCTTGCCTCAAAGCTATTCTAGTTTCTGATTTAACTGTGTGGTGTAAGATCTACCTGTGAGTGAATTGGTTAACGTCTATCTAATACGAGGTGATGAACCCTCAATTATCAGTCGCGAATTAGAGAAATTAACAATCTCACTTCTAGGGGATGAGGATAAATCATTAGCAGTTGAAGAGCTACTTGAGGGTGACTATCAGACTGACTCCGACAATTATTCAGTTGAGTCTCTAGTGGGCGCTATTCAAACAGTTCCATTTCTGACCCAAAAGAGAATTGTTATTGGTCGTGACTTTGCCCGTTTCTCTAGAAAAGAAGATCTAGAAGCCTTGCTTGTGTATCTGGAGGACCCCAATGAGACGAACTATCTGATACTTGTTTGGGAAAAAGGAGCGAAACTCCAAAGAGCTAACCAAATACCTAAATCTTTAATTGAGGCTGTTAATAGTTGCGGAGAAGTTATTGATGTCCGGGTTGGCCGAAAGGTTACTGAGTGGATTAGGGGACAAGTAGGAGAATCATCGATCATGCTTGATGAGGCATCCATATCGCTGCTGGAAAAGAGTGTTGGCGAAGAAATCGCCCGAGTTCCAGCAATATTAGCAACATTAGAATCGGTTTTTGGAAGTGGTTCCGAGCTCCAATCATCTGATATTGAGCCCTATATAGGTCAAGCAGGGAATGTCGTACCCTGGGAATTAACCAACGAAATTACTTCTGGAAATGCGGCGTCATCGCTCGGAATACTTACAAGGATGCAAGGAAATGGAGCTCAACATCAAATGCAAATTCTAGGCTTTCTATCAAATCACTATTTCCGCATCCTTCAACTGTCGGGAAGGAATGGAATGAGTGCAGACGAAGCTGCAAACTTACTGGGTGATAAATCAACCTTTAGAGCCAAAAAGACTCTATCGGAAGCGAATAGGCTAGGACCCGAAAAGTCTAAACGAGCTATTCAACTACTTGCCGAAGCTGATATAAACCTTAGGGGAGGTACTGGAGTCCCAGCAGAAACTGTGATGGAGCTACTCGTAGCCCGATTATCCTCGCTTTATAAGAGCTAGAGACTAGCCTTTCAAGGAGTTTAGTTTTTGTGAAAGGCGACTTTTCTTTCGAGCAGCAGTATTTTTATGCAAGATTCCTTTGGCTACTGCTTTGTCAATCTTCTTGACTGCCTCCTGTAAGTCCGCTGGACTAGCTGATCCAGATTCAGCATTTTTTATCGCAGTCTTCACACGAGAATTTATCTCGGAGCGAATTCCTTTATTGCGGAGCCGCCTTTTCTCGTTCTGTCGGTTTCGTTTTATTTGACCTTTGATGTTTGCCACGTTCTGCCCTTGTAAAATAGTTCTTATAATCAGGTTGCTATTAAATAGGTAATAGCATAGCTAGATACTGTATCGTACCGAAGCGTAGCTAAAAAAGTACACTAAACCGCAAGAACTCAAATGGACCAAGCAAATATAAGAAATATAGCGATAATCGCTCACATTGATCACGGTAAATCCACTTTAGCTGATCGAATGCTTGAGTTGTGCGGTGCCGTGGACCCTCGCCAGATGCGCGCTCAATATCTTGACTCTATGGAGCTTGAGAGAGAGCGCGGAATTACAATAAAACTTCAAAGTGTTCGGTTGCAGCATCGAGAGGCTACCATCAATCTGATTGATACACCCGGGCATGTTGATTTCGGCTATGAGGTGTCAAGGTCGTTAGCTGCCTGTGAGGGCGTGATACTTCTAGTTGATGCTGCGCAGGGAATAGAAGCACAAACTTTAGCTAACACCTTTCTTGCTTTAGAGAATGACCTTGAGATAGTGGTTGCGTTAAATAAAATTGATTTACCTGCCGCTGAACCTGATCTGTACGCCTCTGAGATTGAGCAGGTTCTGGGTATCAAGGAAAACGAAATTTTGCGCGTCAGTGCAAAGACCGGCGAAGGCGTGAGTGAGTTGCTGGACAAGGTTGTTGATAGCGTGCCTTGCCCTTCTGGGGATAGTGCTCAGCCCCTTCAAGCATTGATCTTTGATAGTCATTATGATCAGTATCGTGGAGTCGTGAGTTCCATTCGTGTTGTCAATGGTGAAATTACTCAAGGTGAGAAAGTGCATTTTATGCAACGGGGTACAGGAGCAATCGTAGAAGAGATCGGTGTGCGTACTCCAGAATTAAAGACTGTGAAATCCTTGGGCGCTGGTGAAGTGGGTTATCTAATTGCAGGTATAAAGGACGTTGGTGAGGCACGTTCAGGAGAAACGATCACTTCTGCGGGAGAAAAGGCGGAGACGCCCTTGGAAGGTTACCGTGAGCCAAAGCCAATGGTATTTAGCGGCTTGTATCCGATGGATGGGGATGATTATCCGACACTACGTGATGCTTTGGAGAAACTTCGATTAAATGATTCTAGTTTTACTTACGAGCCTGAGACATCAAGTGCACTAGGCTTTGGGTTTCGATGCGGGTTCCTTGGTTTGCTTCATATGGAAATCGTTCGCGAGCGTTTGGAAAGAGAATTTGATTTAACTCTTATTTCGACTGCTCCCTCTGTTGAGTACCGTTTGACTTTAACAAATGGTGAGATTATGTACGTTGATAATCCGAGCGAAGTTCCGCAAAGCAATAGCATGTCGGAGATTGAGGAACCCTATTTGCTGGCATCAGTTATAACCCCTAGTAGTTACACCGGAACTTTGATGGATTTATGTCAAAGTAGGAGAGGGGAGCTAGTGAAGATGGAATATCTTTCACCTGAGCGTGTCGAACTCTCCTACAGGCTACCCTTAGCGGAGGTTGTATTAGATTTCTTTGACCAAATGAAAAGCAGAACACAAGGCTATGCAAGTATGGATTACGAAAGTGACGGCTACAGCAGGTCTGATCTGGTAAAGGTGGAAATTCTTTTGCAAGGTGACCCTGTTGATGCATTCAGCTCAATAGTTCACAGGGATAAAGCATATGACTACGGGCAAAAGATGACGAAAAAGCTTCGTGAATTAATTCCTCGTCAGCAATTTGATGTTCCGATTCAAGCTGCTATTTCAAGCAAGATAATTTCCCGAGAGACTGTGAAGGCTTATAGGAAAGATGTGACTGCAAAACTATACGGTGGAGACGTTACGAGAAAGAATAAACTTCTGAAAAAGCAGAAAGAAGGAAAGAAACGAATGAAATCTATTGGAAGAGTTGATGTTCCGCAAGAAGCATTCGTGTCAGCACTTAAGATAGATGATTAGGTGGGACTTTTATTGTGAGGCAGCTAGGTTGCAGAGGATAGTCAATGGAAGATGATCTTTATGATTTATTGGGAGTGAGCCGAACCGCTTCCTTGGCTGAAATTAAGAAAGCCTACAGGGAGCTTGCACGGAAATTCCATCCGGATGCAAACCCTAACGATGCCACTGCTGAGCAAAAGTTCAAAGATGTAGCGATGGCCTACGAAATTTTGAGTGATGATGAGAAGCGCAGGCAATATGACCAATTTGGTTCCGTAGGTACTGTTGGATCGCCTTTCCAGGGTGCAGGTGGAATTAGCGATATTTTTGAGGCATTTTTTGGGGGTCAAAGCCCTTTCGGCCCTTCAGGTTTCCGGACTCAGGACAGGAACTCTGGAGATGATATCGAAGTCGCTCTTAATATAACTTTAGAGCAGGTTGTAAATGGTGGAGAAGTGGAATTCACTCTCAAACTTGCTCTAGAGTGTGAAGCCTGTACTGGCAGTGGAAGCCACAATAGCGAATCGGAATTGTGTAGCCGGTGCGATGGGCATGGGCAACTCCAACAAGTACGACAATCAATTCTTGGGCAAATTATGTCTACGGTAGCGTGTTCATCTTGCCAAGGCTTTGGAACATTGATTATGAATCCCTGTGACTCATGTGAGGGGACTGGCCTTGAGAAAGCTGAAAAGACTTTCTCAATTGAAGTACCCAAAGGCGTCGACACTGGTATTACTCAACGATTGTCAGGTATGGGTCCTGCTGGTCCTCGCGGGGGGACTCGCGGGGATATACATGTCAGGTATGTAGTTGAGCAGCATTCTAGGTTTTCTCGTAATGGAGAGAATTTGGTAGAACAACTCTGGATACCTGTGACCTCCGCGGCGCTTGGCGCTGAAATTGAATATGAGACATTTGATGGAATACAGAAGCTAAAGATTCCTGCGGGTTCGCGAACCGGTGACAAATTCCGTTACTCAGGATTAGGGGTTCCAAGACTTCAGCGACGTGGAAGGGGTGATTTGATCGTCGAAATTCTTATTGACACTCCACAAAATCTCTCGGAAGTATCTAAGCGTTTAATGATTGAATTAGCTGAGGAACTTGGGGAAACAATAGCGGAAAAGCCAAAAAGGAGTCGAAAGAGTAAAAGGAATGACTAGGGCGTTGAGTGGACTGCACGAACTCGAGCTTCCACATATTGTTTTAGAGGATTTAGATTCTCCAACTCTTGACGAAACGGAACTGCATCACTTGGAGACTGTTAGAAGGTTGCGGCTGGGCAGTCACTTGACAGCGACTGATGGAAAAGGCTTTTGGAGCGTATTTAGAATTGAAAAATCAACCCTAATTCCAGTCAAGGTAAAGCAATTTTGTGAAAAACCTAAAGTTGTTTCTGAAATCTGCATTGCAATCACGAAATCGGGAAAGCCTGAATTAGTCACTCAAAAACTTACAGAATTAGGCGTAGGTTCAATATCATTTTTTTTCTCCGAACGATCAGTCCCTAAATGGGATGCTCATAAGATCGAAAAGAATCACAATAAGTTACTGAAGGTTTCTCGTCTGGCTTTAGCTCAATCAAAAGGAGTATGGCTTCCAAAGATAGAATTAGGGCGAAGCTTCAAAGAAGTTGTTAAAGATACTGGGATAGCGCTAGCTCATCTATCAGGTAGCAAAATGACGAATGAGGTCCGCCGAATCGCTATTGGCCCCGAAGGCGGATGGAGCAGTGAGGAGCTTGATACGCCAAATCCCAAGTATTCATTCCATAGGTTGATATTGAGAGCTGAAACAGCAGCGATAGCAGCTGCAACCATCTTAGAAAGCGAGACAGCTTAGTTTATCTTTCCTCAATGATTGGAAACTGCCTAGTGTCTTCGCCAATATAAAGTTGTCTCGGTCGAGCTATTCTTGTATTCCTTGAAAGCATTTCATCCCAATGCGATATCCATCCAGCTGTTCTAGCTACTGCGAATAGAACAGTGAACATTTCAACAGGAAACCCCATCGCTTGGTATATGAGTCCGGAATAGAAGTCAACATTTGGGTATAGCTTTCGACTGATGAAATAGTCATCTTCTAGTGCTGCCTCTTCCAGTTTTAAAGCGATATCAAGTTTCGGGTTCTTCCCAGTTAGTTCAAAAATTTCGTGAGCGGTTTCTTTGATGATTTGTGCCCTGGGGTCGTAGTTTTTGTAAACGCGATGACCAAAACCCATGAGGCGACCTTCACCGTTTTTGACAGAGTCAATAAACTGATTCACGTTATCAAATGAACCAATTTCGTCAAGCATGTTTAGTACTGCTTCGTTGGCTCCTCCATGTCTGGGGCCCGATAGAGCCGCACTTCCTGCTGCAAGAGCAGAGTAGGGGTCTGCATGCGATGAACCAACAACTCTGACGGCAGTAGTTGAACAGTTCTGTTCATGGTCAGCATGAAGAATTAAAAGTTGGTCCAAAGCTTTTGTGAAAGTTGGGTTAGATCGGAACGGGGCATCCGGTGTTGAGAAAGCCATCGACAAAAAATTTTCCACGTAAGAAAGTTCTTCGGTCGATTGTGCGCCAGGGTAGCCATTCCGGTAAGCAGCGGCTGAAGCGGCGAGCGTTGGTACTTTCGCAATTGCGTTAAGAACGTGCTTCTGTCGTATTTCTGGATCCTCAACATCTCTCGCATCTGGATAAAGTGTTGATAAAGCAGCTAAACCAGCCGTAAACATTCCCATAGGATGGGAGTGGTTATTGAACGCCTTAAGTAAATTACTATTTTGCTGATCATCGAGGTGGCCGTGTTTGGCAAGTTGGTCGTTCCATTCCTCTAGTTCGCTGCTCGTGGGAAGTTCACCATGAACCAAAAGATAAGCAACTTCAGTAAAGGTTGATTTCTTTGCTAGGTCTTCAATTCGATAACCACGGTATTCAAGTTGTCCGGCACCCCCGTCAATGTATGTTATGGAACTGTTGGTGACAGCAGTGGCAGCGAACCCTTCATCCTTGAACCAAATTCCAGGAAGAAACTTAGTCCATGGACCAGAATCAACTCCGCCATGATCTATCGGGATCTCAATTGACTCACCGGAGCGATTGTCAGTAATGGTTATGGACTCTTTCAAATCTTCGCTCCGATCGTTTTACAAATTGCATGTTATCGGCAAAATATGTGATCTCGGTCACTTTGCAGCATCTTTCTGAAGACTACGAGGAAGTTTTTGGATTCTAGAGTGGGGTATTGCTATGGAGTCGTTTTTGGAGTTTTTCACGTTTGGATAAGAGGAAATCTAGTGCAGCCGAAATTTCCCTCCTGGTGGTCTCAGGATGTATGACCATATCAACGGAACCTCGCTCGGCTGCTGTGTAGGGGTTCAGGAGTCTGTTTTCATACTCAGATTCAAGGTCTTCCCGCTCAGTTTGGGTGGCGTTGCGATGAAGGATTTCAATAGCTCCCTTTGCTCCCATTACGGCTATTTCAGCTGAGGGCCATGCCAACGCTAAGTCGTTCCCCATGTGCTTACTATCCATCACAATATAAGCGCCTCCGTAGCTTTTTCGTATGGTCACACATACTCGCGGGATTGTTGCATTTGCATACGCAAAGGCAAGTTGGGCTCCGTGGCGGATCATTCCTCGCCATTCGAGATCTTTTCCTGGTTGGAATCCTGGTGTATCTACGAAGGTGATAATCGGGATATTGAAAGCATCACAGAAGTTGACAAATCGTGCCCCTTTCTGTGATGCAGATATGTCTAAAGTGCCGGCAAGTGATTGAGGTTGGTTCGCAACGATTCCAACTGTGTTCCCGTTAATTGTGCATAGTGCGGTAAGAATGTTGGTAGCCCAGTCTTTTCGAATTTCAGTGAGGATATTGTCATCAGCTACCTGGGCTATTATTTCGCGCATGTCATAGCTTCCAGTCTGTGTATCTGGGACTATATTTTCAATACTTCTTAGTAGCCGATCGGCTGGGTCTGTTGTGGGATTAGTTGGTGGGGGAGACGAGGAGCTACTTGGGAGCAAGGTTAGTAATTCCTCCACTACCTCCGAGGCTGAAGCAAGGTCAGGTACAACAAAGCTTGCAAGGCCAGACATTTGAGCGTGTTTTGCAGCGCCCCCCAGAGTTTCTGGATCAATTGGCACTCCTGTAAACTCTTGAACCATTCTTGGGCCACTCACATAGCTGTAGGAGTCTTTAACCATTATCACGAAATCAGCCAATCCTAAAAGGAGTGCTGGACCAGCTAACGCTGTTTCTTTAACGCAGAAGATGATTGGTATGATTCCCGAGCTTGCCGTTATCTCCTGAGCTGCTTTTCCCCAACCGTCAAGTGCTTCTACCCCTGCATCAGGGGGTGCCCCGGTTGAGTTAATATAACAAATCAGCGGAATGTGCTGTGTTCTCGCAGTTCTTATTCCTTCTACTAACTTTTGCCCATCAGCTGCTGCAAGTGGAACAGGGTCAGTTGGAGACCCTAGGGATACTTCCACAAAGCTTTTGAAATTATCTCGTTTGACTTCGACAACAGTGTCAGTCGAAAGTTGGGTTTGCACCTGAACGGTATCTTCTTGTCCACTCACAGGGGTCATCTTAGTATGTTTGTTGAGAAATGGTGTTACTTATTTGCTAAGTAGATTCCATTTTGGTCGGAGCCATATTCAAGGATCATTTGACGGAGGACTTCTCGAACAACTCTGGTTGTAGCCGATAGGGGTACTCTTTTATTTGTAGCTAGACCTACTATGCGGCGTGTGAAGCCTTCCAGCGGAATTCTTTTCCATTTCCCAGCACCTTGTGCAGCGGTGGCGGGTAAGATTGCCGCCCCGAAGCCGTCTGTAGCTAGTGATGCTAGGAGCCTCATGCCATCTACTTCAGCTTTCGGTGAGAGTTTGATTCCGTGGGTCGCTAGATCTCTATCGAGGCTGTCTCTGAATGGAACGCCTTTGGGGTTCAATAGGAGCGGAAATTCTGCAAGAACGGCTGGGGTCACTGAATCATATTTGGAAAGGGGGTGTGAATTAGGAGCGACTAGAACTGGTTCTTCTTCAAATAATGGTTCGGCCTCAACATCAGGATGATTAATCGGCAGGTTTACTATTGCCCCATCAACTCTTCCCTGAACAACTAACGGCATCAAGTTGCTTGTTACTGCGTCTGTAATTTGTATCTGGACCTTCGGATACTTCTGCGTCATGGATTCTAGTAGAATGGGGGATACCCAACGGCCAGTTGTACCAATCACTCCGAGTCTCACGATTCCTGAAACTTCAGTGTGTAGTGCTTTGACGTCTAATGAAATTGACTCGAGTTCTGTTTGGACACGGCGCGCCCGTTCAACTACTAATGCTCCTTCTTCGGTTAGTACGCCAGTTCGTCTGTCAATTAAAGATACTGACAGTTCTTGCTCTAGCCTCGCTATATGGGTTGAGATGTTTGACTGGACAGTATGCAGTGATTGAGCCGCTGCGCTGAAACTGCCAGTGTCAACTACGGCAACGAGGGCATTTAGTTGTCTAATGTCCATACGGAATTATATCTGGTTCAACGATAACTGCTTATTATCTATCGTTAAACCAGATACTAAATTAGCTCTGTGTCTGAGAGCGGATAACGTTTAGGGCCGAACCGGCCTTGAACCATTGAATCTGGTCCTCACTAAAGGTATGAGTTGTCTCAAAGCTAAATGTTTCTCCTGATGATTTCGTGACGTCAACAATAATTCTTTCGCCAGGACTCAGGCCAGTTAAATTACGTACTGATAATCGATCTGACTCATCAATTTTGTCGTAATCAG
>MDSY01154844.1_pt1 | contig 31070 bp, 20 predicted proteins | sample 811131 | NCBI WGS metagenome assembly MDSY01 (sample SAMN05326643, study PRJNA326480) | marine metagenome | isolation source: seawater | place: Atlantic Ocean: South West | collected 2010 | reverse complement strand
GCTGCACTCAAATGGTACAGCTCCATAGTTGACGCAGCCTGGGCCGGAGGCATATGAAATTAAATTCGTGGGGATCCCTCAGACTCTGACCCCAATATTTTAAAGCATGCTTCTTCCCCGCCGGGTGTGCGTAAGCTTGAGGCTTAATGGCAGGGGTTGAATTGGTGCGGATTCTATTTTGGATTTTGGGATTTGGGAAGTTTTTTGTACTGTGATCTATGTAATGGGTCGAACCGCACCATAAAATCCTTTACTCATTTAAATCTCTTAATAACTCAGTATACTAACTCTCTTATAGTCACTCTAAAATTCAAGGAATGCTAATGAAGCCAGTCATTCTTGCAGGCGGAACAGGAAGCCGTTTGTGGCCAAAATCTCGCGCCGCTTTACCTAAACAGTTTTTGTCACTCACTTCTGACAAAACTATGATTCAAGACACTGTACTGAGACTCAATGGCATAGAGTCTTTGCCACCTTCTATTATCTGCAACGAAGAACATCGATTTCTTGTTGCCGAGCAAATGCGACAGATAGGTGTCGCTAACAGCGACATTCTTTTAGAGCCAGTTGGCCGCAATACTGCTCCAGCGATTGCATTGGCGGCCTTTCAAGCTATGGAAGGGGGCGAAGATCCCATTCTACTAGTTTTAGCTGCAGACCACTTGATCAAAGACAGCAAAACATTTCAGTCTAAGATTAAGGAAGCGCAAGTATTAGCTGAGCAAAGTAAGTTAGTTACTTTCGGTATTGTCCCCACTCAGCCTCACACTGGTTACGGCTATATAAAAGCCGGAAACAAACTAAATATTGGCTTCGATGTAAGTGAATTTGTTGAAAAGCCAGATATGCCTACCGCAACACAATACGTAAGTTCAGGTGAGTATTTTTGGAATAGCGGCATGTTTATGTTTAAAGCCAGTGCATTTTTAAAGGCGCTGGAAGTGCACGCACCTGACATATATTCGGTATGTAAAAAGGCGATTGAAAAAACCGAGAAAGATCTCGACTTTGTTCGTGTAGACAAAGATATTTTTGCTTCATGCCCAAGTGATTCTATCGATTATGCAGTGATGGAAAAAACGTCAGAAGCCGCGATGGTAACACTAGATGCAGGTTGGTCTGATGTAGGCAGTTGGTCGTCTCTCTGGGAGACGGGAGAAAAGGACGCAAATGGCAATGTAACTACTGGCGACACCTTATTAGAAGGCACCACCAACAGCTATGTGAATGCCGAGCACAGCCTCGTTGCTGTTATTGGCCTGGAAGACGTGGTTGTAGTTGAGACCAAAGATGCTGTTATGGTGGCGAATAAGAAAAACGCAGAACACATCAAAACCGTCGTGAACCGTTTGAAAGCTGAAAAGCGCGCTGAATTTGAGTTTCACCGCGAAGTTTTCAGACCTTGGGGAAGTTACGATTCAATAGACAATGGTGGACGTTTTAAAGTTAAGCGTATTACCGTGAAGCCAGGCGAAAAACTATCAGTTCAAATGCATCATCATAGAGCTGAACACTGGGTTGTAGTATCGGGAACAGCTAATGTGACAATAGGCGATGAAACGCAAATACTAACGGAAAATGAGTCTGTTTATATTCCTATTGGGGCAGTTCATGCATTAGAAAACCCAGGAAAGATTCCACTAGAACTAATTGAAGTACAATCTGGAGCTTATCTAGGGGAAGACGATATCGTTCGTTTCTCAGATAGATATGGGCGTTCTGATAAATAAACGCAGTCTAAGGCAATTTGTCTAACTAAGAAAAGCCAGGTTATGAACCTGGCTTTTTTAATTTACATGGAAAGATGAACTCTGACCCCAAACTTGGGTTAATCAGCGTTGAACAAGTCGCGGCTGTATACTTTATCTAGTACATCTTCTATATCGCCCGTTACACGGTTTGCTACAATTACGTCAGAAATTTTCTTAAACTCTTCTAGGTCATTTACTACGCGTGAGTTAAAGAAATCCTCTTCTTTAATTACCGGTTCGTAAACTACAACTTCAATACCTTTCGCTTTAATACGTTTCATGATGCCTTGAATCGCACTTGCGCGGAAGTTGTCTGAACCCGCTTTCATGATAAGGCGATAAATACCTACGATTTTAGGTTGACGGCTAACTATTGAGTCAGCAATGAAGTCTTTACGGGTACGATTAGCATCCACAATGGCCTGTATCATGTTATTAGGTACATCGCTGTAATTAGCTAGGAGTTGCTTAGTATCCTTAGGTAGACAGTAACCGCCATAGCCAAAGCTTGGGTTATTGTAGTGGCTGCCGATACGAGGGTCTAAGCTTACACCTTCAATGATTTGTTTTGAGTCTAATCCATGGCTTTCAGCATAGCTGTCTAATTCATTGAAGTAAGCAACACGCATTGCCAAATAAGTATTAGCGAAAAGCTTTATAGCTTCAGCTTCAGTGCTGTCGGTAAACAACACATCAATTTCTTCTTTAATTGCACCTTGCTGAAGTAAATTCGCAAAAATTTCAGCTCGCTCAGTTCGCTCACCAACGATTATACGGCTAGGATAAAGGTTGTCGTAGAGCGCTTTGCCTTCGCGCAAAAATTCAGGAGAAAAAATAATATTGTCAGATCCTAAACGCTTCTTTACATCTCGAGTAAAGCCTACCGGAACCGTAGATTTAACAATCATTACCGCATCAGGGTTAATTTCCATTACCGTTTTGATAACAGCTTCCACACTCCCCGTATTGAAATAATTCGTTTGCGGGTCGTAATCTGTTGGTGTTGCAATTACAACGTAATCGGCGTCTTTGTAAGCTTCTTGCGCGTCAAGCGTTGCTGTAAGGTTTAACTCTTTCGTCGTTAAGTATTCTGAAATCTCTTTATCTTCGATTGGAGACTTCTTATTATTAAGCATCTCGACTTTTTCAGGGACTAAGTCAACCGCTTTCACTTCATTGTGTTGTGCAAGTAGCACTGCATTTGAAAGCCCTACATAGCCTGTGCCTGCTACAGCTATTTTAAGCTTCTGCATAGTACTATCCATTTAAATCCTCTCCAGTTTTGTACAAATAATTTACGAAAGCTTTATTACTATCATTGCATAGTAATTTTAAACAATAATGAATACTACGGCTAACTCGCCTAATTCTCTTAATAGTGTATTAAAGCTCTGTTTGATGCAGTATGCATCAATTATGCCTTATGTGACACTCTTTCAATTCTACTGCGCTTCTTATCGAAAAGTTCTCACGCTTTAGCGTTAGATTCGGATTGTAAGCTGGATCATTTGCTATGAAGTCGCTCCACGTTGTTTGAAGGTAAGCTAATTCTCGATTAAAACGCGCAGCTTTCTCAGGTGAAATATCTAAGCCTCTGCTGACCGATTCATGATGGAAAAGCTCTGCTTCGGCGCAGTAAACATTATTAACGTCCAAACCTTTAACCTTTAAACAAAAATCTACATCGTTAAAGGCAACTGAAAGGTCCTTTTCATTTAAACCGTTTACAGCATCAAAATGCGAGCGTTTAACTAGCAAGCACGCTGCGGTTACGGCGCTATAGTTGTTTGTAGCAACGATCCTGTTTAAGTAACCAGTATGAAAGCGAGGAAAGTTCTTATGAGCATGGCCAGCGCCACCACCGTAGCCTAAAACAACGCCAGCATGTTGTATCCGTGTATCAGAATAAAGCAGCTTTGCACCAACACAGCCAACACCTTTGCGCTCTACGTGGCCAACCATATAAGTAAGCCAATCAGGCGATATAACCTCGATATCGTTATTAACTAACCCAAGGATGGAGCCTTTTGCATGTTCAACACCGAAATTATTAATTGCCGAATAATTAAATGGCGCCGGGTAACGAATAACACTTATTTTTTCCAATGTGTCTAGATAACTAAAATACTCAATACTTTCCTGTTCATCAGAGCCGTTATCAATCAGCAATATTTCGTAATTTTGGTAGGTAGTTTTCTCTAGAATTGACTCGATACATGCTTTCACCAAAGCTTTCCCGTTTTTCGTGGGAATGATCAAGCTTACCAAGGGATTACTATTGGGCCAGCATACGCGATTTACGCTAAATTGCTCGTCTAGTTCGACTTTCGCGTTTGTGTGTTTTTCTATCACTGTTTTAACGTGTTCTAGCGTGTTTGATTCACCTTTTTTAACTGGTGATTGGTGCACCAAGGGCAGCGGAAAATGATTAATAGCCAAACTTTTGATAGTGAGGGAAAGCTCTGTAACTATCTCTGCAATTGTTGTTTGGTTAGTAATGTGTAGCGACTTTAAAAGCGCTGTTTTGATCATTACCCCAGTATTGATATAAGCGGTAGAGAATTGAAGCTCAGGGTTCCAATCGGGTAAGAATCTTGGTGATGACTTAGCCCCATTAATATTAAGTTCATCCGTATCACAATAAACTAAGTCGCTTTCTTGCAAAGCATCACATAGGTGGCCAATAGCAACTTCTTGTAATGAATCACCACCGTTAAGTAATAACGTAGGAATTCGGTCATCCAGTCTAGCAATATTCTCTTCTAACGTACTTTTATCTATATCGCCCGCAATAAAGCAGGTTTTAACACCAAGCGCCTTAAGCTTTTCTTCAGTTACGCCTTGGCTGTCGGTGCCAAACACTATAGCTTGCCATCCATCAATATTGTCTGCTGACTTTGAAAAAGCAGATTCATTTACTTCAAGCCAGTGATTATATAGCGCCTGCGTTTGCTTAGGCGTTGGTGCATCGAAAAATAGCCCAGACTTTCTTACCGACCTTACATACAAGCCAGTTAAACGTTCGTTTTGTTTGAGCTTGTTTTTTAAGTTTTTAGGAATAAGTTGAAGGGCGGCACGCACTGACCGCATAGCAATTTTTTTCATGTAGACTATTTAGGGCCTTAAAAATAAAGAAAGCCGCTTTATTTGAAAGCGGCTTTCTAGTTTAACACTTGTAGAATTGTATGGGTATCAGCTTCCGCTACCTAAGCGCTCGCCTTGGTAACTGCCGTCAAGAACCGCTTTCCACCAGCCTTCATTCGCTAAATACCACTCAACAGTTTTGCGAATACCGCTTTCGAAGGTTTCTTGAGGTTTCCAGCCAAGTTCACGTTCAATCTTGCTTGCATCAATGGCGTAGCGCATATCATGGCCTGGGCGATCTTGCACATAAGTAATTTGATCTGCGTATTTGCTATCTTTTGGCTTAACTTCATCCAGAATTGAACAGATAGTTTGCACCACTTCAATGTTCTGCTTTTCGTTGTGGCCACCAATATTATAGGTTTCACCGATCTCGCCGTTAAGCGCGACCACCACCAATGCACGTGCGTGGTCTTCAACATACAGCCAGTCACGAATTTGGTTACCTTTACCATATACAGGCAGCGGCTTTCCAGCTAGTGCATTTAGAATAACCAATGGAATAAGCTTTTCTGGGAAGTGGTAAGGGCCGTAGTTATTCGAGCAGTTAGTTACAAGCGTTGGTAGCTTATATGTGCGAAGCCACGAACGCACTAGCTGATCTGAGCTCGCTTTACTAGCTGAGTATGGAGAGCTTGGTGCATATGGTGTTGTTTCTGTAAAAAGTGGTAGTTCTGTGCCTGGTTCAACTTCATCTGGGTGAGGAAGGTCGCCATATACTTCATCAGTAGAAATATGATGGAACTTAAACCCGGCTTTTTTATCGCCTTCAAGTGCTGACCAATACGCTCTTGCTTGTTCAAGTAAGGTATACGTACCAACAACGTTAGTTTGAATAAACTCACCTGGACCGTCGATAGAACGGTCTACATGTGACTCGGCCGCTAGGTGCATAATGATATCGGGCTTGTGCGTATTGAAAACACGCTTTACTTCTTCTGCATCACAAATATCAACTTGTTCAAAGCTATAACGGTCGCTGTCTGAAACTGATGTTAATGACTCTAAATTGCCCGCATAGGTCAATTTATCCAAATTGACCACAGTATGATCTGTATCATTTATAAGATGGCGAACCACTGCTGAGCCAATGAATCCTGCACCACCTGTTACTAAAATTGTTTTACTCATTTTTTATTAACCAAAATATTATAATTGTGTTCGTGCCATTTAGGCTTTCAATTCATCAAGCATATCGGACAACTGCTTTCGCCAGTGAGAAGGCTTGCACGAAGCAAATGCCTCTCGCGCCGTTTGTTTATCCAACACACTATAGTGTGGGCGCTTCGCAGGAGTTGGGTACTGGCTAGAAGGAATAGGTAACACTGGAATAGCACTACTGAGTAACCCTTTTTCAATTCCAAGATGTTGAATAGCTATAGCAAAATCGTACCAGCTTGCTACGCCCTCATCGGTCCAATGATAGACACCTACTGTTTCATTTTCAGCTGCCGATACACACGCTTCAGCCAACCCTTTAGCCCAGGTTGGTGTACCAATTTGATCGTCTATAACAGAAAGCTGTGGTTTATCTGCCATTAAGCGCAGCATGGTTTTCACAAAATTATTGCCATGAGATGAATAAACCCAAGCGGTTCGAATTAAGCAGCTAGCCTCTGGTAAAATTTCAAGCAGGGCTTTTTCACCTTCTGCCTTTGATTTGCCATACGCACCTTGAGGTTCAATAGGGTCGTCTGTTAAATAAGGTGAACCTTTGTGACCGTTAAACACATAGTCGGTCGACACATGCACCATAAAAGCGCCATGTGCTTTGCAGAAATTCGCCAAATTCTTAACAGCAATGGCATTAATGGCATTACACGCTTCAGTGTCTTCTTCAGCTTTATCAACAGCGGTGTACGCTGACGCGTTAATCAAAACATCTGGTGATAGAGGGGCTAAAGAAGCTTCAATGATATCGCTATTTGTAATATCAATATCATCGCGTCCCAACAGTGTAACTTGATGATCGCTATTTTTTAGTTCACGAGAAAGCTCAAATGCTAGCTGACCAGACTTGCCTATAATTACAATATTCATTAATTGCTATTACCTAAAAAAAGCCCCAATAACAATTAGAATGTGGGAGCGTCTACAAATGCTAAACCCGCTTCGTCTTTACCAGACAGCGAAGGTTTCTCACCGTTTACCAACGGCCAAGCGATATTTAATGTAGGATCGTCATACTTAACCGACACCTCAGAATCTGGGTGGTAGTAATCAGTACACTTATACACAAACTCTGCTGATTCACTGGTGACATAAAAGCCATGAGCAAATCCGGCAGGCACCCAAAGCTGGCGCTTGTTTTCGGAAGAAAGTATTACCCCAACCCATTTGCCATAAGTTGGTGAGTCTTTGCGCATATCTACGGCTACATCGTACACTTCGCCGCTGACTACTCGTACTAACTTACCTTGGGTTTGCTCCATCTGGTAATGAAGGCCACGAAGAATACCTTGACGTGATTTAGAATGGTTATCTTGAACAAAGTCTACATCTGCGCATTCTTTTTTAAACCAATCGGTACGAAAGGTTTCTAGAAAGAAGCCGCGCTCATCGCCAAACACTTTCGGCTCAATAATTTTAACGTCGGGGATATCTGTACTAATTGCTTGCATATAAAAACTTATCCATTTCTTACCAATTATTTTACACGGTCGTGAATAACTTTAAGCAAGTAATCGCCATAACCACTCTTCTTAAGTGGTGCTGCTAGCTTTTCAAGTTGTTCGGCGTTGATATAGCCCATTCTGAAAGCGACTTCCTCAGGGCAGCACACTTTCAATCCTTGACGTTTTTCAATTGCCGCAACAAAGTTAGCAGCGTCTAGCAGTGAATCAAGCGTACCCGTATCCAACCATGCTGAACCACGGCCCATAAGCTCTACCTTGAGCGAGCCATCTTGAAGATATAAGTTGTTCAAGTCGGTAATTTCTAGCTCACCACGGTGTGACGGCTTTACTTGTTTCGCGAAGTCCACTACTCGATTATCATAATAATACAAGCCAGTAACCGCATAGTTCGATTTAGGAGCAACTGGTTTTTCTTCAATAGAAAGTGCATTCCAGTTTTCATCAAAATCTACTACGCCGTAACGTTCTGGATCGTGAACATGATAGCCAAATACTGTGGCTCCATGCTCTTGTTTAAATGCATTTTGCAATGACAGTTTTAAGTCGTGACCATAATAAATGTTATCACCAAGCACTAATGAACAACTGTCGTTACCAATAAAGTCTTCGCCAATTAAAAATGCTTGAGCTAAGCCATCGGGTGATGGCTGCACTGCATATTGAATATTCATTCCCAACGAGGAACCATCGCCAATGAGATCAATAAAGCGCTGCTGCTCTTCAGGAGTAGTAATAATAAGAACATCACGAATACCTGACATCATCAACGTTGTTAACGGATAGAAAATCATCGGCTTATCGTAAACTGGCATGAGCTGTTTACTTACGACTTTAGTAAGCGGGTGCAACCGCGTGCCAGAGCCCCCCGCTAGAATTATTCCTTTTCTCAAAATTATACCTTAATATTTTGTCGATTAATGGCTATTACCGAGCAGTGATTTATAAATTTCTTTGTACCCCTTGCTCATCTTATCTGTGTTCAAAAAGCGGCCATCTTGTCTTTGCCATGACATTACCTTTGCTTTTTTCTTTTCCCAAGAGCTACAAAAATTTTCATCGGCCAAAATTTTCGAGAGCCTCTCAACTTTGTGGTCCTCAAGAACCCAACCTAAGTCTCCAGATAAGACTCTCTCTTCAACAGCCCCTCCCTTGAATGAAAAGACTGGCACACCACAGGAAAGCAGCTCAGTTAATGTATGACACCATGTTTCGGGCCAAATAGAAAAAATACCACCCACAGTTGGCTTTATTTTTTTTATTATGCCATGAATATCATTTCGTTCATATGGACCGTGAACTACTATATTTTCCGAGAGAATAACCTCGTTAGAAACATTCCCTACAATATGAACCTCTAATATATGAGCGTATTCAATCGCAAGTCTATTAATGAATTCTAGGCCCTTTGCTATGCTAATGTTTCCTGGACAAACTATTCGGATTATTTCGACATATTTTGGTGATACTGACAAATCATAAAACTCGGGAAAATCTCGACCGTGAGGAATAACACTAAAAATCGAATTAGATATTGATGGATAAGCATTCTGAATCACATTTTTAGCTGACTCGGTAGTAGTAACGAAGTGATCCACTAAGTTTAATACATCTTTGATATTGCGTTGCCAGCTATAAACTTCAAAGTTCTTTAAACTTTTGAATTGGTCCGATCTCCATAATTCAGGAATACAGGGACGAGGAGATGCAGTACACGTACCACCACAATATACTTTATCCCCGTCCAGTAATTTAACTGTCGGACAAACTGTATAAAAGTCGTGAAATGAAAAAACAACCGGTATGTTCAGCCCAACACATTTTTCTATGAGACCTAAGCTATGCCAAGCTATATGTCTTATATGAATCAAAGCAATACCCAACTTAGCGAGCCAGTTACCAACTACTACATCATACTCAACACTTCTATGAGTAGTTGGTTCTATATTTTTAGTTAAACTATGCTCAAAAACCAAACTAAGCTTTCCTTCGGAAAGAATTGATAGCTTGATTTCATAGGAGTTTGACACTAGAAGAAAACATTCAAATTCATCGGCTAGTTGTTCCATTAAATCACGATTAGTTTGTGGCGTACCACCTGATTCAGTAGAAATAACAAATAAAACTCTAGGCTTATAGAAATTACTAACGTTACGCTCTGAAATAAGGCTATCAGACATGTAATGCTTAAGCTTTGTAAAGTTTTCATCTCCGAATGATTCGGTCACTAACCTCTTATAGTTGGGGTATCTCTGGTCGATTACTTCTCTGCCGTGAGCTAACAATAAATCTCTTTCTGAACCAAAACTTGCATTTCTATGGTGATAAACAAATGACCTTAAAGCAATGGAATGTTTCCAACCTCTTAGTGCAGCTCTCATACACAAATCATTCTCTTCACCATATCCTCTTGGAAAGGCGAGTTCATCGAACTCCCCAACCTCTTCGATTAGAGCACGTTTAAGTAACATACAAAAGCCATGCCCTGTTGGGACGGTAACTGACACTAGCGGAGCAACTTTAGACAAAATATTACCGACGTGGTCGATGGCTGATTGCGAGATTTCATAATCGTGCCAGTCAACGAGAGAGAATGGCCCGGCTGCATTGGATATAGAGGTTACGGTACCGATTGTGGGGTCACTATAAGCCAGTAATTTAAGTTCCTTCAACCAATATTTACTGACAATCGTATCTGAATTTAATACTACAATATCAGCTTCGCTATTTATCGCTTTTGCTTTACTTACACCTTTATTTACTGTTCCACTAAAACCAAGGTTCGTCTCATTATGGACAAAGAGAAAACCGTATTCTGAATAAGTCTCTGCTAAGTCACGGAAACCGGGAGAGGTACTAGCATCATCAATTAATAAAACACGAGCGTTTACTAAAACTGACTTAGCCAATGACTCTAAACAAAGAGTTAGTTCCTCAAATGCGTTGAAGACAGGGATAACTATTACCACTGGCTTAAAACCATAAGACTCTCGAAGAGATTGTTCTACATCAACGCTAGGATAGTTAAGATCGTCGTAAATCCGGCTGGATGGGATCTCTGCTTTAGTATAGTTACTAGTTGTTTTCCATCGATGCTTGTAGTGCTTTTCCAAAAAGGAAATGAGTGTTTTGTTCTTATTAGATATTGCTGAATTCAGAGCACTATCTACGTTGAAAAATTTGGAAGGGGCTCTGCCTTCTCGAGCTCCATGTTCAACAAAGTGCTGCACTGGCTCAACTCCAGAGGCGCCTATATCAGGGTATTGTTTTGAATACCAATGAGTGTCGACGATAGAAGCCTTTTTAACTTCACGAACATATCTAGGAACCAAAAAAAATCGATCCCAAAACCGCCTTAGCCTTTTAAACAAACGAAACCTCAATAATGAAAGTTGTTATTCGTATACATTTTTACTTACGCCATTTAAAAATGTAAAGTATGTCATATGAAGGATACTTTATCTGAGCAATGAATAAAGCCGCGCTTGATAAGCACTGAGAGGCCAACCAAAATCTATTACCATCAATCTAAACTATGCTCGTTTAACTTCTGCATTTCATAAAGTAAAAATTTTGCTTTATCAGAAGAGGGAGCTGAATAATGCTCCTTTTTGAATGTGCTTCCATTGGCATTGTTTCTTTTTTCATTTATCAAGCTTTTTATGTCGATTGAGGGTGAAGGCGCTCTAACTAAAAACCGAGCGTTAGATTGGGCAGTTACATAGTCTGGTTGCAAGCGCTTAAAAAGCGATTGATCTAAACTACCAGCACAGTGACAAAAAAATGTAAACCTAAAGATTCGACTGATGTAATTGAACATCGAGTAAGAGGATGAGGATCCGAACAATAATATTGTTTTGCTCAGAAGCGCCTCCTCATTCTCGATCAGCATGGTTCTTCCGAAGTTTGGCAATTCATTATCATAAAGAACTTTAGTTTTGTAGTCGTAACTCACAAGCAACTGTTCTATGTGAGTTTTTGGAGGGAAAATTTTGGACCCTAAATCACCTCCCATTTCTTTGTTGCGATATAGGTCGTTTGCAAATAAAGCTTTTACCTCTTCTGTAGGTATTCCGAAATGAACCGCCATATCAACACTCGCCAACATTGCGCCCTGTGCACTCCAATGGGTATCACAAACTCTAAATGGCCTCTCTTTACTATTTCGCAGCGTATCGAGTAATGTCAAGATTGGAAAACCATCGATAGCAATCTTCTCGACCGGATCTAATGGAGTATTTTTGGGGCTATCAAATGGGTAATCCTCCAAAACAATTAACTCTTTTGAAGGAGCGACCAGAAAAACGAATGGTACATCAAGCTCCTTAGCCAAGTTCAAGCATGCTCTCATGTATGCTTTCCACTGGTTTTTTACTAACCTACTAAGTTTAACCTTACCTTTAAACTGTTCTACACTTTTATTTGTGTCGTTATCCAAATAGAGCCAGCTGTGTCTACCTCTTAGTACGTCAAATGCGCCCTTAACTGTAGCTGAGTAAAGCACAGTATACCTTGATTCATAAACAACACCGATTGTAAAAGTACTACTTCGAAGCTTAATAAAGTGATTGAAACCATACGCATCTAATTTCTCCCAATTTTCACATTTGTTAACAATCTTATCTAAGACATCGTCTCTCTTTTCATTGTTTTCCAAATATATTAACTGGTCGTCTTGTGAAAAGGCTAGTCTTCCGTGGTGCCCTTTTTTCTTTAAAAACCATCCCTTGAGATTTACTCCCTTTTCCAATAAATATTTTGCTTGATATTTCTCTGAAGGTGATGGTTTATCGATACACCACCTAAACTTTTCAGAGAAATCATGGCTATGTGGTGTGAGAATTATATTGAACAAAGACATCAATTATCCATGCAGTTTTACAGATAGCCCGATACTATTTCATACTCGTGGCGCAATAACGACTCTAGTGCCTTAACTTCGCTAGGAGTATCTGTACTACTGAGTACATTTGTTTTTTTGGGTTTCAGTTTCATTGAAAACATTTCGTTTAGTAATAACACATGCCTATCAAACTGGTGAATTGACCCAACAAAATCAATATCATTTATCGAAACATTGGAAAAGAAGCGACTATAAAAATCAACCATATATGGAAGAGTTTGATTTTTTATTATATCGCATACTATCTTACTCTGGGAAACGATACCTTTTTGAATATAGATCCTAGATAATTCATCGAAATGTGGGTGTTGCTCTTTGAGTTTAAGCAAATGACCAACATGTGACCAAATTCGTTCAACTGGATCTCTTACCCAAACCATTGTCTTAGCGGAAGGATACGAGATCTTATGGTTTTTATGAGGTTTAAAATGTCCGTGAATAGCAGAAAACTTGTTCTTAAAACGAAGCTCAGCGCCTTTTGAAAATGCGTTAGCTTCTTGTGGATTATACAAACCGACTACATTATTTTTCCCAAATTCTGCTTCGAGCATTTTTCGAAATGATGTCCCAGCAGTTTTAGGAATGTGATATGAAACAAGAGCAACATTACGAGGTTGTCGAAGAAAGCTAAAACGCATCATTAAAACAAAACGCTAAATTATTAGTAAAATAATACCAATTCATATCATCAATCGCCAACGTTAACGAACGTTAAGAAATTTCATTATTTGCTCAGGCACTAACCATTATCTCGAATGACAATCACTGAGCATTTTTACAACATTCGGATTAAAGAATTTTTGCAGACAGTCAAGCAAACTCAACCGCCTGCATAATATTAATGCTAGAAACTGTCTCTTGTTCTAGGGCTACACTTCCCAATTCAAAGAACGGAGTTCTGAAATAAAGTCTTTTAAACTTCTTTGGGGAGACCAGCCTAAAGCATTTGTCTTATCAGTAATAACATCTGCAACCATTCGATTTCCCCGGCGCTCTGGTAACATTTCCACCTGCCCACCAAACATTTTAGCCACATCCAAGATTGAATAAGAGTCCGGACAACCAATGCCAAATTCATCTCCGTAACCATAGTCACCAACTAGTACTAGCCCATCGATTATGTCTTCAATGTGAGTAAAGTTTCTCTTTTGGTTCCCAGGGCTCACAACCGTAAGCGGCTCTCCATTTTTCATTTTCTCTTTAAATAAAGCGATTAATGTTGCGTATTTTCCAGAAGCAATCTCCCTTCCGCCATATACGTTATAAAAATACGTAATTGCATATGGAACATTAAACCAATCCCCATAGTTCATGACCAGTTCTGTATTTGTCGCTTTAGTCCAAGCATATGGACTAGCACTTCGACCTAAGCCACCGTCACCAAACTTTGTACTGCTACCAGCATACAGAATTTTGCAACCATTTTTCCTAACAAATTCAAGTACAGAAAAAATACCATCCTTGTTAAACTTCCAAACAGCTTCCATGTCATCAAAGCTTTGTTCAACCCTAGAATACTCTCCCAAGTGATAAACAATATCTGGTCTAAAAGATACCAACTTATCTATATCAGATGTATTACCTTTTATGTATTCAACTCCAGGAACATGATTATCAGTAGAACCTGTAAAATAATTGTCTAAGGAGTAAACTTCATTTTGACTATTTTGCGCTAAACGTTCACAGAGATGGCTTCCAACGAACCCTGCTCCACCTGTAACCAATATCTTCTTTCTATTCATTAAAAAAACCTTGTCAACAACATACAATTCAATTATTCAGAAATCGACTTCTCTAACAACTCCAAATCGATTTCTATTTCATCTTTATGCTTGTCTTGACTCAGAACCTTGGTGCTATTTATTAGACCAGTGTAACGAAGCCCTTTTCCTTGGCATAAAAATTTGAAACACCAATTTAAGTAATTATCCTGCAACAACTCAATGACATTGGCTTTTTCATTGCAAAAAACTAAATTAGTCAATCCGGCTCCATGAGGAGCTATAACGTATTCAACATTATTAAATAGGGATATTTGTTCCCTGACACTGTATTCCGTTAGCTTGACTGGTTCAAAGCCATATTTGCTTACTAAAGAAATAACCTGATCTTCGTTGCTTACCCGTCTATTTGGTGTGTCACCACGTGAAATATATACTCGTTTCGGGAGGTTTTTATCTTCCACGACAAAATGGCGCATCAGCTCACCAATATCAGTAGTTGGGCGGTAGGAAAAGTCTCCCCAGAGCAAATCTGAATACACGCCCGTTTCCAAGATGTATGTTTTACTGCTGTCAACTTCACAGTATTCTACATCATCAAAAAATTCCAAGTATTGAGAAATGAAGCTATTTTTCTTAGGTCCCAGGACTCGGATAGCTCCTGTGTCTACGTTAAGTTGTGCTTTGCAAAACAATAGGGAAGATAATTGCTGATAGACCCAATGATAATAATTGTTGATCGAAGCGTTCCCGATCACAATAGTTGTGCCTTCTAGAAACTCGACCGTCTTCAAAACTTTCTTCGACAAGATTTCAGGAAACCAACTTCTATTATTTAAATATAATGAACTTTCTAAAATTCCATTGTCTTCCTCCAATAACAAGAACTTGTTTCCGAGTACGAACAACCTCTCGCTGATAATGATACTAGGCTTTTTGTATTTGCTATTGAATGAAAACTCATTAGACACGCTTGCTTTTTTGGATACCTTAATCATTTTTCGGCTCCGATTTAGTTGCACTTTGCAATAATTTTCTCCATTTTTTTGCAGCGTGGTCTACATTCCTACTGCTCCATAAATATTGGCTGGCTTGCAGAGCCTTTTCGACCAACTGTTCCGGGTTTTCAATAAGTTCTTTCAACGCGGCCTCCCAGTCTTCTGCAGTATTATTTGCCCAAAAGCACACTTCTTCCTTAATCAACGCCTCATAAGCTGGAACATTGGAGCACAACGTTGGAATGTTTATAGCGGCATAATCGAGAACCTTTATATCTGATTTCATTCTATTGAAATCATTATCGTTCAAAGGAGCAATACCTAAATCAAAACTACTGAATTCTCTGAGCCAACGAGCAAACCTAGGGTAGCGTTCTTGACCAGTAGGAGCAGAAACAAACTCTATCCAGTTCTCATTAAATCGAGATGAAACTGCGCCGATTACTGTAAGCTTTATCTGATAGCCTTGTTCAACCAAGCTCTTTAACGCACCGTAAACTTCCAAAAAGTCATTATCATGTGTAGCGGTCCCCATATAAAGAATATTTAGATCCGCAGTTCGCTTACGTTCCACCTCAGATTTAGAAGCCCGATAATTGAGCCAAAGACGTTCATCCAACGTGTTTTCAATAACACATTTTTTATCATCACTTATGTCGTCGTATTCATCTTTTAACGACTCTGTAGAGAAAACGACATTTTTTGCCCCGTCCATAAGCTGCCGTAAAACCATATCGAGCCGAGAATAGTAGTCTTTTTGCGGATGGCTCTCAGAGAGAGAAGAAAAACCATCATCAGTATCAATTATCAATGGTATTTTTGACTTATCAAGCTTTGTAATCAAGCTTTCAGCGTCTCTTTCGCTGTCAACAGCAACTCTTTGCACTATCACAACATCACAATCTTCAATACAGCTGTCGCTTGTATTTTCCAACAAAGCAATATCAAACTCACCACCGAGACACTCGGCTGTAAGGACTGTAAAGAGGCGAATGTACGCTGAACTCGTGGGCTTTCTGACTCCATTCTGTAACAGTAAACCTACCTTTATAGTTTGACGAACGTTGCCGGAAATCGAAGGGACTATATTATTTGAGTTGTTTACGTTTTTTACTCCTAAGAAAGAGTATACCGCGTCTAAAATTTGCTCAGCTCTTTTGTCAAAAGAGTGAAATCTTGATACATAGGTAGACGCCATTTTACGCAGCAACTCTGGTGCATTGTTAATAGGTAAAAACGAACCCGGTCGGTCGTCCATTAACACGTAATCTTCAAATACATTCCTGATACTAGGAACATTATCAGATATTACCCTTCCTCCAGACGCTACAACGTCAAATACTCTATTGGAAATAAAGCCAAATTTCTTCATTGATTCCCAATGATCATTCATTGTGAAGGAGTATGAACCGTAGTATTTTCTCAATTCGAAATTTGAGATATTAGTTCCCTTTACATTGCTGGAATCAATAAATTGCTCCCATCCTCCGCCATAAATATCTATGTCTACATCATTTTCGATTGCATTTTTTACAACTGTTCGATACTCGTTTCGCGAGTTCCCGACAAACAACATTTTAGATTCATCTACTGATAAATCGCTATCGAAGAAGAATCGTTTGTGATCACTACACTGTAATAAGGTGTCTACCCTTTTATTCAAAAAAAGATTCAATAGTGCTGCGTAAGAGTCCGACGCTACAAAAACCAAGTCGAAACTTTCGTACTCAGAGTATGACACTTGATCGGGATGACTAATATTCCACATTATATTCACATTCCCAGGCCTAGGCTTATACTCAGTAAGCCCTCTCAGCACTATTACAACATCTTCAGCATTGGTCGGCCGTTCATACCACTTCCCGTGATAATCAATCACAACTTCGTGACCTAAAGCTTCCAAGCTAGACTTTAATGACTCGGCAAAATGATAGTCACCCCATTGCATTCTCTTTTCATAGGGAGCTGGTATTTTTAGAGCAAATTTAAGCTTTAGGCTGTTGACAATATCGCTGCCATATTTATTTTTTACCTGAACAACTTTTTTAAACGCATAAGGCTCTTTAACCGATATTCGATTTAAATCAGTTGCTGTTTCAGTATAAACGGTGCCTACATAAGGTAAGAAAAATGGCTGAGTATCCTTCGTGAACCTCAAAATCATATCCCAGTCAACCATTCGTCTTAGTCTCTCATCGAATGCCCCAAATTTCTCAGTATAAGTTCTAGAGTGGGCAAAGGGGTTGAGGTCAACAAAATTTGATCTACAGCATTCTGACCAATTGAAAGGCTCTCCTCGGTAGCCAATCAACTTTTCATTTTCGTCGTGAACTTCCACTCCTGAATAGCCAAGTTCAGTACCTGTAGCGACGAAACCCGCTAGCATTAACTCAACGTATCGGCTATTCCATCTATTATCGGAATCCAAATAAAAAATATAGTCACCAGAAGCCCGCTCTATTCCTAGATTTCTTGCTCTGCTGACACCTCCATGTTTGCCCTTAAATAACTTTAGTCGCTCTGATTTGTATTTGTTTTTGACTAACTCAAAAGTTCCATCAGTACTGCCATCGTCCACAATAATAAGCTCTAGGTTCGCGTGCGTTTGGGATAAAACACTATCTATAGCTCGCTCTATCGTATGCTTCCTGTTGTAACTAGGCATTATTACCGATGCTTTTATACCTTCAATCACTTTCTTCAGCTTATCACTACTATCGAAAGCACTTTCCAAACTAGTCTGTTTCGCAAAGTCAAAAGTTTTATATAGTCTCCGCGGCTTCCCATTTAGACGAAAATCTAAATATTTTGCGTAGAAGTCAAAGTCAGTATACCCATGCGAAGATTTTGAAGTAGATTGAGATAAAACATTATTTTTTGAATACGTCTTACCTGTTTTTTCTTTAATTACTTTGAGATTGTAAGCTATTAATGGCTCAATCAAGGGGGATTCGTTCAGAACCAACTCATAATGTTCAAGCGCTTTGTTGTATTTCCCAGACCTAAAAAGTTCATTGGCTTTTTTTAAGTTACTCATGTTCGTGTTGCTATCCAAAGTAGAAATGTAAATTATTAATTGCAATGAGCTTGAAAGATTTGTTAGGACATATCTCGATTTTCAGCGGCACCATACTCGATGTAGTGAATTAGAGGTATACCTCCCCACCCAGCCACATCATGATATTTGGAAATGTAGTTTATCGTATTAAACTTTAAAGATGGGTTTCTGCCTTCATAAGCGCCATACAAAACATAATGTATCTCTGGAAGCATCTTACTTGCACTCACATCTGAATTATGTGTGCCGTAGTAAATCGCATCAAAACATTCACTGGCTTTGATTTTATTCGCTTTTACCTTAGCTTCCTTTCTGAAGCGAAAGCTTCTTTTCCAAAGCTTTTGGTGTGCGCTTTGCAAAGCCGTCAGCAACCACAGTGCATAATTTTTGTTCCTACTATTCTCTTTTTTTAACCTAACTATTTCGCTTTGCAAACTATCTACTTTTCTTTGAAGTAAATCTCGCTCTTTGATGATTCGGTTATTAAAAGCTTTATCACTATTATACTTTTTAAGTAAATTCTCAAACTCTTCTTGAGCGTTCAATAAATGAGAAGTTAACTCTAGAACGGAGCCGGATAATTTTTTTGCGTCTTTCTCTGCCGCTGCTTTAGTTAACTCAGTCGACTTTAATTTTCTCGTCAATTCTTCGACTTTTGAGCGAAGTAATTTCCTAGATACCAACTTTTTGTGTCTACTAGAATCCAACAATTCATCAGAGATCCTAATAAATTCATCAGCAATTGACGAGACACTTAATTCTGTAGAATTTCTAAGTTCGTTTAAGGCATCTTGCAAACTAGGCCTAATGAGAAGTGCATTAAGAGCTACAGCTTTTTGTTCAGGAGAGGTATGTTCTAATCGCATCAATTCGTTTGCGAGGTCTTCATTAACGCCAAGTATGCGAAGTATATTAAAAGAAGCTTCAAATAGAATCACTCGTTCAGCATATTGATTTCGTAAAAAACAAAGTGCCCTTAACGAAGCTTCACTCTCATCGAAAGATGAAACTAAGTCTGGTCGGACTAATGAACTAGCAACTAAGTTAACTGGAGCTGAGTAAACTATCTTAATTTCATTCTTTTCAGACAATAGCTGATGAATTTTTTCCATAAAGTTTTCATGAAAAGAGAAAACCTTAAGTCCTTCGGATGACAGGCTTTCACTTTTACAACTTGTTATATAAACAATCATGTTTCTCTCGGTCGAATATTACACTTGCAATCTTCAGTACTTGAATTGAGCTAAAGCGAAAAAATCTCGAAAGTTCAAAAATTTTAAACAGAAGCAATTACAAAATATGGTCTAGTTTTGGAAAACTAAATTGAACGTGATTAGATATGTATTAACCTAAATAGTTTTTTTGCATCTACTAAAAACCGATAAATTCCTGTTCTTCGTTGACTCTAAGAAGCTATCTAGACTAAGCTAGAGCGCAATTGTCACTTGCATTAATAGAGTACATGGTCCATATGTCACTACCTTTTCGATATCTGGATTGGTAACAATCGCTTCAAGATACTAATTGGCTTCAAACTCGAAGATTAGAACCCTCGTTTTATTGATAACTTCCTTTGAACTTTGGTCTCTAATAGCAAATGGAAGAATATTTCTTTTCACCACGTCCGTGAACTTTTAAGATATCTTAAACTAAACCGCCCACTCGCGTAAAAACTCGCAAAATTCTCAAGATTTGCCCCCTAGGTTTAGAGAGTGCCGCCATTAGCACATTCTCTTTGTACAGAGAAGCTACATCTATAAAAAACGGCGTCAATTGTAGATGATTGCTATGTAGACTACAACTGAAGCTTTAATAGCCTCAATGCATTTAAGGAGCCATTCCATCATCTAAAATTTTTGAACGCCATGCCGTAGTTAGCTCTTGCATTGAATGTGCGGATTACCGGACGAATACGCACGTTCACAGAAAGCTTAAAAAAAGAGGGCGATTAGTGGAATACTACAATGAAAAAAGTTTTTCTAGGTAGTTATAATGATAAAAGGCATTGTTGAAAGCTCAATTGATGGGAAAAAAGCCTAGCTCAAAATAAGACTGACAGTGGTAATTGGAAAAGTATATAACTGTCAGCTCTAACCTGAGATTGTGCAACTTACTCTAGGCGATACTTAATTTTTTTACTAAAAAGTTTATCCAATACTCGATTCCAGCTTTGTAAGTGAAAATCGTGAGCATCAGATATTGGTGCAAAACGTTTTAATTTCATGAATGAAAACACTTTACCATCTTCGTCTTTTTCTAAGTTTAAAACACAAATGTTAAAGCGGGTTGAGCCACCAAAGCTAACTATAGCCTTGTGCAAGTTTTCCAGTAAGTCAAAATCAGGCATTTCCATTTTGATTATATAAGTAATTCTTCCCCCTTCAGATTCACACATATCAATCTGATCTTTCCATTTTTGAATGAGGTATTGAGCTTTCTCAACCTCAGACTGATGTATACTCCTTAATTCCGACTCAGGTGCAAGAAACTCCCAATGGTCGTCAACTCTTTTCGAATACATTTTCGAATGGTAAGCAATTCTATAGTGATCGTCTTTAACCATATCATGCGTGTAGGCACGCAAATTATCCCAAGCGAAAATATTCTTAAAATTATTTTTAATAATTCTCACCAAGTCTTCATTTTGTTGGAACGTAAAACGAAAAAAAGAACCATCATCGATACCCGCAGCTTGCAATACCAAACCAATTTCACAATTATAGCCAAGCGATATTATTTTATTCATGTTAAAACCTCTCCAAAACAGATGAAATTTTCATAACTCGCTCTTTGAACGAAAGAATATCCTTAGAGAGGTCGCACTCTCTGCAGCTTACATCTTCGAACTCTTTCAGTAGCGCAATAAAACTATCTTTACTGTCGAACGTTTTATAATTGGGAAAATTAGCTAAGGTATTACAGTTAACACTGTCTGACAATATCCGCCCCCCGACGGCAAGAACGTCATATACCCGATTGGAAACGAAGCCTTTTTGCTTCATATCTTCCCAATGGTCATTTAACACAACACCCGCATTATGGTAGTAATAGGGTAATATATTGTTGTCTATAAATTGCCCTTTGATATAGTGCTTAGGAATAAATTGCTCCCACCCGCCTCCATACACACTTATTGGAAGGTTTTCTTCAACACACCATCTTACTACCTCACGGTACTGGTTTCTGGAATTACCTACAAACAATATTTCATGCGATGGCGTATTTGCAATCACTGCTGGATCTAGTTTTTCTTGAGAATACGCTGAAGCTTGGTGTAAACTTAAAATATTTTCTAAACCCGTAAACTTTGACAATTTGTCGGCAAATACGTCACTCGCTACGAATGTATATTGAAACTGCTTTATCTCTTCCTCACATAGCAAATCAGGATGACTTATAATCCACAAAAAGTTCGTTTGGTCTTCGCGCCCTATGAATCGAGTTAAACCGCGGAGAACAATATTCACATCATCGTTTAATGACCGCTCACCATGCCATTGATCTATACAATCAATCCTTACCTTATAACCGCGCTTTTCAAATTCATTTCTAACAGCTCTTGCGAAATGGTAATCTCCCCAAGTAACAGCTCTTTCAAAGTCTGGGGCAGCTATTTTTATACTTATGAATTTTTTATTACACATATCGAGCACATCGGACAAAATAACATCTCGCCTGTTACTATAAGTGTGTTCATTCAAAATAATATCTCTGTACTTAGCAGCTAACGTATTTCGTTTTTCGTTATCGTCGAGTAGATCTTGGATCCTATCATTAACGGCCTTATCGCTATATACGGGGAAATCTTGGTCAAATATTTCTTCAACGCCAACTAAGTTGTTTGTAATACAAGGAATCCCCATAGCTAAGCAGTCAAATACCCTGCAATTAAGCGCTCCCCATTTTTTAGTAGCGACATTTGCATCATCGACTACTAATTTTGTGTTGGCGTAAACGCCGGGAATTTCTTTATATGACACTGGACCACTTGTAAACTTTTTAAATTTACTGTGATTTTCCCAGTTATGCCCGAATAAACGAAATTCATGGGATATTGCCTCTGGTTCTAATAAATCTGCGATTTCTCTTGGAGAGTTGAAGTAGCTGCCTGTAAAAACATAATCTGACTTAAAATCTCTCTTACTATTATTTTCATATCGAATACAATCATTAGATGCTGCAATCCTTAACAAGCCAACTTTTCGTTTCAAGGTATCTTCCATGTAACCACGAGCTTTCTCTGAAGATGCGTATAATATATCGTAGAATTCTATCCAGACCCTCTCGCACCAGCGATCAAACCAGTTTCTAGCCCATCCTATTAGAATTGTATGCGGCGACAAGTTTTTCAATCGCCTAGGGTCAAAACCATCAATAAATACGATTACTACATCATAGCCGTTAACGTCATACCCCGTAGTGCTATCGAAATAACCAACAAAAACATCATCTTTTTCTTCAAAAGCGTCGCCCAATTCTTTTGCAGTAAAAAAGTCTGCTTTATCAGTCTCGAAACCTACTTCGGATACGATCATCGCAACTGAGAGAGGCTTCTGGTTCCAGAAGCCTGGGTTTGCAAATAAACCTTTTCGAAACTCTTTTCGAAACCATTGACCAAGTTCGGTCTGAATGATTTTTCTGTTTTTCCCAATATAAACTTTATTTTCTTGAGACAACTCTCTACGGCTTAAACCTCTAATATGGTAAGCCCCTTCATCTAATGCGACTCCAATTTTTCTTTTTATTTGCCGCCCATACCTGAGACAAAAATCTACATCCTCTTGACCATAGAAGTACTTTCTGTTGAAGCCGCCGATAGCTTCAAATTCACTTTTCCTAATGCATAACATAGCCGCAGTTACAGCCGGCGTATGAAGTATACCCTCTTCTAGTGATATAAATGGCGAGTTACGAAGCTCAAATGCCTCTAATAATTCTTGTCTAGATAGACCTTTGAAATGAACTCCTAAATGTTGATTTACCTTAAGAGAACAGTCAATTTTAAAATTATCACCTCTCGGAAGATCCCATAGCTTTATCCCCATCAAACCAAAATCGGATTGATTAACAATATTCGCTAACTTAGAAATAGAATCTGAAGTTAGTACAATATCATTGTTCAAAAAAATTATAGTCTCACCAGAAGCATACATTGCACCAAGATTATTACTATCACTATAACTATAGTTACCATCACGTTTGATTACCTTAATTCGCTCAGAATTAAATTCATCAAGTAATTGCAGTGATGAGTCCGTTGAATTATGGTCCACAACTATAATTTCACATGAGTTATTATGTTCTAAAATAGAACTAACACAGTCACCTAAAACCTTTTCACCATTAAGGTTTAAAATTACTACAGAAACATTAGTTTTTTGTTGCTTGAAGGTTGGTTTATAGAGGTGCTTTTCTGAAATATTTTTAGCTTTTTCATTTGCCGAAGAAAAGCTTACACCTGACAATATTGCAGGGAAAGGCCGCCCTGTGGTGTTATTTGAATTTGAATCTAAAACATGAGAAACGGGTTCGATAGTTATAGTCGATGTTGCAGAAAAGCTCGTATAAGGACTCAGTTCTGCTCTGTATCCATAGAAACCGTCACCGCCATGCACTTTTTTAACATCACTTCGTAACATAGAAGATTCAATTAATGAGAAGTTAGCACCATCCACAGATACTTTTAAAACGACGGAGTTATTTTTGTCGTCTAAATCCATCACCCAACCTTGAGCCAAATAGTTATTGGTGTGATCGAATTTCAAAATTGCCTTGTTTCGTAATTCGTGTGACATCTTTCCATTATCATTTGAAGAAGTATGATTGTCAGATATCTTTTCACTCTGAATTGACTCAAGCTTAGACTCTGCTAAACCGATGTTAAACGAAATAAAGTTTTCCAGTGAAGGACACATTTCCAGCGCCTTCTTGTAATAATCTATTGCTTCTTTGTAACACTCGGCTTTAAAAGCACGGTTCGCTTCTTTAAGATAACTCATATTGTTTTAAATACTTTCCACTTTACTTTATTCGAATATCCACGATTCGGATTGGAGCCTCTTCATCCAGCTGGGTAGTATCTCCATTTGGTTGTTCATTATATTGCACCAGCAAGCTAAGGACTTGCATCTCTGACCAGCGAACTTTGTCGATTACTGGTTCAGCATAACCTACAGGCTCGTCCCAAAGTGTTAGAATTTGCTTTGGCTCATGTTTATAAGCTGGTGGATATTGGTATGATGCGACAAGTTTTTGCTGGGTTTCTTCAGCGCGGTATATTATATAAACAGTATCCGTGTTATCAATAACAATTTCTGGACGGCTAATTGGAATTTTGAGTGTACCAGCCCCCGATAATAGAAAAGAATTACTTCGCTTAGTAACCTGGCTACAGTACCACTTTACCCCATCGAACCAGAGGTGGAAATACTGCGGTACTCTAAACTCATCGTTCATGTAAAAAGCTACGTGCGGGTATCCTTTTGAATCTAGAGCCATGCTAGTCTGATTTATATGATTTTCGCCAGGGGCGATTGCCCAGACAGTTTCACTGTTAACTTGCGTAATGGGAAGATTGTACGGGTAGTCTTTCGAAGTAGACCAATTCAAACCTCCATCATAACTTTTTGCGTAGTCTATATTCAGATTGCAAATCAACTGTTCTCTAGAAAAATAGTCTATACGCCATGAAAAGGTTAAGTGAATAACACCATTTTTATCAACTACCGGATGATTCCAGTAGGCATTACTAGTCCAAGGCTGCTGGCCTGCGCCACTTAATATAGGAAGATCATAGTCAAACCACATCTCTAATTCTTCATCATAGTATTTGAGATAAGCAGCCCCCTTATTCCATGTTCCATCACGATAAAGCATTAATAATGGAGTTGTTTTAGAAGGTAGAATAAATGCGGGATAAGTAACCGAATCTTCTTTGTATCCAGTCATTTCTAACACATCCGTCCACTCCGCTATCGAGTGCGGCTTTTTGCTTCGCCTATAATTTAGCTTGCTACCGTGATGATCATAAGACAAATGAACGATCCCACACCTGTCAACCCCTAAACTTATACTGTTGTGTGCATCTTCAAGGTGAAAGTTACCTTGCAAACAATACTCTTCTACAACGTTTGAATTGATATCTCTTTTGACAAGTTTCAATGAGTTTTTATTCTCATAAAATGCTGCATACTGCTTGCCCGAATGTGTAAACATACCGTGGTGTCTAAAGATTGCTGTATTTACAGTATTTCCTGCCCAAGCATCTCCGAGCTCTAGAGTACAAATGTTTTCGGCTTCACGAGAGCCATAGATCTCAGAGATTTTCTGTAGATTGGTAATACGAATATCGTCAAGCCATGTCGGGGCATCGGGCAACCCTATTATTTCGCTCGCCCTGTCCATATAAAATTTTGCTTTTTCGCTATCATTCAACGCAAGTGCTGCTTCTGCTAGCGAGCAATAAGTACTAGTAAAGAGTAACGAACTAAAACCTTCAGTATCTCTGGCTTCAGTAATCTCTTGTAGCGTAGTCTCCAGTGATTCTATTCCTTTCCCCGAATGCAAATTGGAAATTAATACCATTAACTTACAGCTATTGTTGACATTTTCCCTTTCGAGTGTTTCAAAGTCTATATTTGACAAAAACTCCCAATCATGCGCCTGCCACGCTAGGCAAATCTTTCTTTCGAGATATGTTTTCATCTATCTCTCATTGCGCTAATAAGAAAAGTATGAAGAATTTCCAATTGAGCCTCTGCCTTTGTAACAATGTCAGCTAACATCTTATTTTGCATTTGAAGGTTAGTAATGTCAGAGCTTTTATTAACACTGTCTTTTTGAATTTTATTAAGTAGTAATAGTTTTTCGTTTAAGATATTTTGCTTGGCTTTGAGTTGCCGCTCTAAATGAGTATGCTGGTGTTGAAGTTCTGCATTTGTTGACTGTGTTGCTTTTAGCTCCCCTTCGGATTTCACTAGCTCTTCTTTCAGTTTATCCATTTCTTTTGAAAACTCTTGTCGGCTTGCATCTAACACAGATTTAGCTTCCAGCAACTGTTGTTTAAGCTGATTCAGTTTATTTTCTCGATCACTAAGCTTATTTTCAAGTGAGTGGTTAATGTTTTCTGCTTGTGCAAAGCTGCTTTTTAAGCTTAGAACTTCTTCACTCAATTTGACCGTCCGCTCTGAGCACTCGCGCTTAATACTTTCAACTTTCTCGTTCGCGAAACAAAGCTGCTGTTTGAGGGCTTCCGATTCTTCCGATAATCGCTTTTGGCTTTGTTCATGCGTTAATGAAACTTTCTTAGCATCATCTAATAGCGCTTTCAAAGAGTTAACCTCAGAATCTCTTAACGTGAGCTTTTCCTTGGTACTATTCAATGCGTCTGTTAGCTTTTTTTTCTCTTCCTGCGCTGAAGTGGTTAATAACTTTTCTTTTTCCTTCGCTCTTACAAAATCCTTTTCTAAGCTTTCATTCAGAGTTTGTAAGGCGTCGATTCTTTTTCTAACGTCAAGTAAATTGTTGTCATCTAAAGAGCTTCCATTCTGGTTTTTAAAAAAACAGAGACATCTGTAATCATGATTTTGGTTAAACACGAAACGAGTTTCATAGCCGTTTTTTAAAAGCGTTTGTTTTATATCTACTTCATTGGCTTCGTTCTTAAATAGTGCCCTAGGTGGAGCAAAAACTATAATATCAGAAACCTTTTTTATTAAACCAGAATTCGCCAAATCACTAATTATATCGCCCTGTATGCCCGGTAAATTCACGACAAGCAAACAGGTTCCGCTTAGCGATATGCCGAGAAAATCTATAACTTGAGAAATAGATTGTGTAGTAACTTTTTTTTCATTAATTGTCGCTAGACCAGGATATAGGTCTAAAACTTTTTCAGGCTCTGCGCATCCATTCAGCTCTGTCAAGTTATATTCTTTGTAAATAGCAGTTCCATCTGCTAAACCTATTGCAGATAAATGCGTTGTTACATGAGTAGAATTTTTGAACTTTTCTTTTAACCCTTCAATCACATTATTGTTTGCATCAATGAAGTATATTTCTTCTGCAACTGTAATACAGTTTCCGGGGTCTTCTCCGGGTCCAAGGTACACAAGAGTATCAAAATATTTATCAGAAATAGGTTCAAAAATATCCATAATTTATTCCCCCTTCTTGTCCATAGTAGGCGGGGAAAGTAGTTTCTGTGAAGGGTTCCCATTTCTGCTCTCATTTTGCCCAAATTTAATGAAATGCATAAGTGCTTCCACCCCTGCCTCTGCGACATCTTTGTATCGAGTAATGTAGTACAGTGGGTCAAAATTCGCTGAAGGGTTACTCCCTTCATAAGCTCCGAATAGTAAATAGTGTTGAGCAGGACTAACTCTAAAATGTTCGATATCAGAGGCTCTATCCAAATAAAATTTACTGTCAAACAGTCCACTCGAAAAAATAAGTCTTGCTTCTTTCTTTATCTTTCTCCGAAACCACAAACTTTTTTCCCAGTGCTTAGAGTTTAAGTTTTTTAAAGAAAACAATAACCACTTTTTGTGGGCATCACTTTTCTTCAACTCATCAGTTAACTTCACTATCGTTAAACGTTGTTGATTTACATCATCTAGTCTATCTTGCAATTCTATTGACAACTCATGGTTAACCTGAGTTACTTCTTTGTGCGATGCGATTAGACCTTTTAGCTCTTCTTTGATCTTATTTGATTCTATCGCATAAGCAGACTTTAGATTTTCCCGGTCAGCATCGTTCTCTTTTATCGTCTGTTTTAAGCCCTGAATAGTTTCTAGCTGAAGTTCTATTGTTTCCTGTGCATTGAAAAAGCTATTGATCAGTGTTTGGTTTTCTTCTCTCAGCTTATTCAACTTTAATTCTGACTGCTCAGTAAGTGAATCAATGTAAACAATCTTATTCTGGATATCTTTGCTTTTTAAAGCTAGTTCAGTCTTCAAACTTGAACAATCTTTACTTAGAACCCCGTAATCAATTTTTTGCTGATTGTACTCAGCAAATTTTGTCGAAATTTCTAGTAAAACAGCATCGATATCAATACCACGTTCACGCTGAATCTGGCCTGACGAACATGCCTCGAGAGTGCCGATAATTTTCGATAACTTATTGCTTCGGTTTATCAAACACTCTGCTGCAAGCTCGTAAATCGGTTCGATAACGCAGCATGTACTCTGAATAAAATCTATTTGCGCTTTATTCAGACCAAGACTCTCCATTGTAGTCTTTTGAAAAGACACGAGTTGTAGAATACCTCTATTACTTCTAAAAAACTCAACAACCTTGGTTAACAATTCAGCAAGTAAGTCTGTAGATTCAAACTGGGTCATTCCTTTTTGCAAGCACTGCGCTAGTAGTTTTACAGGCTCAAGATAAACTAGCTTAGCCATGTCGCCAGTCTTCGTTATTTCTGATAGCTCTTTAGTAATATCCGAAACAACAGATATGAACCTCAAATCAAAACAACCATTTACCTGTAAACTCTTCGGTAAACTCATGTCAGCTAATATTACAACCATAAAAATCCTTGGTGCCTTTATTCTATTGGATAACGGGAATATAGTATGAGGATACTGTACCAATACCTGCTAAAAACTTTATAGCCCCTAGAACTCTAAGCGCATTAAAAAGCATATACCCTAGCTCGTAAATATTTTGCGAAAATAACGATTCGAAAACTAAGCTGTAATAAATTAGGGCATCCTGCAGAAGTTCATTGATTACTCTACAATATGTAGTAGTCAATCAGATTTCCATTATGTTACCAGCTTCGCAACTGCAATCTCCACTTTTTTATATTGCATAATTTAGGCTATCTTCGCGAAAAGATGGTTAAAGTAACACTGCTAATTAGTTACATAAGGGATTGAAAGTTCTGATGTGTTAATTCTTACTTGAATTCTCCAATACAACCACACTATACAGCCTATCATTGGAGGTATTCTTAGCTATATGAAGATACTCAATGTTCAATAAAGTCTAGCACATCGTGCATTGCTTTAAGGACAATTATGTTAAGTACTTTTATCTTATAGTTGTGGCTGACTCACTCGATTAAAGAGCCTTTTACACGCTTTTCTGGTTTAAATTCTAAAGCACTAACACATCTCAAAAGTAGTCGCAAAAGTAACTTAGCAATTTTTCGGACTAACTTCGAAGTGATAACAAGTTCCAATTCCCAGAATGTAGAGTCGATAGCTAATTCCAAACAATCTCAACAAGCATTGCATCATGGTTGAAGTTGTCTACCTTATCGAACTTTTATAAGCGTCTCCGCCTTACAGAGGACTATCGCGCACAAGACAACTCGCATTACAATGGCTTACCTTAACTAGGAGCGTCTTTTCCAGCACCAATACCACTTAGGTAGGCAACTTTTATACAATATCGTTTATTTGTTTAAACTTCTAATTAATCCCGCGAGCATGCTTATGATCCCGCCTACGTCCAAAAAAATGATTTTAGTTTGTATACAGCTTACTGAATCACTAATCCTAACTGCGCGACACGAAAAGCGTAAACTTGCTCCCCAAACTTCTGTGAGTAACATAATAAGTTACTCCTTATTGTTGGTGTTGCACTATTTTAGCGTTCTGTGTTCTAAGCTTAAGTAGACCAATATTACTTTAAGTCATCAAATATCGTTTCAGATTTCTTTAAGAAATATCGTAACTTTGCCTTACAAACCACCACACTTTACTAACAAGCAACATGCTTAACTAGATAACACAATAAAAACAATTTTACTTATTTTGATTGCCTGACCTAAACTCGGAACTAGCACCACTAATATTAAAAGTTTTGTCTATGTGTTACTTCTCTTTTTGCATACTTAAGAAGCAGCGAACATTTCAGTGAATTTTGGTTGGAAATGAAATGCTTTCGCTATAGGTTCACTTCAGGTCTCTTCACTACGATTGCTCTGAGCCAAATCTGGCCTAGGTATTTATTTCTTTATTTTATTATCATCGTTGAGTTAAGTTTATTGGTATTCTTATCAATGTCTTTGCGCCGTTTTGAAGCGAAAAAGCAAAGCTTTCTGCAAAAAATACAGTAGTCAACTATTAAAATAACGCATAATAAAAAATTTCAGATAGTCACTGTAATAAAACAGCTTTCTTTGCTGGAAAAGTTCGCTATTAACATTTTTAATGTTAATAACCGCGTAGTTGCGGCTACCTTCATTTACGTAAACGCTTAGAATTGGTGTTCTAAGCCTAATTGTTTAATTACGTTTTAAATGTTAATGACTGAGTCATTGAAAGACCTAAGTGGAAACCTTGATGTCATTGCTCTTATAGTTGTTTTCAACGGCCGTTAAACAGTCCCAAAACCTACTCATCATTATAGTTAACTTGTGCCTAACTGAGATACTATCTTGATTAACCGTCTGTGCTGGTACAAAGAGCGTAGCTTCTGGCGCAAAATCAGCATGAGTTATTTATGTGAAGGCGCGGCTAATATTTTCGAAAACTTGTGAAGTCTACCCCGCCTAAAGTGAAGTATAGACAACTTTCGTTTCCAAAGGGTCTTCCACGACGCAATTACATTGAAAGCATCAGATACAATAACCGAGATTATAAGCAGTAGAGCGTTACTAGCAATAGTAAGGGTTTTATTAAGGCTACAACTAACGTTCTTTTCTCCAGTAGATGAAATACTAATTCTATCTATAGTTGTTGAAGCAATTGATAGTAAACCACTGTCATCATTATTCGGCGTTTGCTTATACCCCATTTCAAGCACAAAAAAAAGGGGCCTGAGTTTTCACTCAGGCCCCTTTTTCTAATCGAGTATTAATTACTCTTCAGTTGCTTCTACTGCTTCTTCTTCAGCTTCTACAACT
>MDSY01082281.1_pt1 | contig 31070 bp, 32 predicted proteins | sample 811131 | NCBI WGS metagenome assembly MDSY01 (sample SAMN05326643, study PRJNA326480) | marine metagenome | isolation source: seawater | place: Atlantic Ocean: South West | collected 2010 | reverse complement strand
TTATAACAACCCTATTCGTTATTCAGAAAATCCATTATTAAGTGGTTATATATCCAAAGAACAACTGAGCCTATTAAAAGGTAGTGTTCCATTTAAGCATGTTAGAAAAGGAAGAGGAAACATCCTTCTTTTAACAGATAACACAAACTTTAGAGCATTCTGGTATGGAACTAATAAAGTATTTGCTAATACCTTGTTTTACTCTAACTTCATGAGATAACTAAAATACAGGAAAACAAAACCCCGGAGAAAATAACTCTTTGGGTTTTTTTTTAAATTTAAAAAGCGTTTATTTTTTACGTTTAAATAAATCATCTAAAATCCAAGCCGGTCCAATCATTAAAAATTTAATATCATCTAAAAAAGAAGGCTTTTTACCCTCAATTTTATGTCCATAAAACTGAATAATCCATGCAATCACAAAAATGACAACTGAGGCTTTCCATAATTCAATAAATTCTTTCATTTGAAAATTTCCAAGGATGCATAGAATTGAAAAGCCTAAAATTAAAAAAGTCATTTTTAATGATAATCTAATGTAAAAAATCAAAACTGGTATTAAAGCCACTAATCCCCAATTGGCATATAAAGGATCTGAAATTCCAGTTAAATTTTCAATTAAATTAGATGGAATTGACATTAATAATCCAATAATTGAAAAGAAAATCGCTGGTACACAAAAATAATGAATGATCTTATTAGTTTTGTTTTGATGACTTTCTGCGTATTTATCAAGCAGTTGTTGTAATGTTTGCATGGTTTAGAATTTTTAATGAAATTACATATAATTTATTTAAAAAAAATATGGCACTTACTCCTTCAAAAATGTTCCCGCTTTATTCAGTTGCTCCAGAATTTAATTTACTGGATGTTAACCTTCAACAGGAAAGTAGTTTACAAGAGCTTAAAGGTGAAAAAGGAACACTTATTGTTTTTATGTGTAACCATTGTCCCTTTGTGATTCACCTTTTATCACACTTCATTGAGCTTGCACTTAAACTTAAACCTAAGGGAATTTCAACTATTGCTATATCTAGTAATGATGTTAATAATTATCCTCAGGACAGCACAAATTTCATGATAAAACTTTCAAAAGAGTATTTTTTTCCTTTCCCATACTTATATGACTCAACTCAAGAAACTGCCAGAGCCTATGATGCAGCATGTACTCCTGACTTTTACCTTTTTAATGATCAAAATAAATTAGTTTACAGAGGTCGATATGATTCATCAAGGCCTGAATCAAGAACACCAATCACCGGAGAGGATTTGAGAAATGCAGCATTAAATTTAATCAATAAAAAAACCATATCTAAAAATCAATTTCCAAGTATGGGTTGTAGTATTAAGTGGAAATAATTTGTTATTTAAAATCTACTAATTCAACTTCAAATTGTAATGTTGCATTAGGTGGAATAACTCCTCCTGCTCCAGCAGAACCATACCCTAAATCTGAAGGGATAATAAAAGTAGCTTTTGCTCCTTTAGATAATAAAGCAATTCCTTCATCCCACCCTTTAATTACTTGGCCTTGACCTAGAGCAAAGTCAATTGGGACATTTCTTTTGTGAGAGGAATCAAAAACAGTTCCGTCTAATAAAATTCCTTTGTAATGAACAGATACATTTTGACCTTGAATTGGATTATCGCCAATTCCCGGTGTTTCAATCTTATAATACAATCCTGAAGAAGTTTGATCAAAACCTTTAGTTATTCCAGCAAGAGCATCTGATTGTTCTTTCTTTTGCTTCTCAATTTGTTTCAATTGATTAGCTTCAAAATTTTCAAATGCGTTATTAGCATTAAATGCTTGAGCTTCATTTCCTACACGAATAATTTCTAGTGTTTCTATTACATCATTTTGAACTATGTTGTCTATAACATCCTGACCTTCTTTAACAAATCCAAAAACAGTATGTTTATTATCTAACCATGGAGTTGGAATGTGAGTAATAAAAAACTGACTACCATTTGTACCGGGACCAGAGTTTGCCATCGATAAAACACCTGGTTTGTCATGTTTTAAATTAGAATTAAATTCATCGTTAAATTGATATCCAGGTCCCCCTGTTCCCGATCCCTGAGGACAACCACCTTGAACCATGAAATCTTCAATGACCCTATGAAATTTTAATCCGTTATAAAAGGGTATTCCTTCTTCTTTTATCTTATTTTTTAGAGTTCCTTCTGCAAGTCCTACAAAATTTCCTACGGTACCAGGTGTTTCGAAAAAAGTTAATGATAATAAAATTTCTCCTTTAGAAGTATAAAATTTAGCGTAAAGACCGTCTTTCATATGTTTTATGTTATTTATTTTAAAATTATAAAGATAAAGAAGTGTAGACGAGTAATTATAAAAAAGTGAAATAAATTAATTCGCTACATCGCTCATGAATTTAATTCGAAAAAGTCTGATTTCTTCTTCTTCATAATCACCTTCAAACTCATCCATTACTTGAATGATATCATCAGATTCTGCATCCATAAAATAGTCATTCAATTCTTCTTGTTGGTCTTCATCAAGAATTTCGTCTATCCAGTAACTAATATTAAGCTTTGTCCCAGAAAAAACAATTTTTTCCATCTCTTCAATAAACTTAATCATTTTCATTCCCTTAGCATCAGCAATTTCATCAAGGGGTAATTTTCGATCTACGTTCTGAATTATATAGAGTTTAATTGCAGAATTTGCCCCTGTACTTTTAACAATTAAATCATCAGGTCTGATTATGTCATTTTCTTCTACATAATCTTTAATGGCTATTAAAAACTGATTACCAAACTTAATAGCCTTGCCTTCACCGACTCCATTTATATTTTTAAGTTCGTCTATAGAAATTGGATATTTAAAAGCCATTTCCGATAAGGAATTCTCTTGAAAAACTGTGAATGGAGGAACTCCTGTTTTATCTGCAACATTTTTTCTTAAATCTTTAAGAAGATTAAGAAGATTATCATCTGATATAAATTTTCTTTTAACAGATCTTTCTTTATTCCTGTAGGATGAGAAATCATGATCTTCTGTCATCATAAAAGAATATGGTTTGTTACTAAATTCTTTTCCTCTTTTAGTTACTTTAACTATGCCATAGGTTTCGATTTCTTTAGAAAAAAATTTAGCAACAACTGCTTGTCTTATCAAGGCCATCCAATATGAGGCCCGCTTATTTTTACCTTTTCCAAATACCTCTAATTGTGATGTTTTATGGCTATTAATAATCGCATTAGATTCACCTAGAAGAGTTTTTACAATTTCTTTCGACTTAAACTGTTCTCGTGTTTGTTTAATCGTTTCTATTACTAATTTGAGTTGCTCTTTAGCTTCTAATCTTTTTTTAGGGTAACGCATATTATCGTCCATATTCCCCCCTAACCCTGTTTCGTTGTCAAATTCTTCTCCAAAATAATGAAGAATAAATTTCCTTCTAGAAATTGAAGTTTCTGCAAATGCGACCATTTCATTTAAAAGAGCAAAACCAATTTCTTGCTCTGCTACTGGTTTTCCTGACATAAACTTTTCTAACTTCTCTATATCTTTATGAGAATAATAAGCTAAACAGTGACCTTCTCCTCCATCACGACCAGCTCTTCCTGTTTCTTGATAATAACTTTCTATGCTTTTAGGGATATCATGATGTATAACAAAACGAACATCTGGTTTGTCAATTCCCATTCCAAAAGCAATGGTAGCAACAACTACATCACAATCTTCTTTTAAAAACATATCCTGATTTCGAACTCTAGTTTTATTATCTAGTCCTGCATGATATGGAATTGCCCTAATATTGTTTACCTGAAGTATTTGAGCTAATTGTTCCACTTTCTTTCTAGAAAGACAATAAACTATTCCTGATTTACCTTCATTTTGTTTAATAAATCGAATTATATTCGATTCAATATCATCATTTTTTGGCTGAACTTCATAATAGAGGTTTGGCCTGTTAAAAGAAGCTTTATAAAGAGTTGCATTTGGTGTTTTAAGATTTTTTAAAATATCATCTTGAACTTTTGGAGTAGCAGTTGCTGTCAGAGCAATAATTGGAATATCCTTCTCAATTTTTTCCAACATTACTCTCAAATTTCTATATTCGGGTCTAAAATCATGACCCCATTCAGAAATACAATGAGCCTCATCTATTGCAAGGAAAGATAATTCAACTGTTTTTAAAAATTCAATTGTATCTTTTTTTACCAGTGATTCAGGAGCTACATAAAGTAGTTTAGTTACCCCGTTGATGATATCTTGTTTTACTTTTTTAATAGCTGTTTTAGTTAGAGAGGAATTTAAAACATGGGCAATTCCTTCTTCGGAAGAAATACCCCGAATTGCATCAACCTGATTCTTCATTAAAGCAATTAATGGAGAAACAACAATTGCTGTGCCTGATGAAATTAAAGCAGGAAGCTGATAACAAAGTGACTTTCCTCCTCCTGTGGGCATTATAACAAATGAATCCTTTCCTTGAAGAAGATTTTTTATTACAAGTTCTTGCAGACCTTTGAAATTAGAAAAGCCAAAATGTTTTTTAAGTTCCTTTTGAATTGGAGTATGAGACATTTAATTACATCTTTGAATCAAAATTATTTACATTTGTATTAATAAATATAATGCTTAGTAAATCAAATTAATATAATAAACCAAACAATTGTTAAATAAAAAAGATATTTTAGATAACGCGAAAATAACTCTTGAGCTTGAATCAAAAGCCATTTATGATTTAATAGCTACTCTTGACGATGAATTTGTCTCTACAGTTGAGTTTATAGCAGATTTTAAGGGTAGGGTAATTATTACTGGTATTGGAAAAAGTGCAGTAATTGCAATGAAAATTGTAGCAACACTAAATTCCACAGGAACAGCTGCTGTATTTATGCACGCTGCTGACGCTATTCACGGGGACTTAGGAATTATTCAAAAAAATGATGCTGTAATTTGCATATCTAAAAGCGGAAATTCCCCTGAAATTCAGATCTTAATTCCCTTTATAAAAAAACGAGGGAATTTAGTAATTGCCTTAACTGCTAATCCAGATTCCTTTTTAGCTAAAACAGCGGATAAGGTTATTAGCACTTACGTTGAAAAGGAAGCCTGTCCAAATAATTTGGCTCCAACAACAAGCACGACGGCTCAACTTGCTATAGGAGACGCCTTAGCCGTATGTTTATTAAAATTAAAAAAATTCAATGCCAAAGATTTTGCAAAGCATCATCCAGGAGGTACTCTTGGTAAAAAACTATACTTAACTATTGGTGATTTAGCTAAAAAAAATGAATGTCCACAAGTTAAAATAGATGCGTCCGTAAAGCTTGTAATTTCTGAAATTAGCAAAAAAAGGTTAGGGGCTACTGTTGTAATTGAAAATGAAAAAATAGTCGGAATTATAACAGATGGAGATGTAAGGAGAATGCTTGAAAAAAATAATAATATTGGAAAATTAACTGCAAGAGACATCATGTCTTCAAATCCTATTGTAGTTGATCCTGAATTATTGGCTTATGATTTGCTGAATACTCTTAAATCTGAAGAGATTGGTCAACTGGTAGTTAAAAGTTCATCTGGTAAATATATTGGAATGGTCCATATTTTAGATTTAATTAAGGAAGGTATTGAATAATGGCTGATGATTCTAATGAAATGTCTTTTTTAGACCATCTTGAAGAACTTAGATGGCATTTAATTCGTTCTACCTTAGCTATATTAATTATAGCTACCACTGCATTTATAGCAAAGGATTTTATATTTGACACAATATTATTTGGACCAAAAAAAATTGATTTTTTTACCTATAGTCTCTTCTGTGAACTATCTCAATCACTTGGACAAGGTAATAGTTTTTGCATAGATGAGATGCCTTTTAGAATTCAAAGCAGAACTATGTCTGGCCAATTTTCAGCTCACCTTTGGACTTCTGTAACTGCTGGTTTTATAATAGCTTTTCCATATATTTTATTTGAATTTTGGAAGTTCATCAGTCCAGGATTAAATATTAATGAACGTAAAAATGCACGTGGATTTATTTTTATTGCGTCTTTATTATTTTTTTTAGGCATACTTTTTGGATATTATATTGTAGTACCTCTATCAATAAATTTTTTAGGAAATTACACCGTGAGCACGGAAGTTTTCAATGATTTTGATCTAAGTAGCTACATTAGTCTGTTGAGGTCATCTGTTCTTGCTTCAGGTTTAATATTCGAACTTCCTATATTAATATACTTTTTAACTAAAATTGGATTGGTGACTCCTCAATTTTTAAAAACAAATCGAAAATTTGCAATTGTTCTTGTATTAATTTTATCCGCTGTAATAACTCCACCTGACATTGCCAGCCAAGTAATTGTAACAATACCAATATTAGTTTTATATGAGGTTAGTCTTTTTATTTCTAAATTAGTTTACAATCATCAACAAAAAGAACTCCAAAATGTCCGATATAGTAAGTAAATTGAATTACTATATTTCGAAAATGAATTATGAAATTTTAGCTGAAAACTTTAAGCTCATAAAATATGTTTTTAATATAGATTCTATTGCCTTTCTTAAGGTAAACTTAGATCGATAAAAAAACAATTATTAAGAATTGTAGCCTCCTCAGTTCTGAGGTAAGGTGATCCTTTTCATAATCATCTGAAAGAGTGATTCAATGAAAAGATTCTCAAACAAGGGGTTATTTAAAGCTAAGAAAGTACTACATTGGTTAGTAGAATAATTAAAATCCTTCATCTAAGGAAAACTTTTTAATATTAGAAAATACTAGAAAAAAACTATGCAATTAAGAGCTGAAGAGATTGTTAAATCATACAAAGGACGTAAAGTAGTAAAAGGTATTTCAATTGAAGTAAATCAAGGAGAAATAGTTGGCTTATTAGGACCCAACGGAGCAGGTAAAACTACATCATTCTATATGATTGTTGGTTTAGTTAAGCCGAATGATGGCTCGATTTACCTTAATAATATTGATATCACAAACTATCCAATGTACCAAAGAGCTCAAAATGGAATTGGTTATTTAGCACAAGAAGCTTCGGTTTTCAGAAAACTTAATGTAGAGGATAATATTCTTAGTGTTCTTCAATTGACTTCATTGAGCAAAAAAGAACAGATAGAAAAAATGGAATCTCTTTTGGAAGAGTTTGGCTTAACACATATACGGAAAAATCGTGGAGATTTGTTATCGGGTGGAGAACGAAGAAGAACAGAAATAGCTAGGTCACTTGCAACTGATCCAAAATTTGTTTTACTCGATGAGCCTTTTGCCGGAGTTGATCCTGTAGCTGTTGAAGATATACAACGAATTGTTGGACAATTAAAAAATAAAAATATCGGTATTCTTATAACTGATCACAACGTACAAGAAACACTAGCAATTACGGATAAAACATATTTAATGTTTGAAGGAGGAATCTTGAAAGCAGGTAATCCTGAGGAATTAGCAGCTGATCCGATGGTTAGAAAAGTTTACTTAGGACAAAATTTTGAGTTAAGAAAAACTAAACTCGAATTTTAAATTCCAATTACATTTTTTAATAAACTCATTATAATATATAAAGTTATTATTCCAACAAAAGCTGCGAGTCCTAAAAAATAAAACATTGAGAATGATAAAATTAATAATAATATAGTAAATATTACCTCTGAAAGATTAGATATATCAAAACCTTTAAAGGCGATCATCTTCCAATGAATATTCATAAAAAAAACGGATAGGACAGATATTATAACAAGTGTAATAGGTATTAAAATAAAATCCTTAAAATCAACAATTAAAGGGTGATTAACAAACAATGGTAATGCTCCTATAAAAAGAGCATTAGCAGGTGTTGGAACACCCCTAAAAAAAGAAACTTTTTCCGTCAATAAGTTAAACTTTGCTAGTCTAAAAGCAGCACCCAAAGTAATTAAGAAACCAAATAGAGCTATAGGAACAATTGAAAATATCAAAGAAAAATCACCATATTGAAATGAATAATCTATAATATGTGATCCAGAAATCACAAACATTTGATACATAATAACGCCAGGCACTAAACCGCTAGTTACCATATCCGCTAAAGAATCGAGTTGAACACCAAGATCACTTTCTACTCTAAGAAGCCTTGCAAACAAACCATCAAAAAAATCACAAAAAACACCAAGTATTACAGCAATTAAAGCAGCATGAAAAAAATGTGAAAATGCTAAGAAAACTGCAATACAGCCAAAAAACAAATTAAGTAATGTAAAAATATGTGGAATACTTTTTTTAATCATGATTTAAAAATATCAAACAAAAATAATGGTTTTATTTTAAGATTAATCATGCACTAATATAATTTTTTAATATATACCTTTTCTATTTAAAATAATAAAAGAAAGCGATTTAGAATTAAAAACTATAAATTAACTTTAGAAAAATAATTATTTTGAAGCAAAAATTTTCACTTGTTTTACTTACTGGAGTTCTGTTAAGTTTAGGTTGGCCAACCTTCGGTTCTCCAATTTTTTTATTCGTAGCACTTTTACCATTATTAGAATTTGTTCATAACATAAAAAACTCTTCTTTAAAAAATAAAATTATATCTGTTTATAGCTACTCATACTTTGCTTTTCTTTTTTGGAACATTTGTACTACTTGGTGGATTTATAATTCTTCAGGATTTGGAGCAACTTTTGCTATTCTTTGTAACAGTAGTTTTTATGCTATTTTAATTACAATTTATTATTGGTCATTATCTAGATTCTCGAAAATAGGTTCTTCGGTAATATTAATTACAGCATGGATTTCATTTGAAAAGTTTCACTTAATTTGGGATTTTTCATGGCCTTGGTTAAATTTAGGGAATGCATTTTCAGAATATATTTATTGGATTCAATGGTATGAATATACTGGAGTTTTTGGTGGTTCACTTTGGATCTTAGTGCTTAACTTCTTTTTCTTTTTTCAATATCAAAAATATAAAGAGGATAAATCTTTTAAAAAACTTATCAGAAACTCAATTCCAGGTTTAATTGCAATTGCAATTCCCATAGTTTTATCCTTAATTATTTTCGTGAACTACACTACCCCAGAAAAATTCTCTGAGGTTATTGTAATTCAGCCAAACATAGATCCATACAATGAAAAATACGTGCTATCAAACGATGACTTTAGTAATATCCTTTTTGATCTATCCGCTGAAGAAATAAGTTCTGAAACATCATATATAATTTCTCCAGAAACTTTTTTTTCTCAAGGGAGTGGTTTTGATATTGATACTTTTGACAACTCAGAATTCAAGAATTCTTTAAAAGAATTCTTGAATTCTTTTGAAAAACTAAACCTCATAATTGGTGTACAATTCTACAAGATATATAGGAGTAAAAAAAAACCAACAGTAACAGCAAATGAAATCCGTGATGGATTTTGGGCTGATTTCTATAATTCAGCAATTCAAATAGACACGAAACAAAAGACCAGTATAAATCACAAATCAAAATTAGTTGTAGGTGTAGAGAGTATGCCATATAAAAGTTTTTTCAAACCCTTATTGGGTGAGTTCATGTTGGATTTAGGAGGGACTATATCTAGTAGAGCAACCCAAAAAAAACGATCTGTTTTTACTCACACTGCTGAAGGTACTATAACAGCTCCAATAATTTGTTATGAATCTATTTATGGGGAATTTGTAACCGAATATGCATTAAATGGAGCTCAATTTTTTAGTATATTAACAAATGATGCCTGGTGGGGTAATACTCAAGGACATAAACAACTACTAAGTTATGCTCGCCTTAGGGCTATTGAAAATAGACGCGCAATAGCTAGAAGTGCAAACACTGGAATTAGTGGTTTTATTGACGCTCAAGGCAGGATTCAAAGCTCTTTGGCTTACGGGGTTAAAGGAGTTCTAAGGGGCTCTGTAGCAATCAACAACAAACTAACCTTTTACTCTCGTTACGGAGATTATATTGCTCGTTTATCAATCTTTACATTTTTCCTACTACTCTTATATGCTTTTGGAAAAGTTTTTCATAAAAAAAAATGATACGTGATTATTTAAAATATTGGATTTATAAAAGGAAAGCTACTAATCAATATGGTGTGCATTCCCCATATTTATCTGAGCTCATAAAGTTTTGTTTTTATAATTCAGAATTTAAGAAAATAAAAAAAAATCCCTGGAATTTGAGTCATCAAAGATTAATGACTGAATATATTTTTAAAAAACTTAATATGTTTAATGAAAAAATTGCTAATGAATTTAAAATTGAAAAAATAAAAATTATAAATACAAAAGATAAGGTTTTAAATCTATCTCTTTCAGAAATTAAAAAAGAAAAAAAATCTTTTTTAATATTAATTGATAACATTCACCTTGATAGGGAAATATGGGATTCGTTTGTATTAAGATCTGAGTATGTAATTCTTGATTTATATTTTTTTGGAATTATAATTCAAAGACCACAACAAGGAAAACAATTGTTTTTACTCAAAATTTTTTAAAAAAATCTTTTAAAATCAAATAATTTAGTTTGGTAAATAAAAGCGTTTTATATCTTACTGAACTAAGTATATGTTATTTTTTCACAAAAAAAATATTTGTTCAAAAATAATAAAGTGAAGAAACTTAGTTTTAGCAAACGCTATGATTTGAGAAAAAAAAGAAAAAATAATGACAAAAATTAAAGTATACACAAAAACAGGGGATAATGGAACAACAGGTTTGTTTTCAGGTGAAAGGGTACCTAAACATCATATTCGTATTAAAGCTTATGGAACGATTGATGAATTAAATAGCTGGATTGGTCTTATCAGAAGTCAAGAAATTAAAAATCAGCAAACTCAGGAACTTATTAAAATTCAACATGATCTTATGTATATTGGATCCGAACTAGCAAATAATTTTGATGATAGTAAAATACTCGGAATTGATTTAATTGACGAAAATGATGTGCAATTTCTTGAAAACTCGATTGATCGCATGACTGAAAAACTACCTCCATTAAAAAATTTTGTTATTCCTGGTGGACATCTATGCATTGCGAAAACACATTTGGCAAGGTCTGTATGCAGAAGGGCAGAGCGCTTAATAACTGAACTAAATGATGTTTCTAAAACTAATCCTGTTATTATATTTTATATCAATAGACTTTCTGATTATTTATTTACACTATCTAGAAAATTTGCACTAGACTTCGGTATTGAAGAAATAAAATGGACTCCTAAGCAAAAACATTAATTTTTCCTTGTTAGTTAATTATAAAAATTTATTTTTGCAAAAAAAAACATATTCATGTATTGGACTTTAGAACTTGCTTCCTACCTCAGTGATGCGCCTTGGCCTGCCTCAAAAGATGAATTAATCGATTTTTCAATTCGAACTGGAGCACCATTAGAAGTTGTAGAAAATTTACAATCAATGGAAGACGAAGGTGATATATATGAATCGATCGATGAAATTTGGCCTGACTTTCCTTCAGACGAAGATTATCTTTGGAATGAAGACGAATACTAAATAACTATCTTGCAAAAGTATCTTCAAAGGCTTTTTTTTACTTAAATTTGAATGCTTAATTTAGAAGCCTTATGAGTATTTTAAATACAATATTAAAAACTTTCGTCGGCGACAAGTCGAAAAAAGATATTCGTGCCATCCAATATTTGGTAGATAAAATAAATAAACATCAGCTTCAATTTGAAGAAATTTCAAATGACGAACTAAGAGATAAAACCTCTCAATTTAAAATAAAGATCCAAGATTCTAGAAAAGTAATAGATCAAGAGATTAGTGATTTAAATTCTCAAAACAAAGACATTACAGACATCGATCAAAGAGAAAGTATATACGACCGAATTGATGTTTTAGAGTCAGAAGCACTCAAAATTACAGAAGACTCTTTAAATGAAATTCTACCTGAAGCTTTTGCTGTTGTGAAAGAAACTGCTAGACGTTTTGTTAATAACTCACAACTAAGAGTTAAAGCTACCTCCAGAGATCGAGTATTTGCAAATGAAAAAAACTATGTAGTTTTAGAAGGTGAAGATGCACTTTGGTCAAACAGTTGGGACGCAGCTGGGAAGCCTATTACTTGGGATATGGTTCACTACGACGTTCAGTTAATCGGAGGAATTACTTTACATCAAGGGAAAATTGCTGAAATGCAAACTGGAGAAGGAAAAACATTAGTAGCTACACTTCCAGTTTACCTAAATGCATTAGCTGGAAAGGGAGTACATTTGGTAACAGTAAATGATTATTTGGCTAAACGAGATAGTGCATGGATGGCTCCATTATTTGAATTTCATGGACTAACTTTAGACTGTATTGACCACCATCCATCTAACAGCGAAGCAAGAAGAAAAGCATATTTGGCTGACATTACTTACGGAACCAATAATGAGTTTGGATTTGACTATTTGAGGGATAATATGTCACATACTCCCGAAGATTTAGTACAACGAAAGCATCACTATGCTATTGTTGATGAAGTCGATTCTGTTTTAGTAGATGACGCTAGAACTCCTTTAATTATATCTGGACCTGTTCCTCAAGGAGATAGACATGAATTTGATCAGTTAAAACCAAAAGTTGCTGATCTATTTAATAAACAAAAGACTTTACTCGCCTCTGTCTTAGTTGAGGCTAAAAAAAAGATTTCTTTAGGTGATTTAACCGAAGGAGGTATCCTATTATTGAGAGCCTACAGGGGTTTGCCAAAAAACAAAACTTTAATTAAATTTTTGAGTGAAGAAGGAATTAAACAATTACTTCAAAAAACAGAAAACACTTACATGCAAGATAATAATAGAGAAATGCACATTATCGATGCAGAGCTCTACTTCGTTATTGATGAAAAAAACAACCAAGTTGATCTTTCTGAGAAAGGGGTTGAATATCTTTCAGAAAGTGTACAAGAAGAAAACTTTTTCATACTACCAGATATTGGTATGGAAATCGCTAAAATTGAAAAATCCGGTTTAGAACCTGAAAAAGAAGCTTCTCAAAAAGAAACTCTTTTTAAAGATTTTGGAATTAAAAGTGAACGTATACACACTATGAACCAGCTCTTTAAGGCATATACCCTTTTTGAAAAAGACACGGAATATGTAGTGATGGACAATAAAGTAATGATTGTTGATGAGCAAACAGGTCGTATAATGGACGGAAGAAGATATTCCGATGGATTACATCAAGCAATAGAAGCTAAAGAAGATGTTAAAATTGAAGCTGCAACTCAAACATTTGCTACTGTGACACTTCAAAATTTCTTCAGGATGTATCATAAACTTTCCGGAATGACTGGAACCGCGATAACGGAGGCAGGAGAATTTTGGGAGATATACAAACTGGATGTAGTTGAAATACCAACAAACAGAACTATTGCTCGAAAAGATGATGAAGATCTCATTTACAAAACTAAAAGAGAAAAGTACAATGCTGTAATTGAAGAGGTTTCTAATCTTTCTGCAGCAGGTAGACCAGTTTTAATTGGTACTACTTCTGTAGAAATTTCAGAATTACTAAGTAAAATGCTCCAATTAAGAAAAGTAAAGCACAATGTACTTAATGCAAAATTACATAAGAAAGAAGCAGATATTGTTGCAGAAGCTGGAAATCCTGGTATAGTAACAATCGCTACAAATATGGCTGGTCGAGGAACAGACATCAAGCTTTCTGATGAAGTAAAAGCCTCTGGTGGTTTAGCTATTGTTGGGACAGAACGTCATGACTCCAGACGAGTTGACAGACAGCTAAGAGGTCGATCAGGGAGACAGGGAGATACGGGTAGTTCTCAATTCTTTGTTTCTCTTGAAGATAACCTTATGCGGCTTTTTGGATCTGATCGAGTTGCGAAAGTAATGGATAGGATGGGACTTGAAGAAGGAGAAGTTATTCAACATTCTATGATGACAAAATCTATTGAACGAGCTCAAAAAAAGGTTGAAGAAAATAATTTTGGGATTCGTAAAAGACTTTTAGAGTATGATGATGTAATGAATGCCCAAAGAGAAGTGATTTACAAAAGAAGAAAACATGCTCTTCAGGGAGATCGCCTTAAAGTAGATATAGCTAATATGTTGTTTGAAGTTTGTGAAGAAATTGTTGTTAACAATAAGCAAAATGATGATTTTAAAAACTTTGAATTTGAAGTTATCAGTAATTTTTCTATTACATCACCGGTTTCAGAAGAAGAGTTTTCTTCTATGGAAGAAAGGCTATTAACAGATAAAATTTATAAAACAGTTTACGAATATTACCAACAAAAAACTGAAATCAATGCAACACTTACTTTTCCAGTAATAAAGCAAGTTTTTGAAAATCCTAATAATAAGTACGAAAAAATTGTGGTCCCATTTTCGGACGGAGCCAAAACACTAAAAGTCGTAACCCACTTAGAAACTGCATACAAAACTAAAGGGAAAAACTTAATTGAAGATTTTGAACGAAATATTACATTGGCAATAATTGATGAAACCTGGAAAAATCATCTTCGTAAAATGGATGAACTCAAGCAGTCTGTTCAACTTGCAGTTCATGAGCAAAAAGATCCTCTATTGATCTATAAGTTTGAAGCATTTGAATTATTTCAAAATATGATGGGTAGATTGAACAAAGAAGTAATTTCTTTCTTATTAAAGGGAACGATTCCCTCTAATGATAATAACTCAATTCAAGAAGCAAGAATATCAAACCGAAAAGAAAAGCTAAAAACGAGCAAAGATGATGTTTTAAATACTGAAGAATTGGCTGCCAAAAATCGAGCTATAGGAGCTTTTGCCGGACAAAAATCAAAACCAACTATAGAAACAGTTGTGCGTGACCTTCCTAAAATTAGACGAAATGATCGGGTAACAATCAAAAATATTAAAAATGGAGAAAGTAAGGTTTTAAAGTACAAGCAAGCAGAACCTTTAGTTTCAAATGGTGAATGGGTATTGGTAAGAAAAAATTAATTTGTACTTTTAAATAATATTTTTTTATGGATCAATATGCAGAAATTCTTTTGTGGGCAATACCGAGCTTTCTTGTCCTTGTGGTAATAGAAATTGTTTATGGTCATTTGACTAATAAACAAACATATACTTTTATGGATACTTTAGCAAGTCTTAGTTCAGGCATGACTAATATTTTAAAAGACTCCCTTGGTCTTGTTATTGTTATTATATCGTACCCTTTTTTATTAAAACACCTTGCTCTTTTAGAACTAGAAATTTCTTTAAGCTTATACTTTATTGCTTTTATATGTATTGACTTTGCAAGTTATTGGAATCATAGACTAAATCATAAGGTTAATATTTTTTGGAACCGACACATAATTCATCACAGCAGTGAAGAATTTAATCTAGCATGTGCATTAAGACAAAGTATTTCATCACTAATAGGTTTTGGAGCTTTGTTTTTAATTCCAGCTGCATTTCTAGGTGTACCGCCAAAACTAATAAGCATATTAGCTCCCTTACATCTTTTTGGACAATTTTGGTACCACACTCGACATATAGGAAAACTTGGATGGATAGAATACATTCTTGTAACACCATCACAACACAGGGTTCATCATGCAATTAATCCTATTTATATAGATAAAAATTTATCTGCAATATTTTGCATATGGGATCGTGTTTTTGGAACATTTCAAGAAGAACTTGAAGAAGAAAAACCTGTATATGGAGTTTTAAAACCTGTAAATAGTTGGAATCCTATTTGGATTAATTTCCAGCATGCATGGGCTGTTTTTAGTGATGCATGGCGTGCTAAAAGCTGGATTGATAAATTTAGAGTTTGGTTTATGCCGACTGGATGGAGACCTAAAGATGTTGCTGATCGATTCCCTAGAACAATTGTTGAGAATGTTTATAGTTTAGAAAAATATAATCCTAATTACACATTTTTTCAAAAAGCAATTGGTGTTTTTCACTTCATATCAATCAACTTAATGGTGCTCTATTTTCTTTCAAATTTTGCAGATCTGAGTGTTCAGTTTCGAATTATATTCGCAATAATAATTTTCACTAGTATATTCGGTTTTACATCTTTAATGGATTTATATTCCTGGGCAATTAAATTTCAAATTATATTAGGATGTATTGGGTTATTGATTTTATGGATACCAAACACACAAATGCTTTTCACAGAACTATTTACTCTTCAAGCAGGGTTATCATTTTATTTCACAATGAGTTTAATTTTAACATATTGGAGTATGTCTTCATTTCAATCTCGAACACAAAGTACATAAGTAATGGCAATTGATTGTCTAATTCTTGGTCCCGCTTACCCTTATCGTGGAGGAATTTCAGATACTAATCAAGCTTTTGCAGAAGAGTTAATAAATCAGGGTTTAACTACAGAAATTTGGACTTTCACAAACCTATATCCTAGTTTTTTATTCCCAGGAACCTCTCAATTTAGTTTAGAAAAAAAAGAATATCCGTTTCCAATTAAAAGAAAGATTCATGCATACAATCCATTTACATGGAACGCTACAGCAAGAGAGATAAACACGCTTAAACCAAAAAAAATAATTTTTCGTTATTGGACACCTCTTTTGGCTTTAGTATGGGGAGCTATAGCAAAGAAATTAAATTCTGAAATTAATAAAATAGCTTTAGTAGATAATTGGACTCACCACGAACCAAAACCCTGGGATAAAAAGCTAAATCACTATTTATCAAATTCAGTAAATTATATATCAACCTTATCAGAAAATGTTTATTCTGAAGTAATAGAAGATGTTAAAATACCTGTTAGCAAGGGATTTCATCCAATAAATAATAATTTACCGGATATAATTAATGAAAGTACAGCACGTAACAAATTAAAACTCGATCCAAAGAAACCAATAATATTATTTTTTGGATTGATACGATCCTACAAAGGATTAGATCTACTAATTGATGCACTTGCTGATCCATCACTTTTTGAAACTGAAGTTGAACTCCTAGTTGTTGGTGAATTTTATGAAAACATAAATCAGTATGAGAAGCAAATAAAAAAATTAGGTTTAGAGTCAAGAATTCATATTATTAATGAATTTGTATCTTTTGAAATTGTAAGAGATTATTTTTGTGCATCAAACATTGTAGCTCAACCCTATAAATCAGCAACTCAGAGTGGTATTACTCCCCTAGCCTATCATTATGAAGTTCCTATGGTGGTGACAGACCTAAAAGGTCTTAAAACTCCTGTCTTAAAAGATAAGACCGGACGGATAAGTAAAAGTAATTCAAGTGACATTGCATTTGCTATTTCAGAACTTTTAATTCTTGAAAACCTCAAAAAAGCAAAAAATAATATTAAAAAAAGTAAAGTAAATTATAGCTGGAATTATTTTGTTAAAGAATGGATTTATTTTACTGAAAATAAATAGTTTTTATAACAATAATATCGTGTGTAAAAACAAACTTATTTGTATTTAATTGTTTTAAATTCAATACAAATAATATTCACATAATGTATTGTATAAAATAGTAACCCAATTAATAACTTTTCTGTTTTTTACTATTATATATTGCCAAAAAAGTAGTTTCTATATAAAAGTCCAACAAGTAGATCAGGAATTATTTTTAAATATTGATTTATATAAAAGTGTTAAGTCTAGAGATGAGAAAACTATAATTATTCGTCCTTCAGAATGTAATGCAGGTCGATAAACTCAAAATAATTTAAAGGTGAGTTAAAATTATTGGTTCAATAATTGATAATATATTCTAAATTAACAAAATCAAAAAAAATGAAAATCAATCTGATCCTTATAAGTTTTTTAATTTTTCAAACATGTTTATCCAGCGGATCTAAACCAATGAAAACAGATAAGTCAGTCTGGAATCCCCCAGTATCAAATCAAAAAGGATTAAAAAAAGCATATTTTGCTTCAGGATGTTTTTGGTGTGTAGAAGCAATCTATGAAAGTGTAGAAGGTGTATACGAAGTATATTCTGGATACGCAGGTGGAGAAACAAAAAATCCAAATTATAATCAGATTGGAACAGGAAGAACGGGTCATGCAGAAACTGTAGAGGTTCTATACGATCCAAAAGTAGTTTCTTTTCGTACTTTAGTAGAGGTTTTTTTTGGTTCTCATGATCCAACAACACCAAATAGACAAGGCCCTGATAAAGGATCACAATATCGTTCAATCGCTTTTTATAATAACTCTGTTGAAAGAGAAATTATACTACAATACTTAGCACTTTTAGTGGGGAAAAACATTTTCTCAAATAAAATAGTAACAGAAGTTAAACCCCTGAAAAAATTCTACTTTGCAGAAGAGTATCATCAAGATTATGAGCGGCTTAATCCAAACAATCCTTATGTTAAAAACGTATCTGTTCCGCGTTTAAGGAAATTTCAAAATACATATCCAGAGTTATTGAAAAACATTAAACATTAGTTCTAAATAATCTGATTTTTAATTCCTGTAGCAAGTAATTAATTTGTTTAGGGGTAGAAAAGTAGTTTTTAGAGTTGAAAAAAAGTATTTGGAAATATTCTAGCATATAGTTTAGAGCATAACTTATAAAAATAAAGCGCCCAAAGAAATCCAAATAATATACCTGATAAAATATCAAGCGGATAATGAACTCCAATATATATTCTGCTATAAGCAACAAGAGAAGCTATAAGAAAAAGAATGTATTTTACTTTTGGAAATCTAATTGAAAATATACACGAAAAAAAAGTTGCTAAAGCAAAAGAATTAGAAGCATGACCAGAAAAATAACCATATAAGCCTCCACAACCCTTTTTAACAATTCGCATCACATCCTGAAATTCTGGATTATGACAGGGTCTTAAGCGTTCAAAACCATTTTTAAAGATGTTAGTTATCTGATCTGTAAATAAAATTAAAAGTCCAACACTTAAAAGTAAAAATAAAGTAGGTTTAAGTCCCTTTAACCGGAAAAAATAAAAAGAAAAAAATAAGTAAACTATAAAGTTTGAAGCTTTATGTGTTATTAGCATCCATAAAGAATCAAAATAAGGGGTGCCTAATCCATTTAGAAAAATAAATAAAGAGGTATCCCAGTCTAAGAGTTGATTAAACATTACTCCAATGATTCTATTTCAGAATCGAAAAAATTTAATGCTTGTTCAATAAGCTCTTGAGTAACCTTTTCTAGTTCATCTTCATCTTCTTTACTAAATTCTTCGAACCATAAAATCTGATCATTAGAGATATTCAAAAGAAATCTTGGATACTCCGTATGGAGAACAAAAATTTCATCTTGTAAAGTTGAACTGTCCGCAATTAAAAACTTTGGTGCTTCCATAATTGATTAATTTTTTAAAATGAGCTCATTAGTTTGGAACTTAAAACGTAAAAATAGTAAAATTGCTGAACAAGAAAGGCCCGTTAACAAACCAATCCATATTCCTGTTGCACCCAAAGATGTATAAAAAGAAAGGTAGTAAGAAACTGGAAAACCTACAATCCAGTAAGAAATAAAAATTAATGTGGTAGGAATATTAACATCCTGCAAGCCTCTTAGTGCTCCCAGAACAACCACCTGAAGACCATCTGTAATCTGGAAAAAGCCTGAAACAACAAGTAAAGGAGCAGCTATAGCAATAACTTCGAGAGTATCTGGAGAAGTTAATGATCCCTTGTTTTCAAGGTAAATCCAAGGTAAATCATTGCTGAAAATTAAATAGAAAGCACAAAAAAAGATATCTATTATTATTATCAATAAGAAAATAGAAAAAGCAATACGTTTTAGTTCCTTAAAATCTTTTTTCCCATATTGATTTCCAACTCGAATCATTGCGGTAGCACTTAAACCCATTGCTACCATAAATGTCATAGAAGACAAGTTTAGTGCAATTTGATTAGCTGCTTGAGCATTCGTTCCTAGAACACCTGACATCCATACAGCTACAACAAAAAAGGCAACCTCAAAAAACATTTGAAGTGAAGAGGGTAATCCTAGTTTTAGTATTTTTCTGATCAAGAAAATCTTAATTTCATAAAAATTAAGAGACAGTTTATACTTCTGAAACTGTTTATGATACTTAACGTAAAATATTATGTAAATCAACATCATTACACGAGCAATGAAAGTTCCTAATGCAGCTCCCTCTACTCCCATTTTTGGAAAACCAAAATGACCAAAAATTAAAAGATAATTTAAGATAACATTTATTCCGTTTGCAAATAAAGTTGCATACATGGCAGGACGTGTCAGAGAAAGACCATCAGAAAACTGTCTGAAAGCTTGAAAAATAACTAATGGAATTAAGGAGGCAGCTACCCAATTGAGGTAGGGGAAAGCTAGAAGAACTACCTCCTCGGGCTGCCCCATATAGAACATGTTATTTCTTGAAAGATAAACTCCTAAAAACAAAATTACACCCAAAAATAAGCAAAGAAAAACTCCGTGAAGAAACACTTCCCTTACCCTTTTTAAATCAGAACTCCCATCTGCTTGAGCTACCAAAGGAGTTAACGCTGTTGAAAATCCAATACCTAAAGACATGGCCATAAAAACAAAACTATTCCCCAAAGAAACAGATGCTAATTCAGTTGTTCCTAATTGACCTACCATAATATTGTCAATTAACTGAACTACTGTGTGACCTAGTAGTCCTAAAATAACTGGAAAAGCAATACTCAAGTTCTTATTAAACTCTCTTGTGTATAAATTCAATAGCCTAATAATTAAAGATTGAAATAGTCAACCAAATAAACTAAAGATGCCATAGTTGCTGCTCCAAGCTCTAATTCTCTTTTATTAATAGCTTCAAAAGTATCATTCTCTGCATGGTGATAATCAAAATAACGTTGAGAATCCGTTCGAAGGCCTGCTAAGATATTCTCATCTGTCTTAAGATGTCCAACGTCAGCTCCGCTTCCTCCTTTAACAAACATATGAATTAAATAGGGCTCAAAATATGGTTTCCAACTTTGAATTATTGATAGTTTTTCTTCAGATGTATCTATAGAAAAACCTCGCGGTGAAAAACCACCTGCATCTGACTCTAAAGCAAAAACATGATTTTCATTCTTCTCTTTTACAATTGAAGCGTATTTAGTAGCACCCCGCATTCCATTTTCTTCATTCATAAATAGAACTACTCTTAGTGATCTTTTTGGCTTATAATTTATCTTCTTAAACAAACGCAAGACTTCCATAGACTGAACAACACCTGCACCATCATCATGAGCACCATCACCTAGATCCCAGGAATCCAGGTGACCTCCTACAACCATTATTTCGTATGGCTTTTTGGACCCTATTATTTCACCAATTACATTGTAGGATTGAACATCTGGTAAATTTTTACAGTTTTGTTTTAAATAAAAACGAAGCTTAGGATTTAAGTTAATCATAGAACTCAATAACTCAGCTCCATTTGTACTAATTGCGGCTGCAGGAATGCGCTTACGAAGAGGTAAATTTCCATAACTCATTGATCCCGTGTGTGGAAAATCATCTAGACGTAAGTTAACAGAACGAACAACAACACCAATAGCTCCCATATTTGCAGCTGCTTCAGCTCCAGAATATCGCTGATCAACACAATTCGAGTAAGCTTCAAATGTATTAATCAAATCAGCTTGCATTGGTCTATTAAAAAATATAATTTTTCCTTTTACATCAAATTCATCAAGTCTTTTAAGTTCTTCAATACCATTAACTTCAATTACTTCAGCTCTAATTCCCGTAAGTGGAGTAGCTACTGAACCACCAAGTGCACAAATAGGCATATTAATTGTATTTCCAGGACTAGTTTCAATATGTGCATATTCAAATGTCCCACGGATCCATTTTGGGACCATAACAGGCTGCAACCACACGCGATCAAGGCCAAGAGCATCTAACTCTTCTTTCCCCCATTCTACAGCACGCTCAGCATTTAAGGAGCCTGACAAGCGTCCTCCAATTTGATTTGACAAATGATCTAGCCAATAATAACTTTGACCATCTATAAGAGCATTTGAATAGATCGATTTAAGCTGTTGCTCTACTTCAAAATTATTCTGAGCTTGAAGGATCCCAAAAGGAATTAGCAATAGAATATACACATATTTCATATTTGATTTATTTAGGTGCAAATTGTATAATATTATTTTTTGTTATAGGATTATCTCCTAAAATCATAAGTCTTTCAATTACATTTCTTAATTCACGAACATTACCAGACCACGGATATTTTTTAAGTAAGGATAAAGCAGCAGTTTCTACTTTTTTAATTTGCATACCATCTTTTTTTGCAATTTGACAAATAAAATGATCTACAAGAATAGGGATGTCTTCAGTTCGTTTAGACAGAGGAGGTACTTCAATTAAAATAACCGCAAGCCTGTGATACAAATCTTCTCTAAATCGACCTGATTCTATTTCCCTTTTTAAATTTTTATTTGTTGCAGCTAATACCCTAACATCAACAGAGATATCCTTATCACTTCCAACACGTTGAACTTTATTTTCTTGTAAAGCTCTTAGAACTTTTGCTTGTGCACTTAGACTTAGATCTCCAATTTCATCTAAAAACAAAGTCCCTTGAGTTGCTGCTTCAAATTTTCCTTTTCTATCTTTTACTGCAGAAGTAAATGCACCTTTTAAATGTCCAAATAATTCACTTTCAATAAGATCGGAGGGTATTGCCGCACAATTAACTTCTATTAATGGATATTTATTACGATTACTTTTTTGATGTATTTGATGAGCAACCAATTCTTTACCAGTTCCATTTAATCCTGTTATTAAAATCTTAGCTTGAGTCGGTGCTATCTTATCGATTAGTTCGATTACTTTTTTGATTTCTAAAGAGGATCCAATAATATCATGTTTTTTAGCAACTTTCTTTTTTAGCCTTAAATTTTCATTTAACAAATGTTTGCTTTCAATTGCATTTCGAACAGATATCAGAAGGCGATTTAGATCTGGTGGTTTAGGAATAAAATCATAAGCTCCTACTTTCATAGCATGCACGGCTGTTTCAATATTTCCATGACCTGTTAGCATTATAAAGGGTGTGGTTATACCATTTTTCTTCGCTTTTATTAAAACTTCAAGACCATCCATTTTAGGCATTTTAATATCACATAACACAAGGTCATATTCGTCATCCTCAAACATCTTGATGCCCTGTTTTCCATCTTTCGCTTGATGAATAATAAATTGATCATTTTCTTCACCTAATATTTTTATAAGAACTCTACGAATAGGTTCCTCATCTTCTATAATTAATATTTTAACCATTATCTTTTGATTCTAGTTGATTAATCCAAACTCTTCTCTGTGGAAATGGAATTTCAATTGAATTCTCACTAAATACTTCATAAATTCTGAATCGGATAGCGCTCTTAACTATTCCTGAAGAAAAACTATTATTTATGGTAAACGCTAATTTAAGATCTAATGAGTTATCTCCAAAATCATTTAAAAAAACATCTGGCTGAGGTTCTGAAAGAACCTCAGGGAACTCTAATGTTAAATCAATAAGAAGTTTTTTAACTTGATTTAAATTTGAGCCATAAGCAATACCGACGTGGATGTTTTCACGAGTTAATGTACCATTTTCTGTCCAATTATACAGAACTGAAGTTAAGAATTTATGGTTTGGAATGATTAGTACCTTATTATCAATCGTAACAGCTCTGGTAGTTCTCAGAGTTATATTCTCTATTTTACCAACCTGACCCTCTAATTGAATTATGTCTCCAACATGAACGGTTTGATCTGCTATTATAAAGACACCAGATATAATATCTTGAATAAACGTTTGAAGTGCTAAACCAACACCTACCAGTAATGCGGCAGATGCGGCAAATATTGCAGTTACATTTACACCAATGTTTTCGAAAGTAATTAAAGTTACAATTATATAGACGAAGTAGTTAAAAAAGGAAAAAATACTTTGAAAGGTATACTTTGCTTGTTTATTGAGAGTCCTGTAAACTAATCTTCGAATCAATTTCAAAAAGTACCTAGTGAAGATAAATACAATCAAAATTATAAGGACTGATTTCACAGAAAAAGATATCGATGAACCATAGGTAATTTGATGGTTTAAAAAATCCAGTAAATTTTGCATGATAAAATTCAAATATTTTCAAATATAGCACAAAAAAAAGACCTAAAAATGAAACCCACCCTTAAAATAAGGATGGGAAAAAGGCATAAATAAATTATAAATCAATAGTAAAATTATAAAAAAATCAGCCCGATTATATTAAAGTTTAAGCAAACATATCTTTAACTTTCTCAAAAAAGGATTTATCTGACTTTTCGGGCTTTGGAATGAAATTTTCATCATCCATCATTTTTTGAAAAAATTGCTTTTGTTCTCTATTAAGGGTTTTAGGGGTCCAAACGTTAATATGAACAAGTAAATCTCCATTCCCATATCTATTAACATCTGGTAAACCTTTACCTCTTAAACGAAGTGTTTTACCTGATTGAATTCCTGACTCTAACTTAATCCTAACCTTACTATCCAACATTTCAAATTCCCTTGAAACCCCCAGGGCAGCTTCTGAAATAGATACATAAAGGTCATAATGAAGATGATTGCCCTCTCGCATGAAACGATCATGGGCATGCTCTTCGATTAAAACTATTAAATCACCTGAAACTCCATTACCAGGAGCAGCATTTCCTTTCGCAGAGACCTTTAATTGCATTCCATCTTCAACTCCTGCTGGAATTTGAATTGAAACAGTTTCTTCTTCTTGAATCATTCCTTGAGAATCACTCCCTGGAGGTCTATTTGAAATTGATTGACCTAAACCAGAACAAGATGGACAGTTAGCCGCAGTTTGCATTCTACCTAATATGGTATTTGTAATACGAACGGTTTGACCTGATCCATTACATGAGCTACATGTTGTGTAGGACACGTTTTTAGCCTGAACTTTTCGTCTAACCTTTACTTTCTTTTCGATACCTGAAGCAATTTCTTCTAGAGTTAAATTCACTCGAATTCTTAGATTACTTCCTTTTACTCGAGGTTGGCCTCTACTTGATCCCCCTCCGCTAAAACCACCACCAAAAATATCTCCAAATTGACTGAAAATATCATCCATATTCATCCCGCTACCACCAAACCCTTGACTTCCGTCAAATGCTGAATGACCATATTGATCATATTTTACTTTTTTATCAGAATCACCTAAAATTTCATAAGCTTCTGCTGCGTTCTTAAATTTTTCTTCAGCAATTGAGTCTCCTGGATTTTTATCTGGATGAAATTCAATTGCTTTTTTACGATATGCCTTTTTTATTTCAGAAGTAGAAGCTCCTTTGGAAACTCCTAAAATATCATAATAATCTTGTTTCATATATATTTTTTTAGAAAACTTATCGAGGATAACTATTGACCGACAACAACTTTAGGATAGCGTAAGATTTTATCTCCAAGCTTATAACCTTTTTCGATAACATCAATAATGTTTCCTTTTTGATCATCTCCTGCGGGGATTTGAGTAATTGCCTCATGAACTTCAGAATCAAAAAAATCTCCAGCCTCTGTAACAATCATTTCTAATCCTTTTGATTTTAGAGACTCGCTTAACTTATTACTGATAAGTTTAAATCCATCAAAATCTGATGAATGATCTTGTTTTTCAATATCTTTTAAAGCTCGTTCAAAATCATCAAGTACTGGTAATAAATCTAAAATAACATCTTGACCGGCAGTTTTAAACAAATCAATACGTTCTCTTAAAGTGCGCTTCTTGAAATTTTCGAATTCAGCAAACAAACGCAAATACTTATCCTTTTCAAGCTCTAAGTTACCTTTAATGAAAATTAGTTCTTTTGCTTCTTTGGAAGGTCCTTTCTTTGTAGTATTTTTTTTTGAAGGCACTTTTTTAGATGATTTTTTAGGTTCTTTTGATGTACTCATTAATTTATTTTTCAAATTAGTTGCAAAATTACTGCCATTTGATGAAAATTGTCAAAATGTCACATCAAAAATTATAACAAATCGTCTAAAGCTTTTTTGATGTTAGGAAAATCATACTTAAATCCTTTATTCAATAATTTCTGACAGCTAATATAGTGGCTATTTAAAACCAAATCACTCATTTCACCTAACATTGATCGAATTAAAAATCTAGGTAAAGGAGGCATGAAAAACGGTCTTTTGATTGCTTTTGCAAGTTCTTTTATCAGTTGAGTCTGTGAAACTACTTCTGGAGCAACAGCATTATATATCCCTTCCCACTGTTCAGATGTAGCTGTTAAAAAAAGACGAGCTAGATCGGAAATATGAATCCATGATTGCCATTGTTTTCCATTTCCAAAAGCAGCACCTAATCCAAACTGAGTTGGAGTTTTTAAGTTAGCTAAAACTCCTCCAGTAGAACTTAAAACAAGACCTATTCTTAATTTACATACATTTAGATTCAATTCTGAAAAACATGAAACAGAATCTTCCCACTCAGTCACAACTTGTTTAATAAAAGAATCCGGAATAATAGGGTCTTCTTCATCATGAATTTTTTCAAATGAAGATGGATATATACCAATAGCTGAAGCAGAAACAATATTATTAATTTTATGTTTTGTGTTTTTTAAACTATTAATTAAAAGTGAAGTAGATTGAATTCTACTGTTTAAAATTTCTGCTTTATATTTTTTTGTCCAATATTTAGATACACTTGCACCAGCTAAATGAATAATCGAATCTACTCCTTCAAAACAAGCTTTGTCAATTTCACTTGAAATTGGGTTCCAATAAAAACCAGTAGTATTATCAATCGATAAAAGCTGAGACTTATTTCGAGTTAAAAAATTAATTTTATAACCAACTTTTAATGCTTGTTTAATCAGTTCACTACCCACTAATCCTGTTGCACCACTTATTAAAATCTTCATTATATTATTTTAAATTATAATTATTTAAGTCTTAATTGCTCGTAACATTTCCCGTTTACCAGGAGGACCCTCTATTCTAAAAACTTTTAGTCCTAGAGCCTCTAATGACCTTCGAACACTACCTTTGGCAGAATAGGTTACAAAGACGCCCTGTGGTTCTAAAGATTCAACTAGTGGACGTAAATTAACTTCGCTCCACATCTCGGGTTGAACTCTGAAACCAAAAGCATCATAATATATTATATCATAAAAAGATTTTGGTTTAAAATTTTCAAGTAGCAGCTTATTTTTAAGTAAGCAAAAGTAAGGGCTTAGATGATTTTTTTCTTCCCATGGAGAAAGGTGTAACTTTCTAAGATAGCTTTTAGAATTTTCTAATTTAAAGAAAGGATCAAAATCCAACTCTTGAATCTCACGAAATGATAATGGAAATGCTTCTAATGTTTCATAAGCGAGTTTCAACTTGTTTTTATGGGCATATTCTAGTGATAATAGAGCATTTAGACCAGTTCCAAAACCCATTTCAAAAACTGTACATATCTTATTTTTAGTTGATTTTTTTTCATTCCAATAAGCTAAACCTGACTCGATATATACATGAGTAGCTTCATTATATGCTCCATGCATAGAATGATAATATTCATCCCACTCTTCAATGTATAAGGTTGGGCTGCCATCGGCCGTAATGACTTTTTTACGTTTGATTAGATAAAGATAAATAATTGATTATTGATTTTTTTAAAAAGATATGTTTTTAAAAATTAATCTTTAATTTCGTTAAAAAAACCAATAAAAATGAAGATTACAAAAGCCAAAGTATCTAAAATAGCAAATATCGATTTTGATAATTTAAAATTTGGAGAAATTTTCACAGATCATATGTTTCTTTGTGACTACATAAACGGTGAGTGGAATACTCCTGAAATACTTCCTTACCAAACCATACAAATGGATCCTTCTTCCAGTGTTTTTCATTACGGACAAGCAGTTTTTGAGGGAATGAAAGCATATAAAGATGATCTTGATGGGGTATGGCTTTTTAGACCTGATCAAAATTTTAATAGAATTAATAAGTCTTCAGAACGCTTATCGATGCCAGCATTTCCAGAGAAATACTTTTTCGAAGGTCTAGAGAAGTTATTGACTTTAGATATAGAGTGGATTAAAAAAGGTGTCAGTAATTCACTTTACATCCGTCCATTTATTTTCGCAAGTCAAGCAGGAATTCAAGCTCAAGCTTCAAATGCATATAAATTTATGATTATTTGCTCACCTGTAAGTAGTTATTATGGTGGTAGAGAGGTTCATGTTCAAGTTGCTGAAAAATTTAGTAGAGCAGCAGCGGGTGGTGTTGGATATGCCAAAGCAGCAGGTAACTATGCTGCGCAGTTCTACCCTACTGCTTTAGCAATGAAAGAAGGGTTTAATCAAATTATTTGGACAGATGCAACTACGCATGAATACCTCGAAGAGGCTGGGACAATGAATATTTTCTTTAGAATTAATGATAAATTAATTACTGCACCAACAAGTGATCGAATTTTAGATGGGGTAACAAGAAAGAGCATCTTGCAACTTGCAGAGCATCTTGGAATTAAAACTGATGTTAGGCCTATCACAATTCATGAACTTATTAAGAGTAAAGAAGATGGAAGCTTAAAAGAGATTTTTGGAGCTGGAACTGCAGTTGTAGTTAGTGAAATCAAAGGTTTTGGTTATCAAAATAATCGCTATGTCCTGGAAGATATCTCCAATTCTTTTGCTTCTTTATTAAAACAACAAATTATGGACATTCAGCGCAATGCTATTGTGGATCCATTTGGATGGCGCCATCAAGTAAAAACTAACGATCCAGTAAAGATTTAATGTCTGGTTTAAAATAATTTGGCCCTTTCATTACCTTTCCGTCTTTTCTGTAAATTGGATTTCCATCTGCACCTAATTTACTCATATTAGATCGTTGAATTTCATTGAACACCTCCGTTATTTTGTGTTGCATTCCATGCGCCAAAATAGTGCCGCATAAAATATAAAGCATATCACCAAGCGCATCTGCAACCTCTATCAAATCATTACTAAAAACAGCTTCTAAATACTCTTCATTTTCTTCTTTCATAAGATTGAAGCGAAGTTCTTTTATTTGGTCTGTTAAATTAACTGTTGGCTCTTGGTTTACTTGAATTTTAAAAGCGTTATGAAAAGCCTCTACTGCATCTAATTCATTTTTAATCATATAGTTATTTTAAATTATTGACAAAAAAATTCAACTTATTCATCAAAATGTATATAAATAATTAAGTTGTAACATAATTTTAAATCCAAAAGAATTAGTGCTAATTTTTTATAATTTCGTAGAAAATTAATATTATGTTTTCAAATGGACAACTCTTCTTCGCAGTATTTTTTATTATAGCTTTTACATCAGTTATAGTTTTTACTTACAAAAAAGACTTTAAAGGACATCAAGTTCACTACAAGGGTAGTTTTAAAATCCTTCTTACCTTCATAGGTGCAATTATAATTCTTTTTTGTATAAAACATTTTACTCAAGCTTAAGCTATTGATATAATTTGTTTTTAATCCGATTTTTTTTTGGATTTTTTATTTTCAGAATTGTATACTTCAAGATTATAATCCTTTTACTACATCTCAAGAATTTACTAAAAACATATGAAATAGAGCAATTCACTATTGATCATATTCTTCAATAGATAGTTATTGGGATAAATTAAATAGTGAAATAAAATTATTAAATCCTAAACTTCATTATTACGAAAGGACCTTAAATATCATAGGTAAAAAAAGTTAAAGAACCTTTTTCATTGGAAACACGACTACTAATCCCTTATAAATAAAATTGATTTATATAAAACCATTAACTTAGATAGATGAAAATATTATTAATGGTTTTTTTGGGAGGAGGATTAGGAAGTAGCTTGCGCTATGGAATAAATCTATTATTTAAAAATACTACAAGCTTATATCCTTTGGGAACATTTACGGCAAACATTATAGGATGTTTACTAATAGGTGTCTTATTTGGAACACTCAATAAACTTAATATTTTAAAAGAAGAAACCCATTTCTTTTTTATTGTCGGGTTCACCGGAGGTCTAACGACATTCTCCTCTTTTGCTCTAGAAAACGTAAACCTATTCCGTGAAGGTTACATTATTCAGCCTTTAATATATTCTCTTGGAAGTGTTATTTTAGGAATCCTTATGGTTGTAACTGGAATCTGGCTTTCTAAAATCCTTTAGAAGGTAATTATAAAAAATTTAATATCCTGAAAATCAGCATAATATCATATGTGATTAATTTACTGTACCCGAAATCAGCATAAAATAAAATATCTTCTCGTACACCCCTAAAAAAATAGGGGTATTTAATAATATTATATACTTTATTTATTTGTACCCATAATTTTAAGGGGTAATTATTATAAATAATATAAAATATAAATATTTACCCCTAAAATATTTATGGTTATGTAAAACCAATACTATTTTTGACCAAAATCATTTAAAACAATAATAATATGAAAAAAGTAGAAGCGATTATTCGCAAATCAAAATTTGGAGACGTAAGAGATGCGCTTCATAAAGTAGAGGTTAACTTTTTCAGTTACTGGGATGTTACTGGTGTTGGAAATGAAAAAGAGGGACATGTTTATAGAGGGATATCCTATAGCACCTCAGACATACAGAGAAGATACCTCTCGATAGTTGTTAATGACCAATTTCTCGAAAGAACTCTTGAAGCAATTACAAGTTCCGCAGGAACAGGGGCAGTTGGAGATGGAAAAATTTTTATTTCAACAATAGACGAAGCAATTAGAATTCGCACAGGAGAAACTGGAGGAGAAACACTTAACTAAAAAAAATAAATAACTATAATTTATTATGGAAACAACAGCGATTTTTACAGCAAACAATCTATGGATGATGATCTGTACAGCATTAGTCTTTTTTATGCACTTAGGATTTTCATTTTTAGAAATTGGCCTTACTAGACAAAAAAATACAATCAATATATTATTCAAAAACTTCTTTGTAATAACTGTAGGGCTTCTACTTTATGCATTAGGAGGATTTAACCTTATGTATCCTGGATTTGAGGAAGGCTCCATGGGCATCTTTAAGTTTGCAGGATGGGGTATCGCAGCTCCTGAAAACGGAATGACCACTGCTTATGCAGATGGCGGTTACACTTGGTGGACCGACTTTTTATTCCAAGGAATGTTTGCAGCAACAGCAGCAACTATAGTTTCTGGAGCAGTAGCAG
>MDSY01079876.1_pt1 | contig 31072 bp, 30 predicted proteins | sample 811131 | NCBI WGS metagenome assembly MDSY01 (sample SAMN05326643, study PRJNA326480) | marine metagenome | isolation source: seawater | place: Atlantic Ocean: South West | collected 2010 | reverse complement strand
TTTCACGGGTTTTTTTGTTGAGGCATCGAGCGGATTCGAACCGCTGTAGAAGCTTTTGCAGAGCTCTGCCTAGCCACTCGGCCACGATGCCAGTTCGGCAAAAGTAGTAAATAAAATGTTTTTTTAAGCCTTTTTTCTCTTCACTTTTCTTTCTAAACTTACTTCTTCAACTTCACCCCCAATTGGCGGGTTTTTCTTGGCAACATTAACTCGCACCATCATAATTGTTTGGTGTTCTTTCATCACCCGATTAATAATTCGCTGAACAACCACCTCTAAAAGTTTAGCCCTTACACCCATTTCTTCTTTTACAATATTAAAAATGGCGACATAGTCTACGGTATCTTCTAATCTATCTGTCTGAACAGAATTATCAAGGTTTGTTTTTAGCTTAATATTGACCACATAATCGCTTCCGATCTTCTCTTCTTCTTCCATGCAACCGTGGTATGCATAAAGCCTAATATCTTTAACTCGAATAGTTCCCATAATATCACTTTGGGCAAATATAAAAAAGAGGAGCTAATAATAGATCAATCCCTTTTTCTTTTTCGATATCTTTGTTAAAATTTACTACATGTCTGAGCACAAAGAATCAAACCATTTTATAGAACAAATTATCCAAGCAGATTTAGACGCAGGTTTTCCTGCCGAAAAGTTATGCTTTCGTTTCCCACCGGAGCCTAATGGATATTTACACATAGGCCACGTTAAAGCAATTGCCCTAAACTTTAATTTAGGTAAAAAGTTTAACGCTCCAGTTAATTTACGTTTCGACGACACCAACCCAGTAAAAGAAAGTATGGAGTATGTCAATGCCATAAAAAATGACGTTCAGTGGCTTGGCTATGAATGGGCAGAAGAAAGATACGCCTCGGATCATTTTGATAAGCTTTTTGCCTGGGCAAAAGAATTAATTTCGAAAGGCTTTGCCTATGTGGATGCTCAGAGTTCTGAAGAAATCGCCTCTCAAAAAGGAACCCCAACCAGAGAAGGAACAAACAGCCCTTTTAGAGATACTTCGCCAGAACAAAACCTTGCTCTGTTTAATGAAATGGCATCAGGCAAACACGAAGAAGGCTCTATGGCGCTTCGCGCTAAGATAAACATGAGCTCTCCCAATATGCTCCTTAGAGACCCTGTTATGTACCGGATATTAAACAAAGACCATCACCGCACCGGCTCTACATGGTGTATTTACCCCATGTACGACTGGACCCACGGGGAGTCAGATTATATAGAAGGAATATCACATTCGCTCTGCACGCTTGAGTTTAAACCTCACAGAGACCTTTACGAGTGGTTTTTAAGCAATTTAACGCCACTAGAGCACCATTATCCAAAACAAAGAGAGTTTGCCCGCCTCAACCTTTCCTATACGGTGACGAGCAAAAGAAAACTCGCCATTCTTATTGAAAACAAAACTGTTTCTGGTTGGGATGACCCTAGAATGCCAACAATATCTGGTTTAAGAAGAAGAGGGTATACACCAGAAGCACTTCGTAACTTTGTCGAAACAGCAGGCGTTTCTAAAAGAGAGAATGTAATTGATGTATCGTTATTAGAATATTGTGTTCGTGAAGACCTTAATTCAAAAGCGTCAAGAGTCATGGCAGTTCTAGACCCAATTAAATTAGTTATTACGAACTACCCAGAAGGAGCAACCGAAATGCTTGAGGCCGAAAACAATCCAGAAGATGAATCTAAAGGCTCTCGTCTAATCCCTTTTTCGAAAAACCTTTTTATTGAAAGAGATGACTTTAAAGAAGAGGCCAACCGAAAATATTTTCGTCTAACTCTAGGAAAAGAAGTTCGCTTAAAAAGTGCTTACATAATCGAGGGACAAAGCATAGTAAAAGATTCTGCGGGGAATATTATTGAAATACACTGTACATATGATTCTGACAGTAAAAGTGGATCAGGATCTGAAGCCAGTCAGAGAAAAGTAAAAGGCACAATCCACTGGGTTAGTCAAGAAACTTCAATTTCCGCGCAGGTTAATGTATACGATCGTTTATTTAGTGATGAAAGTCCAGATCAGCATAAAGATCAGGATTTCACAGAATTTATAAATGGAGATTCTTTAAGTCAACTAACAGCCAAAGTAGAACCTTCAGTAGTTAACCTTACTCCCGGAACCAACGTACAGTTTCAGCGTTTAGGTTATTTTGTAACAGACGTCAAATCAACTCACGAGCACATTATTTTTAATAAAACGGTAGGTCTTCGAGACACATGGGCTAAAAAAAGGTAATTAAAAAAAAGACAGCTTACTCCTCTTTATTCTTAAGGTTTTGTTCTTTCATTGCCTCACCAATTTGGTTACTTGCAGAAAAAGAAGCTACCATATTATTTAACATATCGCTTCCGGCTTGTGGAGAGTTAGGCAACAAAATTAGATTAGAGTTTGTGTGTTCTCCGATAGATTGAAGTGTATCATAATGCTGAGTAACAACAATAAGAGCAGAAGCTTCCTGCGAGTTTATTCCAACACCATTCAAAACATCAACGGATTCTTCTAAACCACGAGCAATTTCTCTTCTTTGATCCGCTATACCCTGACCCTGTAATCTTTTACTTTCAGCTTCAGCTTTTGCTTTTTCAACAATTAAAATTCGCGCAGCGTCTCCTTCGTATTGAGCAGCAACTTTTTCTCTTTCTGCGGCATTAATTCTATTCATAGCCTCTTTTACTTGTGCGTCGGGATCAATATCCGTAACTAAAGCTTTTATAATGTCATACCCATAATTTGTCATGGCTTCGTTTAGTTCTCCTTTTACTGCATTTGCAATGTCGTTTTTCTTTTCAAAAACGTCATCTAACTTCATCTTGGGAACCTCTGCCCTGATAACATCAAAGACATAAGAGGTGATCTGATCTTGTGGATAATCTAATTTATAAAAGGCGTCGTAAACGCTGCCCGTAACAACCTTGTATTGAACAGAAACTTTCAGTTTTACAAATACGTCATCTTTAGTTTTGGTTTCAACGATAACATCAAGTTGAAGAATTTTTAGGCTCATTCTCCCTGCGACTTTATCGACTAGAGGGATTTTAATATGTAATCCAGGATGTCTAACCGCAACAAATTTTCCAAAGCGCTCAACGATTGCTGTGGTTTGCTGCTTAACTATAAATAGCCCAGAAGCAATAAGAATAAAGACAAGTAAAACGAGAATGTAAGAAGGTATACTCATAAGGTTTAATTTAGATTTGTTTAATATGTTCCTTTAATATTTGTAACCGATCTAATGTACTACTTTTTCCGATTACTTTTATTACTTCTATTATGTCAGGACCTGACAAACTTCCAACAATTGCCATCCTTAGCGTTTGCATTATTTCGCCCATACCAATTTCTTTTTCCTTGCAAAAGGATAAAACATCATCCCTCAGACTCTCGAGCTGACTTTCACCTACTAATTTCATAATTTTAGAAATTAGGGCGCTTATGTCCATGGCGAATATTTTCTGCATTGCTTTTCCATCATATGCTGCAGGAGCCTTGAGAAACATATCACACAAACCGTGGATATCGATTAAAAGCACAATACGCTCTTGTATTAGATCACTTATTTTAGAAACCTTACTTTCATCAAATGTATTTGTTAAATCAGGACAACGCTCTTTAATCAGAGCCTCCATTTCTTTTTGTTTTAAAAGCCGAACGTGTTGTTGATTAACCCATTTAGCTTTATCGTAATCGAAACGCGCTCCGCCTTTTTGTATATCCTTTAAGTCAAACGCGTTAACAATCTCGCTTAGTGACATAATCTCATTATCGGCTTTAGTGCTCCATCCTAATTGGGCAATATAATTTAGATGTGCTCCTGGGATAAATCCCTTTTCTCTATATCCTTCAAATTCATTTTTCCACGCAATCGGAAATATAGGATAACCGTTTTTATCCCCATCTCTTTTACTTAATTTACCTTTTCCTGAAGGATTTAATATTAGCGGAAGGTGAACGAATTTAGGTTTTTCCCAACCGTATAAATCGTACAAGAGAGTGTGAATTGGTAATGAAGGTAACCATTCTTCTCCTCGAATAACTGTTGTTATTTCCATACAATGGTCATCAATTACGTTGGCTAAATGATAGGTAGGCGTTCCGTCTTCTTTTACTAAAACTTTATCCTCAAGCTCATTACTATTTACTCGAACTGTCTTTCTAATTTCATCCTCACTGATAATTTCAATATCTGGCTGAATCCAAAGACGAATTGTATATGAAGCCCCAGAATCAATCCTTTTTAAGGTTTCTTCTTCAGAGCAACCAAGGGAATTGTCAAAGGACCCTCTGTTCAAATAATTATATTTAAAGGCTCCATTCTTTTTTTCCGCTAAGGCTCTTGCATCCAAAAGATTTTTTGCAGAGTCAAAGGCATAGTAAGCTCCTTTTTTTTCTAAAAGCTCTTTTATGAATTGCTTATATATTGTTTGTCTTTCACTCTGCCTATAGGGGCCAAATGGGCCCGGTTTTTTTACGCTTTCATCTGGGCTTATACCAGCCCATTTCAAGCTTTTGAATATATACTCCTCACTATTTTCCACTTTTCTTTTCTGATCAGTGTCTTCGATTCTTAAAACAAAAGTTCCTTTGTTTTTTTTAGCATATAAATAATTGAATAATGCTGTTCTAACCCCGCCTATATGGAGAGGGCCAGTTGGACTCGGAGCAAAACGGACGCGTTCTATCATTGCCTTTTAGTTTTTATACAAATATACTCTCTCTTCTTCATTTTCCTATCACATGATATTCTGTATATTTGCCGAGAGATGCAAATAGTTAATTTTTATAATCTGCCCACGAAAAACTTATCCGTAATAGCAATCAAAGCTTGGGTCGTTAAACTAGCTAGTCATTATGAGGTACAAATTGACAATCTTACGGTTAACTTTATAGATAAAAAACAAATGTTAGAAATGAATCAAAAATACCTTAATCACGATACACATACCGACATCTTGACATTTGACTATGGAAATCATCAAGTTATAAATGCGGAGCTATTTGTCTCAGAGTACATGTGTGTCCTTAATTCCAAAGAAAACGATCAAACACTTGAAAATGAAGTACTTAGGCTTATTTCGCATGGTATCTTGCACACTTTAGGATTTTCTGATAAAACTCAAGATCAAAAAAAGTTAATGAAAGAACAAGAGGACTTTTGCCTCACAATGTTCCACGTGAAACAATAAATATGTTCAAAACAATTTATGATGTTATTGTTGTTGGAGCAGGACATGCTGGCGCAGAAGCCGCAGCAGCTTCAGCCAACATTGGTTCCAAAACACTTTTGGTGACCATGAACCTTCAGGCAATTGGTCAGATGTCATGCAACCCTGCTATGGGAGGAATTGCTAAAGGGCAAATCGTACGCGAGATAGATGCGCTTGGTGGATATAGCGGAATTGTTTCAGACTTAAGCTCTATTCAGTTTAAAATGCTCAATCGCTCAAAGGGTCCCGCAATGTGGAGCCCTAGGGTTCAGTCCGACCGAATGATGTTTGCTCAGTCTTGGCGCGAACGCTTAGAACAAACCCCTAACCTTGATTTTTATCAAGAAACGGTTCAAGATTTGTTATTTGAGGATGAACGTGTTGTGGGCGTCGTTACAAGTTTAGGGTTAAAGATCTATTCTAAGACTGTCGTCTTGACGAATGGAACCTTTTTGAATGGTCTCATTCACATAGGGGATAAAAATTTTAGTGGAGGAAGAGCAGGAGAAAGTGCATCCACAGGACTAACGGAAACTCTTTTAAAACGAGGCTTTGAATCAGGTAGAATGAAAACAGGAACTCCGCCAAGGATCGACGGCCGTTCACTTGACTTTGACCTTATGGAAGAACAGCCAGGAGATTTACATCCGGTTAAGTTTAGCTATTCTACTGAGACACAGCCACTGACTAAACAACGCAGTTGTCACATTACATACACAAGCGATGAGGTTCACGACAAACTCAGAAAAGGTTTTGATCGTTCACCAATGTTCAACGGTAGTATAAAAAGTTTAGGCCCTAGATATTGTCCTTCTATTGAGGACAAGATAAATAGGTTTCCAGATAAAACTAGACATCAAATATTTGTAGAGCCAGAGGGATGGAATACTGTTGAGTATTACATTAACGGCTTTTCTACCTCTCTGCCTGAAGATATCCAGTTTGACGCTTTATCTAAAGTCAAAGGCTTTACAAATGTTAAGTTCTTTCGTCCCGGCTACGCAATTGAATATGACTATTTTCCACCAACACAGCTCACGCACAGCCTACAAACTAAACTTGTAAAAGGATTGTTTTTTGCAGGACAAATAAATGGAACCACGGGCTATGAAGAAGCAGCCGCCCAAGGCTTAATGGCGGGTGTCAACGCACATCTTTATCACAAAGGAGACCCTGCTTTTACCCTTAAGCGAAACGAAGCTTATATTGGAGTTTTAATAGATGACTTAATTACAAAGGGAACAGAAGAGCCTTATAGAATGTTTACATCGCGCGCAGAGTACAGAACCCTGTTAAGGCAGGATAATGCTGATACCCGCTTAACCCCTATTGGGTATAATTTAGGATTAGCCAATGAAGAGCGCTTAAATGCTGTTAACAAAAAAAATAAAGACACAGCACTCTTAAAAGATTTTTACGAAAAGACTAGTGTATTGCCTGAAGAGGTAAATCCTTTTTTAGAGTCTTTGGGATCTTCTCCAATGAAGCAGTCCGATAAAATGGTTAAGATTTATTCCAGACCAGGGATAGGATTAGATCAAATGAAATCGATAGTTTCTGTTGCTGATTTTTTACGTAAGCACAAGATAAATATGGATGTTCAGGAGCAGGTAGAGGTTCAAATAAAGTATTCGGGCTATATTGAGAAGGAAAGGCAAAACGCCGACAAGCTAAACCGCCTCGAGTCAGTATCCATTCCCCATTCATTTAATTATGACCTCTTAGCTTCTTTGTCTCACGAAGCAAAAGAAAAGCTTAACAAGATAAGACCCAAAACCATATCCCATGCTTCGCGAATTAGCGGTATTAAGCCAAGCGATATCAGCGTCCTTTTGGTCAGTCTTGGAAGGTGATGTTTCACGTGGAACAAAAACAAGGAGGATGACCAAAAAAATATGTACAGTTAAAGACCATTTAGTTTCAGGAGAGACTTTCGACATTTTATGGGATAAAACCAGGGGTTTTGCAAAGACTGACCCTCAGCCGTCAGAAAAAAAATTAGGCTCTTATTACAATTCAAACAATTACATTTCGCACAAAAAAGGACCCTCTTTATTTGGGCTTGTGTATGGGATTGCCAGAAGTCAGATGTTCCGAATAAAAACACGGATGTTTAAAAAAAAGATTTTTGATAAAGATTCGATTTTGGATTATGGATGTGGAACGGGGGATTTTTTAAAATACGCTTCTCAATCTTATAAAGTTTACGGAGTTGAAACCAATTTAGGAGCAAGAAATCAAGCTGTTAAAAAGGGCCTTTTAGTTGTAGACTGTTGGGAAAAATTACCCAATATAAAGTTTGATTTAATTAGTTTGTGGCATGTTTTTGAGCATGTTTTAGATCTTGAGGGGTGTATAAATGAATTCAATCAGCGCCTGAATAAAGGAGGATTTCTCCTAATTGCAGTTCCTAACCTCAACTCTTACGATGCAAAACATTATAAAGAATACTGGGCTGCTTACGATGCCCCACGTCATCTGTGGCATTTTTCTCAAACAGGGATAATAACTCTTATGGAGTCTAAAGGGTTTCAATTAATTGCAAAACATCCTTTAATTTTGGATGCTTTATACATATCATATCTTTCTGAAAAGCACAAAGGAGTATATTTCCCAATGATTAAAGGGCTTTTGAAAGGGTTTTTTTCAAATTTCAAAGCAAGAAAGTCAGGAGAATATTCGTCTTTAGTTTACCTTTTTAAGACAAGAAATTAAACTTCTTTTTTGTTTAAAATATGTGTCATTTTTAAAGCGAAGTAAGAAAAAAGAATTTTTCCGTTCGCGTTCCGATCAACCGCATAACAAGTTTTTTCCAATAACTCAATTAGCTCTAGCGCATTTTCGCTATGTACAAAAGGAGCAAACTTTTCTAAGCTGAAACCGGTCATTGATTGATAATTAACCAATGCTTCTGTTTGGTATGACATAAATAGCGCTTGGCGAATAAAACCAAGACTGTACAAAAGGAATTCTTTTTGAAGAGTTCTTCCCAGTCCTCCAACTGTATTTGCCCACTTCATTAAATCAATGACTATACTCTTGTTTCCACTAGCTTTAAAAGCTCCCCGTAAACACTCAATAAAAAGCTCTTCGTGAGTTTTAAGTTGCTCGATATTTTGAAAGGATTTAATTGCTTTACCGAGGCTACCTTCTCCATTAGCAGCATAGAAGTTAGCTAAATTTTCTTCACATCCCAGCTTAATTAGAGCAGTACAAATCGTATCTTTTTCAATAGGTCTTAATGAGCTTATCTGACAGCGGGATTGAATGGTTGGTAATAAATCTGATTCTGTTTCTGCAACAAAAATAAAGAATGTGTTCGCTGGAGGCTCTTCTATTAGCTTTAAAAGCTTGTTTCCCGACTCAGCACTTAGTTTTTCTACCCCCCACACGACACACACTTTAGCCCCTCCTAAATAGGACTTCAAGCTCAGCGATTTAAACAATCGCTCTACTTCCTCAACACCAATATTACCCTGTTTGTTCTCAGATCCAATTGACAGCATCCAGTCATTTGAATCTCCATAGGGGCTCATGGACAGGAAAGATCTCCACCGTTTAATATAATCACTACATTTTGGTTTACTACTAACTAGAGGAGATGTTGATACAGGAAAAAGAAAATGTAAATCAGGATGCTCCAAAAAGAAAGATAATTTTTTCCCTTTGATTTTATGGCTTTTAATCGACTCTTCTCCCCATAGCAACTGTAAGGCTAATGCAATCGCCAAAGAAAGACCTCCACGTCCATAATCTCCAGTAAAACACTGAGTATGAGGAATTTGACCAGAGGTAAATAAAGATTTTAATTGTTTTTTTAGGATTTCCTGACCCAGAAGTTCATTCAAAAGCATACCCAAAGATAATCTAATTTTAATTTCATAAAGCTTTATACTACAGAAGGCATATGTTTAGTTTTATTCTTTATTTTTGGGTAAAATTTTCTTAAAATGAGGACCTTAGATAAGCTTTCGTTTAACAACGAAAAAATATTGATCCGTGTAGACTTTAATGTACCTATTGATAAAGAAGGAAAAGTAACTGACAATACTAGAATTAGAGCGGCTAAACCTACCATAGATTATGTATTATCTAAAGGAGGATGCTGTATTTTGATGTCTCATTTGGGTCGCCCAGTAGGAAAGGACTTAAAATTATCTTTAAGACAAATCCAACAAACAGTTTCAGACATTCTTGAAGTTCCCGTTCTGTTTGCAGAAGATTGTATTGGAACAGAAACACAAGCCTTATCAAATAATCTTCAAAATGGACAAGTTTTATTATTAGAAAACCTTCGTTTTTACAGCGAAGAAATTACCGGAGACGAAACTTTTGCAAAGCAACTATCAAATTTAGGATCAGTTTATGTTAATGATGCTTTCGGAACGGCACATAGGGCACACGCATCAACAGCAATCATAGCTTCTTTTTTCAAAAACAAAAAAGCTCTCGGGAAATTATTAGAGCAAGAAGTTTTAGCGATAGACCAAGTGATGAAGAAAGGAGAAAAGCCCATCTTAGCCATTCTTGGAGGAGCTAAAGTTTCTTCGAAGATCACTATTATTGAGAATATTCTAGATAAAATTGACCATCTGATTATTGGAGGAGGTATGGCTTATACCTTCGTCAAGGCAGCAGGGGGAAATATTGGAGACTCGCTTTGTGAAGAAGAATATTTTCAATACACAAAAGATTTACTAGATTTTGCCGCAGCTAAAAACGTAGAAATTCACTTACCAGAAGATGTAATTTGCGCAAATGATTTTGCCAATGACGCAGACACTCAAATTACTCCAATAGGGTCTATTCCAAACCAATATATGGGTTTAGATTCAGGGCCAAAAACCATTCTGAAATTTAACAGGATTATTGAACAGTCTAAAACAATTTTATGGAACGGCCCAGTAGGAGTTTTCGAATTTGAAAATTTTGCAAATGGAACTATTTCTCTAGGCAAAGCAATCGCTAGAAGCACAGCCAAAGGGGCCTTTTCTTTAGTAGGAGGAGGAGACTCTGTAGCTGCAGTTAAACAATTTGGTTTTGAAGACCAAGTTAGTTACGTTTCTACCGGAGGAGGAGCAATGCTAGAAAGCCTAGAAGGTAAAGTTCTACCTGGCATAGCAGCTCTAGAAGATTAAAGTTTCATCCCTGAAGGTTATACCTTAGATCAGTTTTTGCTATCTTACTCTGAATAAACCTGAATTGATTCTATGAATAAAATAACTATACTTTTGGTATTAGTTTTATCGGCATGCTCTTCAAAAAAAGAACAGCGATATGTTTCTTCTTCTAATGGAAATTTAAACCATGTAACCGTGGTAATGAGTGATGAAGAGTGGAAAGGTGTATTAGGAGAAACTGTCCGTACTGAAATAGCAACTGCTTACGAAGGCCTTCCGATGGACGAGCCGCGTTTTTCTTTAAAACAACTTCACCCAATTGCATTTGATGGATACTTTAGAAATAGCAGGAATATACTTTGGTTTAAAAAGGACAGTCTATCGTCTTTTGAATTGAGACAAGATCAGTTTGCTAAACCTCAAATAGTTGCCTTTTTTAAAGGTGAAGACCAAGAAGTGTTGTCTGAATATGTAAGAGAAAATGCCCATCTTGTTCAGAGGCTATTAGAAGAAAATGAACGCAAAGAAAAGCTTCGTAGGATTAATAAATCGAAAACCAGAGAAACTACACTTGAAAAGCGATTTAATATCAGTATGAGTTATCCCTCTGCATACAAAACCCTCAAAGACACCACCAATTTTATTTGGATTAGAAAGCCGGTTCAAAAAGGACACTTAAACTTAATTATCTACACTCTCCCATTGAAAGAAGTCTCCAAAACCCCTCTTATAGAAATTAAAAAAATGAGGGATTCTATTGGGAGGATATATATTCCAGGAAGGCTTAAAGGAGCATATATGATTACAGAAGAAGCATATTTACCCTATCTTTTTAAAACAAAATTAGACGGAAAAGAGGCTTATTTGACCAAAGGTATGTGGGAAGTAAAAAAAGACTTTATGGCAGGTCCTTTTGTAAACTATAAAATAAAGGATGAAGAAAACGATCAGTGGGTCGTCATTGAGGGATTTGCTTTTGCTCCCTCGATTAGCAAAAGAGATTACATGTTTGAGTTGAATACTATTTTAACTTCATTCAAACTGACTAAGAAAAATAATAATTAATCTTTTTCCTTGTCAATTTTTGTAGACTCGTCTTCTTCTTTTGTTGCGTTTTTGAATTCTTTAATTCCACTTCCTAGACCGCGCATTAATTCTGGAATTTTTTTACCACCAAAAAGCAGCAATACCACCACCACAATCATAATTATCTGTGGACCTCCAATCACTCCTAAAAAAACTAATAAGCTTGACATATCATTGATTTTTCACAAATGTAAAATATTTATTATTGTGAATCGATATTTTGTATAAGGAAAGCACTAATTTTTAACCAAGGGTTTCTTTATATTTGTATAAGATCATGACAAAACCAAAAAAAAAGGCGGGCAAACTAAGACGAAAACTGTTAAACAAGTATCGTTTAGTGGTGTTAAACGAAGAAACGTACGAAGAGCAGCTTTACTTTAGGTTAACGCGATTAAATGTGATGATTATTTCTATTCTATTAATTACCACTTTTGTTTTAGGAACTGCTTTTTTAATTTCGTCTACGCCATTAAAAGAATTTATTCCAGGCTATTCGTCGACTGTAATGCGAGCTCAGGCGGCTGAAAATGCATTTAAATTAGACTCCTTGAGTAAGGCATATAATCAATCGATACAATATTTAAATTCTATTCAAAAAGTATTGGTTGGCGACTTGAAATTTGATGAATTGCAAGAACGAAAAATAGGGTTTGATAGCACTATAAAAAGATCTAAGGAAATTGTTTCTACTAGTATAGAAGACTCTCTTCTTAGGGCAATTGTTAATCAGGAAGACAAATATAACATTCAAACAAATTTTAACAGTAAAGTAGACTTTGTTTTATTTCCCCCAGCACAAGGAAATATTTCTCAAGTCTATGACCCTACGAATAAACATTTCGCAGTGGACATTGTTTTAAAAGAAAATGCACCCATAAAATCAGTAGCTGAAGGATCCGTGATTTTTTCTGAGTGGACGGCGAGTACTGGATATGTAATAATCATTGAACATCCCTACGGACTTATATCGGCTTATAAGCACAATGCTTCTTTGAGTAAAGAACAAGGTGATTTTGTTTCTGCTGGTGAAGTTATTGCAACAGCAGGAAACACTGGAGAGTTAACAACAGGGTGGCATTTACATTTCGAATTATGGAGCGATGGATATTCTATGGATCCTGAAAATTTCATAGACTTTTCTAAACAATAACCCAAATATGAAAATACCAGTTGCAAAAATATTCGCAAGATATATTGTAAATAAGAACAAAAAATGGGTCAATAATCCCGTTATTTGTCAGCAAAAAACATTTAAAAAATTAATTGCTTCAGGGAGCAAAACTATTTTCGGCAAAGACCATAATTTTAATAGAATAAGTAACCCGATAGATTTTTCTAAACAGGTTCCTGTCAGAGACTACGAAGGACTTAGTTCTTATATAGATAGAATTGTTTTAGGAGAGGAAGATGTACTTTGGCCAGGTAAACCGATTTATTTTTCTAAAACCAGCGGAACAACTTCAGGGGCAAAATATATTCCAATTACAAAGGAATCAATGCCTACGCATATCAATTCGACACGTGACGCTTTGCTAACTTATATCAATCATACAGGTAATACAGATTTCATTAAAGGCAAGCAGATTTTTATTCAAGGGAGCCCTAAATTAGATTATAAAAACGGAGTTGCTTTGGGACGCTTATCTGGAATAGTTGCCCATTACATTCCCTCTTATTTACAAAAAAGCAGAATGCCGAGCTGGGATACAAACTGTATTGAAGATTGGGAAGAAAAAGTTAATGCAATTGTAAAGGAAACAGTCCAAGAAGACATGACTCTAATAGGTGGAATTCCCTCTTGGGTTCAAATGTATTTCGAAAAAATAAAAGCCCAAACTAATCAGGATGTTGGGGAGTTGTTTAAAAACTTTTCTCTTTTTGTCTATGGAGGGGTAAACTTTGAACCTTATAAAAGCGTTTTTAGAAACTTAATTGGAAGGTCGGTAGAAACTCTAGAGCTTTTTCCAGCTTCAGAAGGGTTTTTTGCTTATCAAGATATTCCAAATGAAGAAGGGCTTTTATTGCTTCTCAATAATGGAATTTTTTATGAATTTATTCTAGTAGACGAAATTCAACAAGAAAGCCCAAGGAGATATACTTTAGGAGAAGTAAAAACGAAGATAAATTATGTTTTAATCATTTCTACAACGGCAGGCCTGTGGGCTTATAATATAGGAGATACAGTTCGTTTTGTTTCTACCGCTCCATATAGGCTGGTGGTTACAGGAAGAATTAAACACTTCATTTCTGCATTTGGAGAACATGTAATAGGCAAAGAAGTAGAAACAGCGATGAAAAGAGCAACAGCAGAAACTTCAATTAGAATAAAAGAATTTACCGTTGCACCGCAAGTTAAACCAGAAGAAGGATTACCCTATCATGAATGGTTTATTGAGTTTGACCATCCGCCTGAAGATATTGTTGCTTTTGAAGTGAAATTAGACGCAGAAATGGAAAAGCAAAATGTGTATTATCAGGATTTGATCCAAGGGAAAGTTTTGAGAAAGCTAGTTGTTAAGCCGATCCAAAAAAAAGGCTTTGAAGCTTATATGAAATCTATTGGAAAACTAGGAGGTCAAAATAAAGTTCCCCGATTATCTAACGACAGAAAAATTGCAGATGCACTTAAAAAAATAAAATGAACACAAACAAGACACTAATTACAGGGGGACTAGGATTCATAGGATCTAATTATGTTAATTATATTTTGGACATAAAGCCACAAGAGACTCTTCTGGTTTTGGACAAGATGACTTATGCTTCAGACCCAAACGTACTGAAACGCTGGAAAAATAATAAGCAGATTATCTTTATTCAAGGGGACATTTGTGACGCTGATCTTTTACAGAAGATATTCAAAGAAAACAACATTCAAGGGGTTGTTCATTTTGCAGCAGAATCACATGTAGACAATTCAATAACCGGACCACAGGTTTTTGTTGAAACCAATATAATTGGAACATTTCAATTGCTAGAAGCTGCTCGAAAAACATGGCTTAATGATAGGCAAACCCTGAAAAGTGAATATAAAAAAGCCCGTTTTCATCACATTTCAACTGATGAAGTTTATGGAGCTTTAGGCCCAACGGGATTTTTTTCAGAAGAGACAGCTTTTGCCCCTAATAGCCCGTATAGCGCATCAAAAGCAGCATCCGATCATTTAGTAAGAAGTTATTTCCACACTTACAGCTTGCCTGTAGTCACAACGAATTGTTCTAATAATTTTGGCCCTTATCAACATCATGAAAAGTTGATTCCCACTATAATTAGAAAAGCGATTCAAGAAGAGCCTATTCCTGTATATGGAACGGGTGAAAACATTAGAGATTGGCTTTTTGTTCAAGACCACTGTTTAGCGATAAAACGGGTGTTTGAAAAAGGAATACTAGGAGAAGTTTATATTGTTGGAGGTGATTGCGAAAAAACAAATTTAGAACTTTGCAAAGCTGTAATTGAAATATTAGACAAACACAAACCTCGCCCTAACGGGACTTCTTATTCGGAATTAATTACACACGTAACCGATCGATTAGGCCACGACTATAGATACGCAATAGACGCAACTAAAATTAAGACCACTTTAGGTTGGTCAGCCCAAACCTCTTTTGAAGATGCTCTAGAAATAACTGTTTTTCACTACCTTAACCAAGGGAAATAAAATACATATGAAAGGAATTATCTTAGCGGGAGGAAAAGGAACACGACTCTACCCTTTAACCAAATCCGTGAGCAAGCAACTAATGCCAATTTATGATAAGCCGATGGTTTACTACCCATTAGCAACACTAATTGAAGCAGGAATTCGCGAAATTCTTATAATTACCAACCCAGAAGACATGTCTTTGTTTCAAAATTTATTGGGAGATGGGTCTAGAATTGGATGTAGATTTAACTATGAAGAACAGTCGGAGCCAAACGGGATAGCGCAAGCATTTATTATAGGAGAAAAATTCATTCAGAACAATCCAGTTGCTTTAATATTGGGAGATAATTTATTTCATGGGACCCACTTCGTTGAGCAACTTAAGAAGCACGCTTCTTATGATGGAGGGATGATTTTTGCCAGTAAGGTGAAAGATCCACAGCGCTATGGAATTGTTCAGTTTGATGAAAATCAAAAGGTAATTGATATTGAAGAAAAACCTACAAAGCCAAAATCATCTTACGCCATTCCAGGGATATATTTTTATGACAAAACGGTGGTTGAAAAAGCAAAAAATCTTAGTCCAAGTCATCGAGGAGAATTAGAAATAACTGACTTGAACCGTTTGTATATGGAAGAAAATCGATTGCATGTTGAGGTTTTGGACCCTGGAACTGCATGGCTAGACACCGGAACAATCGAATCGTTAATGGAAGCTAGTCAGTTCGTTCAGGTTATACAATCCAGGCAAGGAATACTTGTTGGAGCAATCGAAGCTGCAGCATATAAGTCGGGAGCTATAGATAAGAAACAACTTAGTTTTTTAGCAGGGGAGCTCGAAAAAACTGTTTACGGAACATATTTAAAATCATTGATTTCAGAATAATATGCACATTGTTAAAACAGCCATTTTTGATTGTTGGATTATAAAGCCAAAAGTATTTAAAGACACCCGGGGTTATTTTTACGAAAGCTTTCAACAAGAACGTTTTCAAGAATTAACGGAAACAGCATTCAGTCCAATTCAAGACAACGAAGCCTTTTCTACCTATGGCGTTATTCGAGGATTACACTTTCAGGAAACACCATTTGCACAAGCAAAATTAGTCCGCGCTTTGCAAGGGTCCATTTTAGACGTAGCAGTTGATCTTCGAAAAGACAGCCCGAGTTATGGCAAAGTAGTCACCCAGGTTTTAAGTCAAAAAAACAAAGAACAGATTTTTGTTCCAAAAGGATGTGCCCACGGTTATGCTGTGCTAAGTCCTGAATCAGTTGTGTTTTATAAAACAGACGCCTATTATAATCCCGAAGCTGAAAGGGGAATTTTATTCAATGATTCTGAATTAACAATCGATTGGCAGATTCCAGAATCAGATCGAATATTAAGCGAAAAAGACCTCATTTGGCCAACCTTTAAAAGCCTTAAATTGTGAAAAAAATTCTTGTTACAGGAGCCAATGGACAATTAGGAACAACACTCAAAAAGCTTAGCCTAAAGACTACAGACAGCTGGATTTTTACCACTAGAAAAGAATTGGATATTACCAAGAGTGATTCCATTAATTTATTTTTCAAAGAAAATGAATTTGATTTTTGCATAAACTGTGCGGCATACACTAAGGTAGAAGATGCTGAAAAAGAAACAGAACGAGCAAACGAAATTAATGTAGAAGCGGTTCAAAAACTCGTTTCGGCTTGTAATGAAAAGCAAAGTACTTTAATCCACATATCAACAGACTATGTGTTTGATGGCATAAAAGAAACTCCTTACACAGAAGCAGATCCTGCTGCTCCGCTGAACCAATACGGAAAAAGCAAATTCCTAGGAGAATTACAAATTCAACAAAACTCCAATTCGTTTTATATCATCCGTTCATCCTGGCTGTATAGTAAAACACTCGGGTCAAACTTTTATAGCGCTATTTTAAAAAAAGCTCAAAACAGTGACTCTCTAACCGTAGTTAACGACCAAACTGGAACTCCAACCGATGTTGATAATTTAGCCGCCTTCATCATAAAAATAATAGACAAAAGACCCACTTCAGGGTTGTATCATTTTTCGGATGAAAAAATAATGACCTGGTATGATTTGGCTGTTCAAATTTTAAAAGAACACGAACTCACAAATCCAATTGCACCCAGCAGCTCAGAAAAAGGGGGAGCGGTTCGTCCGGAATACAGTCCGCTCATATCGACCAAAAAGTTTTGAAAAATTATAGTGTAATCATACCCGCACACAACGAAGCAAATCTCTTGGAAGGCATGTTGCAATCATTATGTAGGCAAACCGTTCAAGCAACAGAAATTGTTTTGGTGAACGATAATTCTACCGACCAAACCGAAGCGTTGATGCAACGGTTTACTAAGGAATACAAAAATATTCATTACATAAACCACCCGTCTAAAGATCAGCATTTGCCAGGGGCAAAAGTGATTCAGGCCTTTAATTTTGGTTTCAAAAATCTGAATCAACCGTTTGAAGTTATAGTAAAATTAGATGCAGATTTAATTTTACCTAATAGCTACTTCGAAGAACTTCTTCCTGTTTTTGAGGATCCAAAGATTGGAATTGCAGGTGGATTTTGCTATGAACAAAACGCTAACGGAAAATGGAATCGTAACCATTCTATGGACAATGATCATGTTCGCGGAGCATTTAAGGCATATTCGAAGGAGTGTTTCTCTGAAATCGGCGGACTGCGCCCAGCAATGGGTTGGGACACCATAGACGAGCTTTTGGCACGGTTCTTTGACTTTGAAACACAAACCCTAGATCAGCTTGAAGTAAAACATTTACGCCCCTTAGGTGCAGACTACTCGGTTCGGTCAGCACAACTGCAGGGAGCAGCATTCTATTCTATGCGTTACGGGATTTTACTATCTGTTTTGTCAAGCCTAAAAAACGCATTGACACAAAAAAGCACCTGGGCCTTTTTTCAGCTAATTAAAGGATTTCAAAAAGCAAAGCAAGAACAGAATCCCTTTTTGATAACAGCCGAACAAGGTAAATTTATCAGAAATTATCGTTGGAATAAAATTTGGAATAATACCATTGGTTAGAAGGGCTTTAAGAACCTTCTTAATCATAAAGATTCTTTTAAAAACACTTACTTTTTTATTCTAGAGCGATAATCTAAAACTACCGCTATTCGTATTTAGTTTCTTTACTAAAATACAACCATGGATTCCCTTAGACTTTTTATATTTGTTGCGTTAAAAAGAAACAAATGAATATTTTAATCATTGGCGGCGGTGGACGCGAGCATACAATTGCATGGAAACTGACACAAAGCTCAAAATGCGGAAAACTTTTTTTGGCTCCAGGAAATGCAGGAACTCACAAAATCGCTAAAAATCTAGCAATAGGCATAAATGATTTTGTAGGCATCAGAAAAGCTGTTTTATCAAACCATATACAAATGGTTATCGTAGGCCCAGAAGATCCATTGGTAAACGGAATACACGATTTTTTTTTAAAAGACAAACAACTTAAAGACGTTATTGTAGTTGGTCCTCAAAAAGCAGCTGCAACACTCGAAGGAAGTAAGGAGTTCGCAAAAGAATTCATGATAGCCCATAACATACCTACAGCTCAGTACGATAGTTTTACTATCGAAACGGTTGAGGAAGGCTATCGGTTTTTAGACACAATGAAACCTCCTTATGTTTTAAAAGCAGACGGTCTTGCCGCTGGAAAAGGAGTTTTAATATTAAAAGATCTTGCCGAAGCAAAAGATGAATTACGTCAGATGTTGGTAGGACAAAAGTTTGGTTCAGCTTCTCAAAAAGTTGTTATCGAAGAATTTTTAGATGGAATTGAATTGTCTTGTTTTGTTTTAACTGATGGGGAAAATTATCTCACGCTTCCGATGGCAAAAGACTATAAACGAATAGGAGAAGGCGATACGGGCTTAAATACCGGAGGAATGGGAGCAATATCGCCAGTACCTTTTACATCGGACTCATTCATCAAAAAAATAGAACATCGTGTAATTAAACGTACCATGGATGGACTTCAAAAAAGTAATTTGCCTTTTCAAGGTTTTGTTTTTATAGGTCTTATTAAGGTTGGAGATGATCCTTTTGTAATTGAATATAATGTTCGAATGGGAGATCCAGAAACAGAAGTTATTTTTCCACGAGTGCAGAACGACTGGGTAGATCTTTTTAAAGCAGTAGGAACTCAATCTTTAGATCAACACAAGCTTAAAATAGATCCAAGAACAGCTACCACGATAATGGCCGTTTCTGCGGGATATCCAGAAGTTTACGAAAAAGAGAAAACAATTACAGGAATTGAATCTGTAGAAAACAGCGAAGTGTTTCACGCTGGAACGCAGTTAGATAACCACCTAGTAAAAACCTCTGGCGGAAGAGTTCTTGCGGTTACATCTTTTGGAAAGGACTACAAAGAAGCCTTGTCAAAGTCCTATGCTGCACTCCAAAAAATTGACTTTGAAGGAATGTACTACCGAAAAGATTTAGGATTTGATTTATAAAAACGAGTGCGCAGAAGGGTCTTTATTCTCTTCACCTTTGTCGTTAAAGATCTTGAGTTGGATTGTCCAATAAACTAAAAGCGAAAAAATAACGACAGCAAAAATCCAGTTAACGCTGTTTGCCAACCACCAGTTTGTAAGTTCAAGTTCTCTTAGGACATCATGTCCTAAAAATAAAACTTCCTCGAATAACCATCCAATTGATTCAAATAAATCTTTCATTATCTTTAAATATATAATTTTATACAAATTTATAAAAAGCATTTGTGATTTAAATGCTTTTCAAGAATTTACTCAAAAAAAAGCAAATTTATTTATACCATTGCTTTAGACCAATATTTAACAAGCCTTTTGAGCATTCCTCTTTTTACTTTTGAAAATAAATAAAGAATTACAAGCTCTAAAAAAGTAAAAGTAAAAACAATAAAATGAGCACATGCCCTTGATGTTCCTTTCAAATGCTTTTGAATGTATTTATGAGAAGAAATAAGAACTTCGGATTTTGTTAAAATTTTTGTGTTTGTGTTTCTTCTTGATGCTCCTCCGTGCTCATGAATGCAATGCCAATCATTTAATAAGACACGTTTCATCCCTAATTTTGAAGCCCTTTTACTAAGGTCTATATCTTCATAATACATCCAAAATAATTCATCCCAAGGACCAATTTTTTTATAGTCTTCATCACGAATTAAAACAAAAGCTCCGGAAATCCAGTCTGGAAAAGCAACCAAGGATTTACTATTTTTATTTTTTGATTGAGAACGTTTAAATAAATTTCGCTCCAAACTTCTAAAAGGAGGGAAAAAATTAAGTGCATTAGGAAAAATTCCATAAGGATAACAGTCTTTTCCGTTGCCGTCTATTTGTTTAATTGAAATTAGCTTGTAGTCTGGATTTTCTTCGCAGTGAGATAGTAAACCTTCAAAACAATATTCAGGAATTTGTGTGTCAGGATTAAGGAACAATACCCATTTTGTATTAACTAAACGTGCTCCGGCATTACACCCAAATGAAAACCCGCCATTAATTTGCTCTTCTATCCATATAACCCAAGGAAACCGTTCTCTAAAAACCGATAACTTTCCATCGTTCGAGAAATTATCAGTAACAATAACTTTTTTAATTGAAATAGTCTGTTTTTCTAGGCTTTCAAGACATTTAGAAAGCACATCCCAGCATCGATAATTAACTATAACGACTGATAGATCTAGCATAGTAAAAAAAAAATATTCTATTTTTTCAAAGGTATGATATTAATCACCGATTCAAAAAATGAATTTGAACTTATGTTTTTAATATTAAAATTATATATGCAGTAAAGTATAAAAAACAATATTTTACCTTTGTATCCAAAATAATTGAATATTTTTCTGTTTATTAAATAATCTATTCAAAACGAAAAAATATGTTTTCAAGGGTTTTTGGAACATCTTCTTTACTAAGTTATTTTATAGCGTTTTTAATGCTTATTATAACAGTATATTGGCATCACAATGGAATTATTGAAAATAACTCGAGCAGTGTTATTGCTTTCAAATCTATGGCTATTGGACTGTTGGGAATTTTTAGTTTAATTTCTGTCGAAATAGCCGTTAAAGGCGGTTTTTTTTTACAAAAAGGAGGATATCACCTTCCTATTTTCATTATGTTTTTCTGGATATTGCCAATTTACAAATGGGATGTTTGGCTATGGATAGCAACTTCTTTTTTATGGATTAGTGTACTACAAGTTTCAAAGGCAGAAGTAAATTCTTTAAATCAAAAAGCAGTTTTTAACGCAGGATTTTGGCTTGTAATAGCCACATTCTTTAGAATAGATTTTTATTATTTTTTCATTACATTGTGGGGTGTCCTTTATATCAAGGGTCAATTAAACTTTAAAACGATATTTATCTCTTTCTTGCCAGCCCTTTGTCTATTTATCGTAGTTTACACAGCTTCTTTTTTAATTCCAAGCTTAAGCTTTCTCAAAGCTGGAATAGTCTCACCTCAAAAACTTTCTTTTACATGGACTCAGAATTTGTTTGATAGCTCTGGTTTATTTCTAATTATACTAACCTTAATTATGGTTGTCCTTAAACATTTTCAGGGACATTTTCAAAACAGGAGAAACTATAAAACTTATCTTCATATAAGCCTTTTAATGATTTTCACAAGTTTAATAATCGTTCTTTTTGGTGGAGAAAAAAACGGAGTTTCATGGATTTCATTATTGATGATAACAGCAATATTATCAGCTCCATATTTCGAAACCTTATCCAAGAAATGGATTGACATTTTTTTTATTCTATGTTTTTGTTTTGTTTTAAAAGATCAATTATTAATTCTTTTTAGTTAAAAAATCTTCATGATAATTCATTTTCACTTTCATTTTTTAACAACAGGTGTTACCAGAAGTGTAGAAAGTGTTCTAGAAACTTTGAATTTAAAGGAAGACACAAGAGTATTTGGGTACGGTATTTCTAAGTATAAAATCTCATTAATTGAGCTGCTAAAGAACATCAGTTATAATCAAAACACGATAGTGCATACCCATCGGAATAATGAAACACTTTTCGCATTAATTCTTCGTTTTTTTGGAGGAAAATTTAAATTGATTACAACAAGACATGCAGAATCTATTCCTTCAAAGGCAACAGATTATTTGATTTCAAAAGCAGACCAACTAATAAGTCTTAGCCAAAAGATGGCCGAAACTCTTAAATCAGAATCCAAAATTATTGGTCACGGAATAGATACCCATCATTTTTATTATGACCCTAAAAAGCGTACTGCTAATTCATTAAAAATTATTGTTGTTGGGAGAATTCGAAATGCAAAAGGACAAAAGGACGTTATGGAGGCGATTGCTCCTTTACTTTTCCAAAATCCAAATCTGACTCTTCAATTTATAGGAACAGTAGAGAGTCCAAAATATGCAGAAGAAATAAAATCAATTGCATCAGAATCTGGAGTTGAAAACCAAATTTTCTTTGTCCCTCAAACAAGTAAAATAGAAGAATATTATCAAGAAAGTTCTGTCGTAGTTATTGCCTCGCACTCTGAAGGCTTTTCTTTGGTTTGTTTAGAAGCAATGGCAAGTGGATGTATAACAATCGCAACAGAGCATGTGGGAATACATTCTGATGTGATTTTAAACGGTATAAACGGATTTCTATTTACAAAAAAATCTAGCATTAAATTAAGAAAACTACTTGAAGAGGTGTTTGAAAACCCTGAAGAATTAAACCCCGAAGTTATTCGAAAAACAATAGTAGACAACTGGAGCTTAACTTTAGCAACTCAAAAGCTTTTTGACCTTTACAACGATACTCGAAAAATCATGTAAATTATTAGACTAGACATCATTATAATTTACAACTACTTTCTCTGAAGTTGGAACAGCTTGACAAGTAAGAACCAAACCCTCGGCGACCTCTTCATCTGTTAAAATTTGATTATTTGACATTGAAGCAGAGCCGGATGTTATTTTTGCAATACAGCTACAACAGACCCCTCCTTGACAAGAGTAGGGGACATCTATTTTTTCATTCAAAGCGGAGTCCAAGATTGTTGCGCTAGCTTTTGTTTTTATTGTATTGGTTTCTTCATCAGTAATTATTTCCAAAATAACCTTGTCTTCAGAAGCTTCTAAAATAGCAGCATTAGTTATTTTTGAAGCCGTAAAAAGTTCAAAATTGATTTGATTTTCCTTAATAGAATTATTTAGAAGCGTGTCTTTTACTTCTAAAATCATAGCTTCAGGACCACAGAGGTAAAAAGCAGTTGAAAGTTGACCGGTATTTTTGAGCACGAACTTTACAATACTGGAATCGATTCTTCCAAACTGACTTCCTTTTTCGTTAGATTGACTAAAAAGCCAAAGAATTTTTAATTGTGCGGGAAATTCGGATTCTAATTTTTTTAACTCTTCATAAAAAAGAGTATCACCAGGAGATTTATTCCCATAAACCAAAGTAAAATGAGTCTCCCTACCCTCAGCTAAAGCGGATTTCAAAATAGAATAAATGGGAGTAATTCCACTTCCTGCAGCAAATGCAGTAGTGTTTTTGGCTTCTTTTTTATATACAAAACGACCTTCTGGCTCTCCAACCTCAAGCAAATCACCAACCTTTAACTCTTGGATTGCATAGGTTGAAAACAGACCATCTTTGATTCGTTTAATTCCAACCTCTAAAGACACTTCAGATGGAGCTGAACACAAAGAATATGACCTGCGAACCTCTTCTCCTTTGATAGTTGCCTTCAGGCTGATGTATTGTCCAGAAAGATATTCGAAATGGTGTTTTATAGAAGAGGGCACTTCAAAACTAATTGCTGATGCTTCAGGCGTAAGCGAATGAATTTTATTGATTTTGAGTTTATGAAATGACATTATTTTTTTTACAAAAATATAAAACCTTAGTGACTCTTGGCTAATTTCATGTATTATTTAAATTTAATGTAAATTTGATTGTATAAAGCAATTAAAAACTAATTTATCATTAATGTCTATATCGTTATTTAAACTCAGTCGCAACAAATTTATGCGTGCCCCTCAATTGGAAGCCAAACTGGCAATCAAAATAATAATGGGACTCGTAGTGCTTTATTTTGGGGGAGCTCTTTTGGCAGCAGGAATTGTAATTTACCCAGGAATTAGTCAAACTTTCCCTGATAAAGACGCCATTTCGGTGATCAATAGTATTTTGGTACTTATTTTTATTTTTGAAATATTTATGCGGTACTTTTTACAGCAACTTCCTGTAACCGAAATCAAATCTTTTTTACTCCTGTCAATTCCTAAAAAAAGAATCATCAAGAATGTATTGCTCCGCTCTTTAATTTCAATTTATAATGTAATCCCCATTTTATTTTACCTTCCCATTAGCATTAGTATGTATTTCGATGACTATGCATTAGAGCAAACAGTAGCATGGTGGGTTTCGGTTTCTGCATTTTCTTTGTGTCTAAATTTCATTACCTTTTTAGCAAATAAGAATAACAAAGCTTTGGCAAGTTTTGTAATTATTGTTATCTCGATATACACTTGCGAACGTTATTTTGACACCGAACTTCTTCGAGCAGCAGGGTATTTTTTTGATGCTATTTTAGCTGAACCGCTATGGTCAGTTTTTCCACTTACTATTCTAATTTTATTTTACTTTAGTACGTTCAATTTTCTAAAAAACAACTTAACCTTGGAAGGCGTATTAGGCACAAAAAAACAAATAGCAAGAGTAGGTGATTACGATTTCTTAGACGTGTTTGGATCAAGTGCCTTATTCTTGAAAAATGATTTAAGGCTTATTGTCAGAAATATTAGACCAAGGAACATAGTCCTTATGTCGTTTCTATTCTTATTTTATGGAGTAATATTTTACACAACACAAGAGGCTCAATCGCAAGAGATGCTTGTTTTTGCATCGATATTTATTTCAGGAGGTTTTTTATTGACTTACGGTAATTATGTTCCCGCATGGGATAACGAATATTATGCTTTCTTAATGACTCAAAACTTATCTTATGAAAAATATTTAGATTCAAAATTTAAGCTCATGGCTTTTGCTGTTATGTTATCTACTATATTATCATTGCCTTATTTATATTTTGGACTAGACGTGTATTTGATGATTTTATCAGGAGCGTTTTTTAACGTAGGACTTGGAACTTGGATAACCTTATACGGCGGAATGCTAAATAAACAACCATTAAAACTTAATGTGAAGGCTAAAGCATTCGAAAATACTCAAGCGTTCTCTGGAGCTCAGTTTTTAATGGTTTTACCAAAAATGGTTCTACCTGTTTTGCTTTATACAATTCCAGCAAGATTTTTAAATTACGGTGAAGATATTAACCATACCTCAGGGATAGTCTCTTTGGCGTTAAGCGGAATGTTGGGACTAGCTTTTAAAAAACAAATACTCAACTATATGGTCAAACTTTTTGCAAAAGATAAGCATGAAATGTTAAAGGCCTTTACCCAAAAATAAAATTATGATTTTAACAGAAAACTTGAATAAGTCTTACGAAAAAAATACAGTTTTATCTATTGAGAAACTAGATATTAAAAAAGGAGAATGTTTTGGTCTTGTTGGAAACAACGGCGCAGGAAAGACTACTTTTTTTAGTCTTTTATTAGATTTAATAAAAGCTACTTCAGGATGCATTACTTCAAACCAAATTGAAGTTGCCAAAAGTGAAGAATGGAAATCATTTACTTCTGCATTTATTGATGACTCTTTTCTTATTGGATATTTAACTCCAGAAGAATATTTTTATTTTGTTGGAGAACTTCGAGGAATAGACAAAGTATTAGTAGATTCTTTTTTAGAAACCTACAAAGACTTTTTCAATGATGAAATTTTAAATCAGAATAAATATTTGAGAGACTTTTCTAAAGGAAACCAGAAAAAAGTTGGCCTAATTGCCACTTTTTTAGGCAGCCCTAGTGTGATTATTCTTGACGAACCATTTGCCAATTTAGACCCAACAACTCAAATAAGACTTAAGCAGCTTATAAAAAAAGAAACTGAGAGTCGAGAAATAACTTTATTGATATCTAGTCATGATTTAAACCACGTGACTGATGTATGTAACCGCATAGTTTTATTAGAAAGAGGAAGTGTTATTATGGATAAGGAAACTACTTCAAAAACCTTGAAGGAGTTAGAGGCTTACTTTTCTGTTTAGTGATATACTAAAACCTTAGATTATAAGTTATTAGTATAGATCAAATCTACTTTTGAAAAACGTGCTAAAATATATATTTCTTGTTCTGATTTTGGAAGCCACTTCAAGTTGTTCTACTCAAAAGAACCGCTTTTTGAATAGAGAATACCATAGCATAAACACTAAATTCAATGTGCTTTTTAATGGCCAAGAAGCCCTAGATATTGGCACAGCTATTCTGGAAAGCCAAGCACAAGATAATTTTTTAAGTACACTTCCAGTTGAATTGATAACTCTAGACGGTGAAGATCAAAACGTATCTGCTTCAATTCCTAGTTTTATTCGAGCCGAAGATAAAGCCGTAAAAGCTATTCAGAAACATACCATGAGCTTTAAAGGGGTTCAAAAGAATAGTCAAATAAACAAAGCCTATTTACTCCTAGGGAAAGCAAGATATTATGATCGGCGCTTTTTACCAGCAATTGAAGCCTTTAATTTTCTGTTAGGACTATATTCTGAAACCGATGTTTTTTATGAAGGAAAACTGTGGCGAGAAAAAACTAATTTACGGCTAGGAAATGATGAATTGGCGATTTCCAATTTAAAACCTTTAGCAAACAACATTTCCAAAAAAAATAAGCTTTATGCAGAAGTTAATGCCACCTTGGCTCAGGCTTTTTTAAATATTAAAGCTAAAGATTCTGCTTTAAAATTCATAAAAAGAGCAGCATTTTACGAAAAAGATAAAAATCTTCAAACACGGTACAGGTTTATTGAAGCTCAAATTTTTGAAGAATTAAATCAAAAGGAATCCGCTCAATTAGCATTCAATTCAATTGTTGAATTAAATCGAAAATCACCTCGTTTATATTGGATGCATGCAAAGCTAAATGTACTTCGAATAAAGTCTGAACTAAGCGGAGAAAGCCCAGAGAAGGCCCTTCAAAAGCTAAGCGATGCTTTTGAAAATCAACAATTTAATCATTTAATATACCGCCAACTGGCACAATATAATTTAGCACAGGGACTAGATAGTGTAGCCAAAGTGTTTTATGATAAATCTACAAAAGCAACCATTGATCAGCCAACTTTGCGACAGAATTATCGTGACTTAGCAGACAATGCTTTTTTTAGAGGGAAATATGTTGAAACGGGCGCATACTTAGACAGCTTGTTGAGTCAATATCCACAAGAAACAAGACAGAAAACAATTGTTTTAAGAGAACGAGAAGGGTTAGAAGATGTTGTTAATTTTGAAAAAATAATAACGGTAACAGATAGTATTCTAACTCTTACAGAGATGATTCCTGAAGAACAGCTTGCTTATTTTCAAAAAGCAATAAACATCAAACGAGCAAAAGAACTTGCACAAATAGAGTTAAAAAAAAGATCATTATTTAATGTTATGAACCGATCAAGTGGGAGACAGTTTTACTTTTATAACAAAAATCTGGTTGTAATAGGTAAACAAGAGTTTGCAAGTACCTTTGGAAACCGCCCTAATGTAGACAACTGGAATCGTATCGAGTATCTTAATGGAGTTATTGTGTTTGGACAAAACGAATCTCAAAAGGCAAAAGGCCAGGCCGTGATAGTAAAAGATAATGCCCAAGCTTATGTAGATTTGCTTCCTACAGACTCAATTTTTATAAACAGCCTCCGCACTCAAAGAAACCAAGCATACCTTGAGGTTGGAATTATTTATAAAGAAAAATTTAAAAATAAGACTTTAGCCGCCGATCGTCTAAATAAACTTCTAATTAACAACCCTTCAGAAACACAGGAATTAAATGCCTGGTATCATTTATACAAAATGGAAAAAGAGAGCACAATAAATATAGACTCTAATTTTAAAGATAAAATTTTACAAAATTATCCTGAATCTCGTTTTGCACGAATTATAAGAGACCCTGAAAACTTTAAGCTCAGACCCAACGAAACTCCAACAACAAGATATGAAACTTTATATAGCTTGTTTTTGGAGCAAAAGTATGAGGAAGTTATAACTAAAGGAGATGACCTTCTAGTTGTTTTTAGCGGTACGACAATGGTGTCTAAAGTAGCGCATTTAATGGCAAATGCTTCCGGGCGTCTCGATGGGATAGAGTCATGGAAAGAAAAGTTAAAAGGAATAATTAGGTATTATCCTAATTCTGAAGCTGCCCTGGCATCTAATAAAACTCTTAAGGGTTTAGATGATGTTGCTCAAGGTAAAGGACTCGAAAACGGACATAAAAATTATAAATTAATTTTCCCGATTTTAAAGGAAAATAAAAGTCAATTAACTAAGCTTATATCTCTAGTTACAAATACACTTCTAGCGACTAATGTTTCTTTCAGAAGCCTTTCAAAAGAAGTTTATAATAGAAAATATATATTTGTGGTTATTAATGGATTACGAGAAAAACCAAATATTGTATTTGATTTACCAAATAAAACTGAAGTAGTTCTTTTAGGTGCAATTTCAAATAAATTTGTAGTTTTGTCTTCGCAATACAGGGACATTCAATTGTTCAAAAGCTGGAATGTGTCTCAAAAGCCAATATCTTATGAAAAACAACGAACTAAACGGACAGCCCAATAGAATCGAAAAAAGCACCTTAATTACGGGAGAGATATCCTCTGAAGCAGATTTTAGAATTGATGGAACTCTAGAGGGCTCTATCAAAACTTCAGGAAAAGTTGTGATAGGAAAAGATGGAACTATCAACGGGATTATTATTTGTTCATTTGCAGACATAGAAGGAAAGTTTAATGGAAAACTTGAAGTTAAAGAAAGTCTTTCTCTAAAATCATCCTGCATCATAGAGGGTGAAGTCATTACAGGTAAACTTATTGTAGAATCTGGATCAATTTTTAACGCCAAATGCTCTATGCGATCTCCTTCAGACGTAAAATCAATAAATAAAGAGATTGAAAAGACAGCCTAGACGATGGCTTGTGTTTTCATCTTTAGCCATCCAAATTGCGGGAGTAGTTTTTGCAGCAGTCAAAAGCGGTAATTGGTTAGATGTTTATTTTGATACACAAAGTAATTTATGGGCACTTATTCTTTCAGGTATTGGGATTATTCTGGTTTTGGTTCTCATTCAAAAGCAATCTAAAAATTTAAATGAGAATTGAAATTTAATAGCGCACTTTTTTTTGTTGGCATATACATCACTGTTCTTCTATTTCATTTAGGCGTTTTATCGGCACTCGAAATCCCTCTGTGGGACAATAAATTACTTCTTAGTTATGGATCTAATTTTTCTTTGACAGCTTTTATTTTATGGACTCTATTTAAGGTTTTTGAGAGAAACACAGAACAAGTAGGGATATTGTTTATTGGAAGCAGTCTGATTAAATTCATGCTTTTTTTTCTTGTGTTTTATCCCGCCTTCAAAGCAGACGGGAACATTCAAAAATCAGAAGTAATAACATTCTTTATACCCTATTTTACAGGCTTGTTTTTGGAAACAGGCATTTTAGTCATAAAATTAAACAAAATATAAGAGTTAAGAGTTTTTCTTTTTAACCTAAAACATTACATTTGCATCGCATTTCGAGAAACAATGGACAGAGCTAATATGTTGATTTTATTTAAGAGGAAAAGTTTATTTTTACTAGTATTACTTCTTTCGGGGTTAGTATCTGCAAAAAATAAGCAAGAGAACACGGAGAACCCTTCTGCTAAAGAAATTCAAAAAAAAGAAATTAAAAAATACATCATGCATCACTTGCAGGATTCTTATGATTTTAGTTTATTTTCTTACACTAACAAAACTGGAGAACATGTCTATTTTGGTTCTCCACTTCCAATTATTCTTTGGGATGAAGGACTTAAATTTTTTTCGTCTTCAAAATTTCAACATGGAGAAACAGTTGCTGAGGTTGATGGAAACTATTACGCAATAAGTCACAACAAAATTTACAAGACAGACGCTGCCGGAACAATCACATTCGATGAAGATCATCATGCAACTAATGTAGCTCCTTTAGATTTTTCTGTTACCAAAGGAGTGGTTGGTATTATTTTTACTTTTTTGTTGATGTTTTTTTTGTTCAGTAGTCTTGCAAAATCCTATGCTAAGAATGGAGGAATCGCTTCTGGGGCCGGACGTTTTTTCGAGCCAATTGTATTGTATATCCGAGATGAGATTGCCATTCCCAATATTGGAGAAAAAACACACCGCAAGTACATGAGTTTCTTATTGACGGTGTTTTTTTTCGTATGGTTTTTAAACATGTTAGGTTTAACACCATTAGGAATTAACGTAACGGGAAATATTGCGGTTACTCTTTGTTTGGCGTTAATTACCTTTTTATTGACAAATCTTACTGGGACAAAAGACTATTGGCTTCATATATTCGACCCTTTGGGATCGACAATGAAGTGGTATGCAAAAATCCCTTTATATGTTATTTTAATCCCAATAGAAGTCTTGGGAATCTTTATTAAGCCTTTTTCATTATTGATTCGTTTGTATGCAAATATGCAAGCCGGTCACATTGTATTGATGAGTTTAATAGGATTGATGTTTATATTCAAAAGTTGGCTTGGTAGTCCTTTATCGTTTGGGTTAGCTTTCGCGATTTCTCTGATTGAAGTTTTAGTAGCTTTGCTACAAGCCTATATATTTACGATGTTATCAGCACTTTACTTTGGTTTTGCCTCAGTAGAGCATGAGCATCACGACGAAATTGAAGCGCATTAAGCGTTTCATTAATGAGAGTGTTTAATTTAATATTTACAATTATGGAAATTCCAGTAATGGTAGGAGCAGGATTGGTAGTTATCGGTGTTGGAATGGGTATCGGTAGAATTGGAGGATCAGCAATGGATGCGATCGCCCGCCAACCAGAAG
>MDSY01140882.1_pt1 | contig 31085 bp, 34 predicted proteins | sample 811131 | NCBI WGS metagenome assembly MDSY01 (sample SAMN05326643, study PRJNA326480) | marine metagenome | isolation source: seawater | place: Atlantic Ocean: South West | collected 2010 | reverse complement strand
TACGGATGGAGGGACTTGAACCCTCACAGGAAAACCTACTAGAACCTAAATCTAACGCGTCTACCAATTCCGCCACATCCGTTTTCATAAATAGTACTATAACAATAAGTCAATATTTTGTCTAGCCCTAAGTTATAGCTTTGTTTTTTTACTCTTCTGTTTCGTCAGTGTTTAGAGAGTAAACGAAACTTGTTGAGTTTCCATTTAAAACTGAGTTAGCTAGAGAGTATGCTTTCTTCGCTTGTGCATCAGCTTTCTTTAACCAGTTAGCTTTTCGCGAATTCTTCTTAGATCGCGAAGTTCGTTTTTTTGGTACAGCCATTCTTTGCCTTTTGTTAAAAATTATCTTAGGTTTTTTAACCTATAGCAAATATCTTGGCATAAATTTAAATATAAATCAAGCTAATTTTTTAGCCATCCTTATATTTAAATTTACCATCTTAACGTGAGCGAATACGAGCAAGTTGTTGTAATGCAATACGACCTACGTTATATAGTGCCCATGAAGCGGCAACTATTACTGGAAAAAATACAAAAATAAGACGAGTGTCCATAATCTAGTATTCCCTTTAAATTAATCAAATATATATTTAAGATACACTTAATTAGATTATACATTTTTGAGAGATTTACGGTCGATAAAATTTTTACGAGATTATTTTTTGTTGATTTGTTAAGTAAATTCGAACTCTCATTTATTGTATTTTTCGTGTTTTATGATAGAATTAAAACGAATATTAATAAAAAAATTTTTATGGAATACGCAATTGTTGAAATTGGTGGTAAACAAGTGTGGGTTGAAGAAGGACAATATTTTGTAACGAATAAAATTCTTACAGAACCTGGATCTAATATTTCTTTAACACGCGTTCTTCTTGTTAAAAAGAATGATGAAGTTCATGTAGGTGATCCTTATTTGAAAGATAGTAAGGTTATTGGTCAAGTAGTTGAGCATTTCTCAGGTCCTAAATTAATTGTATACAAGATGAAATCAAAAAAGAAGTTTCGTCGTAAAAAGGGACATCGTCAAGCAATGACAAAATTATTAATTAATACTATAGGAGTATAAGATGGCACATAAGAAAGGTGCGGGTAGTACAAAAAACGGTCGTGATTCTAATTCCAATCGTCTGGGTGTTAAAGTTTATGGTGGTGCTCCCGTTGTTGCTGGTAACATTATTGTTCGACAACGTGGTTTAGTATTTAAGCCGGGTTATAACGTTGGTTGCGGTAAAGATTTTACTTTATTTGCTCTAAAAGATGGTGTCGTTGAATTTCAATCAGCAACTCGTTCTATTAAAAAAGTAAATGTTGTGAACTCTTAAATACATGAAATTTATAAATATTTGGTTTTACAAGAAATAGACTTTAATTTTTTGTTCCTTTTTTGTAAAACCAACATTATATATTTTATTGTCTTGTCTTTTCCCGGAATTTTCTATATAATAGATTTATATGAAAAAAGAAGCGTCCTTAGTTCAGTTGGTAGAACGTTGGTCTCCAAAACCAAATGTCGTGGGTTCAAGTCCTACAGGACGCGTTAAATCTATATTTTTTGTTGTATTTTAGCCTAAGCAGTGTTATATATATAACATGAATTTGAATTTTTGCTTTTTAGAACAAACAATTAATATCTCAATATTTTATGGCTAAGAAAGTTGTTGGACTTATTAAACTTGCTTTACCTGCAGGTAAGGCAACGCCCGCTCCCCCAGTTGGTCCTGCGTTAGGTCAACATGGTGCGAATATTGCGGCCTTCTGTAAAGAATATAACGCTAGGACCGCTGACAAAGGGGATTTAATTATTCCGGTGGAAATCTCTGTTTATGAAGACCGTAGTTATTCTTTTATTTTAAAGACACCGCCGGCATCAGTACTTTTAGTAAAAGCAGCTAAGATTCCTAAGGGATCTGGTGAACCAAATAAGAATATGGTTGGTTCCATTAGTACTCAACAATTAGAAGAGATTGCTAAGGTAAAGTTACCCGATTTAAATACGCAAAATATCGAAAGTGCTATGCGTATTGTTGCTGGTACAGCAAAAAATATGGGGATTACAATAGAATCTTAAGTTTTTTGTTCAATAAAGTTGGTTATTATGCAAAAAATTTAATTATTTTTTTGAAATCTTGAATTTATATGAAAACTCTATCAAAACGTTTAACACTTGAACAAGGTAAGGTAACAAAAGAGTTGTATGATCCAAAAGAGGCTATTTCTCTTTTAAAATCTACGTCTTCCGCTAAATTTGATGAATCAATGGAAGCTCACATCTCTCTTGCTATTGATCCAAAATATTCAGATCAACAATTACGTACGACTGTTGTCTTACCTAATGGTACCGGTAAATCTATTCGTATTGCGGCTCTAGTGACTGCTGATCAAGTTGATGAGGCAGAAAAGGCGGGTGCAGATGTTTTCGGTAACGAAGACTTAATCGAGGATATTAGCAAAGGTATTTTAAATTTTGAACTACTTATTGCGACACCTCCAATGATGCCTAAACTTGCTAAATTAGGTCGTGTATTAGGACCTAAGGGTTTAATGCCTTCACCAAAGGCAGGTACAGTATCTACTGATTTAAAAGCAACAATTGATGAATTTAAAAGAGGTAAACTAGAATATCGTGCTGACAAAACTGGTATTGTACATATCAGTTTCGGTAAATCTAGTTTCTCAGAAGATTTTCTTTTTGAGAATCTAAAAGCTTTTTATGATTCTGTAGAGAAAAATAAACCTACAGGTGTAAAAGGTAAATATTTTAAGAAATTTACAATTTGTTCAACTATGGGTCCGGGTATTCCTGTGGCTCTCGATTCATTTTAGTTATTAACTAATAAAGCTCAGTCTATTCAATTATATTTTTAAAATTAACTAAAGAAAGGATTATTATGGCTAAAGTCGATGAAATTATGGAACAACTACAAACTCTAACACTTCTAGAAGCAGCAGAGTTAGTAGAAAAGATTGAAGAAACTTTTGGTGTTGATGCTTCTGCTGGTGGCGGTGGTATGATGATGATGCCTGCTGGCGCTCCTGGTGCTGATGGTGGCGGTGATTCTTCCCCTGCTGAAGAAAAAACAGAATTTGATCTAGTTCTTGCAGAATTCCCTGCGGACAAGAAAATTGCTGTATTAAAGGTTGTTCGTGGTATTACAGGTCTTGGTCTGAAAGAGGCTAAAGAAATCGTAGAATCAGCTCCAAAAACTTTACAAGAAGCAATGAGCAAAGATGATGCGGAAAACGCTAAGAAGCAACTAGAAGAAGCTGGTGCTAAAGTAGAACTTAAGTAAAAAAAAAACGACATGTTTTAAAAACATGTCGTTTTTTTTTTTACTTAGAAAAGACCTAATGTTACCGCTTGTGAAATTGGTAGACAAGCGCCAATACCAAACCAGATTGCAAAAGCAGTACCGAATAGGAATACTGCCATTTCTACTGGGCGACGGAATGGGTTTTGGAACTTGTTTACGTTTTCAATGAACGGTACAGTTAATAAGCCTAGAGGTACCGCAGCCATTGCAAGTACACCTAGTAGTTTATTTGGTAATACACGTAGTAAATTGAATGTTGGGAAGAAGTACCACTCTGGTAAAATTTCAAGTGGTGTAGCGAAAGGATCTGCTTTCTCACCAAGTGCTGAAGGTTCTAGCACAGCTAAACCAATAAGAATTGCGAAAGTACCTAGAATTACTACAGGGAAAATGTATAGTAGATCGTTCGGCCAAGCAGGCTCACCGTAATAGTTGTGGCCCATACCTTTTGCTAGTTTAGCGCGTAGTTTTGGATCTGTTAGATCAGGTTTTTTAATTACACTCATTTTTAAAGTTATTTCTTAATTTTTTCTTATTTTCAGTTAACAATATAAATTTATATTTATAGAGGACCTGAGATACCTTGCTTACGAATCATTAAGAAGTGTGCTAGCATAAGTGCAGCAGCAGCAACTGGTAGTAAGAAAGTGTGAGCACTATAGAAACGAGTTAGCGTTAGTTGACCTACACTTACACCGCCTCGTAATAGGTATAATAGAGTAGTTCCAACTACAGGTACAGCTTCTGGTACACCTGTTACAATCTTACAAGCCCAGTAACCTACTTGATCCCAAGGTAAAGAGTAACCTGTTACACCAAACGATACTGTTACTACAGCTAAAGTAACGCCTGTAATCCATGTTAGCTCACGTGGCTTCTTGAAACCACCTGTTAGATATACACGGAAAACGTGTAAAATCATCATTAGTACCATCATACTAGCAGACCAACGGTGAATTGAACGAATCAGCCAACCAAAGTTAACTTGAGTCATGATGTATTCTACAGAAGCAAAGGCTTCAGTTACAGTTGGGCGATAGTAGAATGTCATAGCAAAACCTGTTGCTACTTGTACTAGGAAACATGTTAATACAATACCACCGAAGCAGTAGAAAATGTTTACATGTGGTGGTACGTATTTACTTGTAATATCATCAGCAATTGCTTGTACTTCTAGTCGTTCTTCAAACCAGTCGTATACTTTACTCATATAAAAATGTTATTTGTCGCGATAGTGCACATTTAGACGAAAAATTTTGACACATCTGTCTAATATTATAACTTAAGATAAACTATTTACAATAAGATTTTCTTTTTGGTACTATTAATGTAATAAATGATAAAAGTAGATATTAATTATGCCAGTTTTAAAAGAGACTAATGTTTATGAGTCAATGGTAATACTTTCTTCGCAATGTACTGAATCGGAGTTAAAGAGTATTGCTTTCAGTTATGCGCAACAATTAAAACGTCTGGGAGCTTCAGATATCTCGATTGTCTCACGTGGTCGTCGTGACTTTGTTTATCCAATGAAATCGGCAAAAATGGGTTATTTTATCGAGATGTATTTTAATTCATCACCTCAAATTTTACCTTTATATGAGACAACTCTAAAATTAGATAAGAATGTTGTTCGTTATTTAATCACTAATAGTGATTTAAAATAACAACTTTTTTTCATTCTAGTTATAAAAGTAAGTAGCAACTAAAAAGATGAGGTAGTTGAAGGAATTGGTAGGTGTATCAGTTTAACGATACATACTCCAATGAGGGTTCGAATCCCTTTCTACCTAACTCTAAAAAAATACGGAGTTTTTGTACACACTAAAAATGTAAATATTTATGACAATACTTGTAGTCGGTGCCACAGGAACATTGGGGCGCCAAATTGTAAGACAGGCAACAGCTATGGGTTATCCTGTACGTTGTACAGTACGTAATGTGAGGAGAGCAGCCTTTCTTCGTGAATGGGGAGCAGAATTAGTTTATGCCGATCTTAAATCCCCGGAGACTTTACCCAATGCCTTAAAAGGTATAACCGTCGTTATTGATGCTGCTACTTTACGTCCGGAAGAAGAACTTAGCAAATTAGAAGAAGTAGATTTAGTTGGTAAGTTTGCTCTTATAAAAGCTGCTCAGTTAGCAGGTGTTAAGCGTTTTATTTTCTTCTCAATTAGTAATAGTGCTTCATATCCATATATTCCTCTAATGAACGCTAAGACTAGCGTTGAGAAAGCATTACAATCTTCTGGTTTACCCTTTACAATTTTTAAATTATCAGGGTTTTACCAAGGTTTAATTGGTCAGTATGCAGTTTCCATTCTTGATCGCCAAACCGTTTGGACTACCAAGGATGCGTCTACTATTCCTTATATGGATACCCAAGATGTTGCAAAGTTCTGTTTAAAAAGTCTTATTTTAGAAGAAACGGTCAATAAAACATATAACCTAGGGGGATTGAAACGTTGGTCTTCGGCAGAAATTATTTCATTATGTGAAAAGCTTTCTGGTTTAAAGGCTGAGGTTAGTTTTATTCCATTAGCTTTATTGAGCTTTTTACGACAAATAACTACTTTCTCCAAGTGGAGTTGGGCAATTACAGACCGTTTATCTTTTGTTCAAGTCTTATCAGATAATTCATCAGGTAGTACATCTTCTGAGGATGTCTATAAGACCTTTAATTTTTCTGAGAGTGATGTTTTAAGTTTGGAGGATTATTTAAAGGAATACTTCAGTAACATGCTAAAACGTTTACGTGAGTTAAATTATGATCAAGAGTTAGTTAATAAGAGAAAAGATTTAACTTTTTAGCTAAAGTTTTACCAAAAATGTATTATAATTATCTGGTAATTGTGTAGCTTTTATTTGAAAAGGGAGCCTTTTATAAAAGCGGCGATAGTTTATTTTTTTTTATTGAAAATCTAGTTATGTTTACATTAAAGATCTTAGTTTACGCTACTGTGATTTTCTTCTCATCACTATTTATTTTTGGTTTTTTATCTAGTGATCCATCTCGTAACCCGAGCCGAAGAGATCTTGAATAATTTTTTCATAAGAAAATTGAAGCCCTATTTTTAAATTTTATTTAAAAATAGGGCTTCAATTTTTTATTTTAAGCTTTTAATTAGAAGTTCATTTCTGCAGCTTGTACTTTTTCGAATTGCTTCTTCTTAATAACAAGGAATGTTTGTGTTAAGATAACAAATAAACATAAAACCATGTAACCGTAGATACGAGCAGGACTTTGTAGAACGATTTCAGTTTCAGTTTGTCCAAAACCACCTACGTTAGGATCCTTTGAAAGTAACTGATCAGCCTTTACTACATTACCTTTAGCAACGGCTAACTCAAGACCTTTTGGAATAGCCTGTGTTACTTCATCACCACTAGCCTTCTTAATTACAACGTTAAAACCACCCTTTTCAAGAGTTTCTACACTTGTAATTTGACCTGCTGCTGATGATAAAATTGCATTGTTGTTAGTCTTTTCACCCGTAGGGTTTACTTGACCACGACCACGGTTTGCACCTACGTAAATAGGGTACTTGATGAAGTTTACTGTAGAATCAGTAGCTGGATCTGGTGAAAGTACTGGGAAAATAATTTCTTGGTGGTTATCGCCAGCAATTGGACCAACAACTAGGATATTTTCTGCCTTCGCGCTGTAAGGAGAAATATATACACCTTTATTCTTTGTTTTTACTTCCTCTGGAATTTGATCTTTTGGAGCTAATTTGAAACCTTCTGGTAAAATTACCACAGCACCAACGTTTAGGCCACCTCTCTTACCACTACCAAGTACTTGCTTACTATTAAGATCATAAGGAATCTTAACTACCGCTTCAAAAACGGAATTAGGTAGAACAGCTTTAGGAGCTTCGATTTCAGTTGGCTTTTGAGCTAAGTGACAATTAGCACAAGCAATACGACCATTTGCTTCACGTGGGTTTGCATATGCTTGTTGTGCATAAATAGGAAATGCATTTGCTACTTCGCTATTTACAAATATTGTCAATAAAGAAAGTGAAGCAAAAATTGTTTTTAATTTTTGATTAACAAAATTCATAGTTACAGTTATATCAATTGATTTAAAGTGAAAATAGTTCTTTTTATATGTATTCGTTTTTTATTTCGAGTATACCATCTTTTTTCGATGTTCACTATCTTATTATAACATTTTATTTTTTTAAAATTACTAAAATGCTAGCCCCGAGTAGATAAAGTAGCATTATTGCTCCAGAGAGCAATAACTGTGTTATGGGATCGGTTGATGGTGTTAATACGGCTCCTATAATAGTAGCTATAAGAACAACATATTTCCATAGTTCAAGCATTCTGCTCCCACTAATAATACCAAACAAGCCTAAAATGATTTGGGCTATAGGTACTTGAAAAGCAAGACCGGTTGTAATAAATAGGACTAAAATGAAATCAAAATATTGATTGAATGACCAGAGAGGCTCAATTACCTCTGAACTATAAGAAATGAAGAAATTCAAAGCGGCTGGTATTAGTACATAGTAAGAAAATAGAAGACTTACAAAGAACAATACCGTTGAGCCGATTAGTAGAGGCAAAATTAATTTCTTTTCCCCTGCATTTAATCCCGGGATTATAAAGCAAATGACTTGACTCAATAAAAAAGGACTTGTTATTAAAATTCCACTATAGAAGGCAATTTTTACCGTTGAGATAAAATATTCTCCCGGTGAAAGCTGAAAGAATTTTACACTTTGCACTGGTACCTCTAAAAGTTGGACAATAGCTTTTATATCTAAGAATGCGACTAAAGAAATTAATACTAGTAGTGTTCCAATATGGAAACTACGTTGTCGCAATTCATCTACGTGTTCAGAAAATGGTAGTTCTAAACTAAGGTTAGTCTTGGTTTTTGATTGAAATTTAAATTCCACAGCTTCTTCTTTTTAAAGTGGTTATTCTTTTATTTTAGCTCGAAATCTTATATTTTAAAAGGCATTAAAAAATTCCTTTGACAATTTGTTTGTCAAAGGAATTTTTTTGTTTACCTCATTAAAGGAATGTTAATGCTTGAACGCGTGCAGAGACTTTTTTTAAGTTCTGTGAAGCTTCAATTTTTTCTTTGTCAGTTTGCGCACTTTCTAATGCAATAGATGCTTGTTCTAATTCACTACGTGCTGCAGTTAGGTCACCATCAGTAACTTCTTCTACTCCGTTAACTAAAATTGTTACTTCATTGTTTTCAACTTCAGCAAACCCACCTAAAAGAATCATTGGCTTCCAATTATTTTCTAGTTTTACACGTAGAACACCAATTTCTAATGCTGTAATAAGAGGTGCGTGATTATCTAGAATACCTAATTGTCCTGTTGTACTAGGTAGTACAACTTCTTCTGCTGGAGTATTCCAAACAATTTTATCAGGAGTAATTACACGAATTTTTAAACTCATATTAAACTCCTATATTATTTCATGCTTTCTGCTTTCTCAATTGCTTCGTCGATATCACCTACAAGGTAGAATGCTTGCTCAGGAAGATCATCAAGTTCACCTGCTAAAATCATAGTGAAGCCTTTCATTGTAGCTTCTAGCGATACGTACTTACCAGGAGAACCTGTAAACACTTCTGCTACGAAGAATGGTTGAGAAAGGAAACGCTCTAGTTTACGAGCACGTGCTACAACTAGACGGTCCTCTTCAGATAATTCATCAATACCTAGAATCGCAATAATATCTTGTAATTCCTTGTAACGTTGTAAAGTTTCTTTTACATCTTGTGCAATAGCGTAGTGCTCACCACCAACAATGTTTGGTTGTAGCATTGTTGAAGTTGAATCTAGTGGATCTACTGCTGGGTAAATACCCTTTGCTGCTAAACCACGAGATAATACTGTTGTAGCATCTAAGTGAGCAAATGTTGTTGCAGGAGCTGGATCTGTTAGATCATCTGCCGGTACATATACAGCTTGGATAGATGTAATTGAACCTTGTGTTGTTGATGTAATACGCTCTTGTAAACCACCCATTTCAGTAGCTAGAGTTGGTTGGTAACCTACAGCTGACGGCATACGACCAAGTAGGGCAGATACCTCTGAACCTGCTTGTACAAAACGGAAGATGTTATCAATGAAAAGAAGTACGTCTTGCTTGTTTACATCACGGAAGTACTCAGCCATTGTTAAAGCACTTAGACCTACACGCATACGTGCACCAGGTGGCTCATTCATTTGTCCGTATACTAGAGCTACTTTAGAATCCGTAAGAGTTTTCTCGTTAATTACACCAGACTCTTTCATCTCCATGTAAAGGTCATTACCTTCACGTGTACGCTCACCTACACCACCGAATACAGAAACACCACCGTGTCCCTTAGCAATGTTATTGATAAGCTCCATGATAAGTACAGTTTTACCTACACCAGCACCACCGAATAGACCAATTTTACCACCACGACGGTACGGAGCTAGTAGATCTACTACCTTAATACCTGTTTCAAAGATTGTTGGCTTTGTTTCTAGATCTGTGAATGCAGGAGCCGGACGGTGAATAGGTGATGTTTCTGGTTCACCCATACTTGGGCCATCATCTACAGGAACACCTAGTACGTTGAAGATACGACCAAGTGTTGGAGTACCTACAGGAACAGCAACTGCTTCACCTGTATCAACAACTTCAAGACCACGCTTTAAGCCATCTGTTGAACTCATAGATACAGCACGTACTTTGTTATCACCTAGTAATTGTTGTACCTCACATACTACAGTTTTACCTTCACTAGCTACAGTTACAGCATTGTAAATCTTAGGTAGATCACCAGAAGGAAATACAGCATCAATTACAGGACCAATAATTTGTGTAATAAAACCAGTTTTTGTACTTGTTTCAAGCATTATTCAATATTTCTTACTATTCAGATAATAAATTGGGTTTCTCTTTGGTTCTTAACTATTATCCAAAAATAATAGGCCAAGAACGGTAGTACTTATTATTATAATGAATTTTCCGCAATTCGCCCGGTAGTTTTTAACCAGTTTTGTGCTTCAATATAATTATTAGGTGCTAATTTTATGGCTTGGCGCCAATATTCGCCAGCTTTATCAAATAATGTTTTAGCAACTTCCAGATTTTCAACTTCAGATGCTTTAATTCCTTGATAATGATAGATTACCGCAATATTATTTAGAGCTTGCGGTAAGTTCACATTTAATTCAAGAGCTTGATGATAATATTCTAAAGCTTTCAAATATTTACCATTACTCGAATAAATAAGCCCGATGTTATAGAGAATATAACTTCTATCATAAGGATCCTCTTCTAACTGCAAAGCTTCATAATAATTCTCTAAAGCTTCCGCATATTCACCTTCTGATTGAGCTGACATCCCATCTCTATAATAGAAAAAAGCTTCTTTCTCTTGCTTACTTGCTGGAAAAACTTTTAATAAAATATCAGCTACAATCGTGAAGGTTTTATCAATAAAGTTATCGTTTTTTTGTATTCGTCCCATTTAATGTATTTATTTTTTTAACTTCCTTAGTTAAATTTTAATCATCTTTAAGGACAAAAGGTAGCAAATTTAAAATTCGAGCACGTTTAACTGCTTTAGAAAGCTGACGCTGCTGTTTAATTGTTAAATTTGTGCTGTAACGAGGCAAAATTTTGCCGTGATCTGATAAAAATGTCTTTAAAAGGTTAATATCTTTATAACTAATCTCTTGGTCTAAGCTCAGAGGAGATAGAGGTTTCTTAGGTTTTGCCATATTATTTCCTATTTAATTTCTTTGTGGGCGGTATGTTGATTACAGTAACGACAGAATTTTTTAAGTTCGATTCTATCTGGAGTATTTTTTCTATTTTTCTTAGTTGTATATCTTGATACTCCATTAGTACGTTGATTTTCATTTGTACGACACTCGGTACACTCAAGTGTTATAACGATACGTGTTCCTTTATTTTTTGCCATGGAATTTTTTAAATTCTAAAAAGTATTTCAATGTAATATTGTTCCATAATCATTGATTAATTCCAAGGTTTAATTGTAAAAATCACTTATTACTTGTTATATCTTTCGCATTTTAGTAAAATTCATTTTATAATTAATAAGATTTACCTAACTTTAATGGCAAATATAAAATCTGCAATAAAACGAATTGATATTACAAAACGAAATACTTTAGAGAACAGAAGATATTCCTCTAATGTAAAAACATACACAAAGAAATATCTAATGTCACTGGAAGCCTACAAACTTGATCCGACTACGGAAAATTTCGGACGCTTACAAAATGACCTGTCAATGGCGTACAGCAAGATTGACAAAGCGGTTAAAAGAAATGTTATCCATAAGAATACCGCTGCACGAAAAAAATCTAATTTACGAAAAACATTAAATTCTATTAAACTTCCAAACTAGTCTTGGTTTATTTTAGGAGACGGCATGAACAATAACAAGGCATTTTTAACAACCTTACCGGACTTTGTTGAAATACAAAGGGCAAGTTTCTGCTGGTTCTTAACTAAAGGTTTACGCGAAGAACTTAATAATTTTTCTTCAATTACTAATTTTACAAATACAATTGAATTAAATTTTTTTGGTAATGATTTTAAAATCCGAAAGCCAAAATTTGATATTATTGAGACAAAAAAACGTGATACTACTTATGCAGTACGTATTTACGTACCCATGTCCATCAATATCTTTGATGAATTTAAACCACCAAAATCCCGCACTAATGTTTTTATAGGGGAATTACCCCTAATGACAGACCGCGGGACTTTTATTATTAATGGTTGTGAACGTGTTGTCATAAATCAAATAATACGAAGTCCGGGTATCTACTATAAGGAAGATATCTCGAAAAGAAGTGATCCTTTGTACAGTGCCACTCTGATACCTAACCGAGGATCGTGGCTTAAATTTGAAATCACAAAGAAGAAAACTCTCACAGTAAGTGTCGATAAAACGGACAAAATTGAAATTAAACACTTTTTTGTAGTCTTAGGAATCAAAATGAATGAATTTTACGGCAGTTTAACTCATCCAGAATTTTTTAAGACCTACGAAATCCAAGAAGAAACTCAAACTTTACAAGCAGAAAAACAGAATACAAATATTCAAGAATTATTCGATACAAGAATATTTGACCCAAAATATTATGATATAGGTGATATAGGACGTTATAAGTTAAACCAACGTTTTAACTTAAACATTCCGAGATATGTCAATGATCTTACTCATCAGGATATTATTGCAATTATTGATCGCCTCATAAATTTAGAATATAAAGAGGGGGACTTAGATGATATCGACCATCTAAAAAACCGTCGAGTTCGATCGGTCGGGGAACTACTGCAAACCCAATTTCGCTCTGGTTTAACAAGACTAGAACGTATCCTATCGGAACGTATGACAATATGTGATCCAAATGTTCTTAAGGTCACTACACTAGTTAATCCAAAACCCATCATTTCAATGATGCGAGAATTTTTTGGTTCTAGTCAATTGTCACAATTTTTAGACCAAACAAATCCCTTAGCAGAATTAACACACAAACGTCGTATTAGTGGTCTAGGACCCGGTGGATTTAATCGGGATCATGTTAGTTTTGCCGTTCGTGATATTCATCCAAGTCATTATGGTCGTATTTGCCCTATTGAAACGCCAGAAGGTCAAAACGCAGGCTTAATTTCTTCACTAGCAACTTATGCGCGAGTAAACTCCTTTGGTTTTATAGAAACTCCTTTTTTCACTGCAAAAGATGGTGTAGTTCTGAAGGACAATCCCGCTATTTATTTAACATCTGAAGAAGAAGATAATCTTAAGATTGCTCCCGCTGACACGATATTAGATACAAATAACCGAATAATTAGTGAGTATATTACAGTTCGTTATCGAGAGGAATTTGTCTTAGTACGCTCAATTGAAGTAGAACTTGTTGCCGTTTCTACCGTACAAGTTGTTTCAGCAGCTACAGCACTAATTCCTTTCTTAGAACATGATGATGCTAATAGAGCTCTAATGGGCTCTAACATGCAACGACAAGCTGTTCCCCTATTGTATCCTTCAAAACCAATTATTGGTACTGGCTTAGAAAGCCAACTTGTAACAGATGCGGGTATTGTTATCATTAATTACATGAACGGTCTAGTAAAAGAAGTCTCTGCTGATAATATAGTAATTGAAAATTTCGAGGGAAAGAGTGCAACTTATTTTTTACAAAAATATTCTCGCTCAAACCAAGATACTTGTATAAATCAGCGTCCTATTGTTTGGGCTGGCGAACAAGTGGAATCCGGCCAAATCATTGCCGATGGACCTGGTACAGAAGACGGTGAACTAGCACTAGGACAAAATGTACTAATTGCTTATATGCCATGGGAAGGATATAACTATGAAGATGCTATCCTTGTTAGTGAACGTTTGGTTTATGCCGACCTGTTTACCTCAATACATATTGAAAAATATGACATTGAAATACGTGAAACAAAAGCAGGTACTGAAGAAATTACACGCGACTTACCTAATGTAAATGAACGGGCACTTAAAAATTTAGATGAAAACGGGATTATTTATAAGGGTGCCTTTGTCTCACCAGGAGATATCTTAGTTGGTAAGGTAACACCAACAGAAGAAGTTGATGAGATTCCGGAAGGCAGACTTCTTAGAGCAATATTTGGTGAAAAAGCACAAAATGTAGTTGATAATTCGTTGCGTGTACCAAATGGTAGCTATGGTCGAGTCTTAGATATAAGGGTATTTACACGTGAAAATGGAGATGAATTATCAGCCTCTACGGATTCTTTAATCCGTGTATTTTTAGCACAAATGAGAAAAATACAAGTAGGCGATAAAATGGCGGGACGACATGGTAATAAAGGAATTATATCCCGTATTCTACCAAGACAAGATATGCCATATCTTCCTGATGGTACTCCAATTGATGTCATCTTGAATCCCTTAGGTGTACCATCGCGTATGAATGTGGGTCAATTATTCGAAGGTTTATTGGGTTTGGCTGGAGATAATCTAGATAAGCGCTTTAAAATTTTACCTTTCGATGAAATGTATAGTCCAGAGGCATCTCGAATCCTAACAAATAGTTCACTAAAGAAAGCGGCTATAAAAACAAAGAAAGACTGGATTTTTAACTATTATTCGCCTGGTCGTATACGTTTAACAGATGGCCGAAATGGTGAATTTTTTGATAACCCAATTACCGTTTGTAAGAGTTACATGCTAAAACTAGTTCATTTAGTAGACGATAAAATTCATGCTCGATCTACGGGACCATACTCTTTAGTTACACAACAACCCCTAGGTGGACGCTCACAACAAGGTGGACAAAGGTTTGGAGAAATGGAAGTCTGGGCACTAGAAGCTTTCGGTGCTGCTTATACGTTACAAGAATTACTAACAATTAAATCAGATGACATGCATGGGAGAAACGAAGCCTTAAATGCTATTGTTAAACGGGAACCAATACCAAAACCTGGAATTCCAGAATCTTTTAAGGTTTTAATCCTAGAACTCCAATCACTCGGCCTAGATATAAGTATGTATAAGATACAAAACCAAAACTTTGGTGAAACCACGGGTATCGAAATTGACATCATGGATAACACCCAAACAAAAATTTCAATTCCAACATATAAATCAGTTGAAATGAATTAATCAAAAATGATATTTATCTTAATATGACCATAAATTCACGCCATGATTTTGATTACATAAAGATTAATTTAGCTTCTCCCAAGCGAATCAAAGAGTGGGGACAACGAATTCTACCAAATGGACAAATTGTCGGAGAAGTAACAAAACCTGAAACTATTAATTACAGAACATTTAAACCTGAAATGGATGGTTTATTCTGTGAGAAGACTTTTGGTCCCATTAAAAATTGGGAATGTTACTGTGGAAAATATAAGAGAATTGAACCCGCTGAGCTATTAATATGCGAAAGATGTGGTGTAGAAATTACAGAATCAAGAGTACGTCGCCATAGAATGGGTTACATCGGGCTAGTATCTCCCGTAACTCATATCTGGTATCTTAAAGGAATACCTAGCTACTTAAGTTTACTCTTAAAAATGCGTCTTCGTAATCTTGAAGAAATTATTTACTTTAATGAATATCTTGTCTTAGACAACGGGTATTCCGAGAATACAGAAAATAATATAGCAAATAATTTAAACTTTGAGGATTACTTATATGTCTACGATGACGATAATTTCATCTTAGAAGATACACGAGCAAAAATCGGAGCTGAAGCGATTAGGTATCTTCTCGAAAAAATTGATTTAAAAAAAGAACTCAAGAAAAATAGACTTCTTCTATCACTGATTGATCACAAATACAAAGTTTTTGAAAACGAGCCTAATAAAATCCCTCAAAATTTAGAAACGAGAGAAAAAATTATTAGACGTATCCGTCTAATTGAAAATTTTATTGCTACAGGCTCAAATCCTGCATGGATGATCTTAAATGTTTTGCCAGTAATTCCTCCAGGACTACGACCTATGGTTCAACTCGAAGGCGGTCGTTTTGCCACTTCAGATTTAAACGAATTATATCGTCGAGTGATTACAAGAAATAATCGTCTAGCACGATTATTAAAAATCTATGCCCCTGCCATAATTGTTCATAATGAAAAACGAATGCTACAAGAAGCTGTGGATGCCCTAATTGATAATGGTAAGCGAGGACGCAAAGCACTTGGAGCAAATAATCGTCCTTTAAAATCTTTATCAGATATTATCGAAGGTAAACATGGTAGATTTCGTCAAAATTTACTTGGAAAGCGTGTAGATTACTCGGGTCGATCAGTTATTATCGTAGGACCCTCACTTAAGTTAAATCAGTGTGGGTTACCTCATGAAATTGCACTGGAACTATTCCAACCATTCATAATATATCAACTTATTAATAATGGACTTGCAAGTAACATGAAACTTGCAAAAAAATTAATACAAACTGGCGAACCAATTATTTGGGCAATGTTGGAGAATGTTTTAGAGGGACACCCGATTTTACTAAATCGAGCACCAACATTACATAGATTAGGTATTCAGGCATTTGAACCAATTTTAGTTGAAGGAAGAGCGATTCAATTACATCCACTTGTATGTCCTGCCTTTAACGCAGATTTTGACGGGGATCAAATGGCAATACACGTCCCTCTTTCATTGGAAGCTCAATCAGAAGCAAGAATGCTAATGTTAGCTCCGAATAATTTCCTATCACCTGCTACAGGTGAAGCGATCATTTTACCAAGCCAAGATATGGTTTTAGGTTGCTATTATCTTACAGTGAAAAATCATCTAAATGATAAATTCTCAAACCATTATTTCGTAGATACACGAGATGTTATCCTAGCTTATGAACAAAAGAAAATAGGCTTGCATACTAATGTTTGGGTTAAACAAGAAAATCAAATAGAAGTAGAAAATATTGAAAATCAAAAAGGTATACAGATAATACAAAATAAAAGTACTCAAATACGCTATATGCAAACAACACCAGGCCGCATTTTAGTGAACGAACTTATTAATAAAAATTTAAATTTGTAAAATGAAAAAAAACTTAAATTTCAAAAATCATCTTTTTAATAAAAAAGAGCTAAAACAGCTTATATATGATGTTTTTACAAATTATGGTATTGCACGAGCAAGTTATTTAGTAGATGATTTAAAAGAACTCGGGTTTCATTACGCAACGCAAGCAGGAATTTCCATTAGTGTAGAAGATTTAAAAGTTCCACCAATTAAAAAAAAGTTGTTAGCAAATGCTTCCAAAGAAATTCAAATATCTGACGAATCATACACTCTTGGGCAAATAAATACTATTGAACGTTTTCAAAATGTTATTAATACCTGGAATAATACTAGTGAGGAACTAAAAGATAATCTTGTTTCATATTTTAAGGAAACGGATCCCCTAAATTCTATCTATTTAATGGCTTTTTCAGGGGCAAGAGGAAACCTCTCACAAGTACGACAATTAGTCGGTATGCGAGGTCTAATGTCAGATCCAAAGGGACAAATTATGGATATTCCAATTATCCATAATTTTCGCGAGGGACTGACAATTACCGATTATATTATGTCGGCGTATGGAGCACGTAAAGGTGTTGTTGATACAGCTCTAAAAACTGCCGATTCTGGTTATTTGACACGCCGACTAATCGATGTAGCACAAGATGTTATTATTCGTGAAGATGACTGCCAAACCAATAGAAAGATATCTATTCCATTAACAAAATACAAAAAAAACGATTTTGTTACTCGAGTAACCGGACGTACCTGTGCCGAAGAAGTAGTACTCCAAGGAAATAATCCCAAAATAATTCTAGCTAAACACGAAGAGATAACAAGTGAAATTGCGGAAAAACTTTATGATGAAAAAATTACAAAGTTTATTAAAATAAGATCACCACTCACTTGCGAATCCACTCGTTCCATATGTAAAAAATGCTACGGCTGGAATCTCGCCTATGGAAAAAAGGTAGACTTGGGTGAAGCAGTAGGAATAATCGCAGCTCAATCGATTGGAGAGCCAGGTACTCAACTTACAATGAGAACATTCCATACAGGAGGAATTTTTACAGCAGATCCGAGTCGCCAAGTGCGGGCTCAAAATTCTGGATGTTTTGAGTATAATACAAATATTCCCGTTAAACCCTCAAGAACTCCCTATGGTACTGATGTAATAAAAATCGAACGAGAAGCAAAATGCACTCTAACGACAGATAATAATGAAATTTTAGAATTTAAATTATCTCCCGATAGTATTATTTTTGTGAAAAATAAATCATTTGTTAAAACAAATGATTTAATTGCCGAATTGCCCGCAACTAATCAACAAACTGTAAAATTAAGAAAAGATATTGCAACACCCATAGAAGGTGAGATAATTCATTTAAAAGAGGATAAAAGGCTCTGGATATTGCAAGGTAATGTTTTTGATATTCCTCCGAAGAGTTTACTTAATAAATTTAAAATTGATCAGACGCTAAAAAAAGACGACTCATTAATAAACTTTAAATTGTCTGCAAAAACAAGAGGTTTAGTAAAAATAAAACAAAATCCAATTGATCAAACAATCAATTCACTCAAAATTTGTAATTGTTTATATCTATTCGATACAACAATTTACAAGAATAAGGGAGAAACGATTTTAGCGACTAAACATGGAACAAAATATAGACTAGAAAAACTACCAAAATCAATAACTAAATCATCCTTTTTATTCGCAAGTGGTTCTAATAATAGATACAAAGCACTTTCTGAAGGAAGAATCTTTTACTCTAACTCTAAATTCTATCGACAAGATAAAAATATTAATCAACGTGTTCTTACAAAAAATGGAAAAATTTTATTTATTCCAGAAGAGACAAAAACAGTAAATAAAGATGCCTCTTTGCTTTTGGTACCAAATGGTCATTTCTTATATGATGACGAACGGGAAATTTTAAAAGGAACCTTCGCAAAAACTAGTGGTTTAGTCCAAACAAAAGAAGCGAATAACGTAATTCAACAAATTACGGTTAAACCTGGTAAATTCTACGAATACCCAACTCTAACGCCAAAAGAGAAAAAAGAAATATCTAAACTAAATAAAAAGCTATTTTTCCCAGGTGAAGTAATATTCGATGATATTTTAATTGAAGAATTAACTATCGTAGAAGTTACAAAGAATAATAATATAATCAGTCTATTACTTAGACCGGTAAAAGTAATAAATATTTTAAAACCAAATCCACGAAAAAATGCGAACCTAGCTATCAATAAGGACGTCTCTAAAACATTTACTTTTACAACTAATGAATATCTTCGTTATAAATCGGGAGAATTAATTACACAAAAAAGTGAAAGAACTTTAATTAATTCTGTAATCTATTTAAATTTAAACCCAACTATTATTCCGGAAGAAAATACTACAAATTTAGAATACAAAATAGTTAAAGATGATGAAAAAAACCTTCACTTAACTCTAATTACAAAAGAACATCTAAATTTTGTAAATTATATTCCAAAAAAATTAAGATCAAGAAGTCTTAAAATTTCTCTCTTTGTAAATGACTATCAATTCATAGAACCTCAAACTATTATAGGAAAATTAAGTCTACTTCCTACCCAAGAAATTAAAGTAAAGAAAATTAAACGAACTTACGGCAATTTAGCACGTCTATTGCTAGTCGGAGAAAAAGATTATCACACAACTAATATTGAAAAAGATGAAATTTCTTGCCAATTAAATGAAATGATAATCAAGGGTGATAATATTAGTAAGAACCAAAAATCACAAGTATCTGGAAAGGTAACGGATATGAAACCACTTACCTGTGAAATACACAAAGGTTCTCCTCTATATTTAACACCTCAAACAAAAGTTTATAAAGAAACTGATGAATTAGTTCAAAAAGAGGAAGTTGTAGGGACGATTATATATGAACAAGTAGTAACCGGCGATATTGTACAAGGTTTACCAAAAGTAGAAGAAATTCTAGAGGGTAGAAAACCTCAAGATAACGCTATCCTTGCAGCTGAACCCGGTGTTGTAACTTTCTTAAACGAAGATAGTAAAATCCAAGTTTTAAGTAATCACAACAATAAAGAAACAACTTCACGCAAAAATAAATATCAAATTTATCAAATTAATAAGAAGAAACAGAAAAAAACCTTTACTGTAAATTCCAATGATTTTATATCTCTAGGACAACCTCTGACAGATGGAAAAATAAGTCCGCACGAGCTCTTATTAACATATTTCGAATACTATAAAACAAGAAAATCTGAATATGAAGCAGCTTATTTGAGTTTACAAAATTTACAAACATTGCTTGTAAATAAAGTCCAAGACGTTTATGATTCACAGGGGGTAACAATTGCGGATAAGCATATAGAAGTAATTATTCGTCAAATTACATCAAAAGTACAAATAACAAAATCTGGATCTACTCTACTCTTGCCTGGAGAATTAATTGAATTAAAACAAATTCAATATATAAATTCGATAATGTTAAAAACAAACAAAAAAACTGCAAGCTATCAACCTGTTTTACTCGGAATAACAAAAGCTTCCCTATTGACTGAAAGTTTTATTTCCGCAGCAAGTTTCCAAGAAACGACTAAAATTCTAACGGCTGCAGCTATAGAGGGGAAAATTGACTGGTTACGTGGCTTAAAAGAAAATGTAATAATCGGTCGTTTAATTCCTGCAGGTACTGGTTTTAACCACAAGGAACAAATTAAAAAAATAGCTTAAACTTTTTTAATTTTTATGATACTATGGATTATGTGATAAACTTTAATTTTTATAAAAAATAGGAAACAATAAAATGGCTACTGTACAATTAGCCCAACTCTTAGAAGCTGGTGTTCATTTCGGACATAAAGCAAACCGATGGAATCCCAAAATGTTCCCCTACATTTATGCGGAACGTGATGGGATTCATATTTTAGATTTAGTTCAGACCGCACAATTATTAAATGAAGCCGCTCTATTCGTAAATACTGCAGCTCAAAAAGAAAAAACTTTTCTTTTTGTAGGAACAAAACCTCAAGCTTCTGCAGCAATTGCACAAGAAGCTCTTAATTGTAATTCATATTATGTGAATCATCGATGGCTCGGTGGTATGCTTACAAACTGGAAAACTGTGTCTCAAAGAATTGATCGCCTAAAGAATCTTGAACAACAAGAACAAGATGGTATCCTTGATACATTACCCAAAAAAGAAGCCTCTGGTATTCGAAAGGAACTAGAAAAATTACGCCTACATTTAAATGGTATTAAAGATATGCCACAAATTCCTGACGTAATGATTGTTGTGGATCAAAAACGAGAATTAACAGCTATTAAAGAAGCTATCACATTAGATATTCCTGTAATTTCTATCTTAGATACAAATTGTGATCCCGAAATTGTCGATATTCCAATCCCAGGAAACGATGATTCAATTGGTTCAATTAAACTAATTCTACAAACATTAAGTTCAAATATTTCGGCAGGAAAAAGATCATCTCAGGAAACTGAATAAATTAAAAAGTCTAGTATTTTTATAAATACTAGACTTTTAGTATATAAGTAGTATCACAAATTAATAAAAATAGACTTTATTTCAGGCTTAATAATTTATACTAATATAGTCAAATAAATTTTGCGGAAGCCTTCTATGTACTCTTTAGATTCACTTAATACATCATTACTTTTATCTGGTGTAGAAGTAGGTGTTCACTACTATTGGGATATCGCAGGACTTGCAATTCACGGCCAAGTACTTCTTGTAAGTTGGTTTGTTATTATCTTGTTACTAATTGCTTCGTTCCTAGGAACAAGTAAACTAGAACAAGTTCCAAAGGGTTGGCAAAACTTTATGGAATCTGTTCTGGAATTTACAACAGATATTGCAAAGAACCAACTTGGCGAAAGTTTTTACCGTCCATGGGTACCTTTTGTAAGTACGTTATTTCTTTTCGTTTTCGGCTGTAACTGGGCCGGTGCACTTGTTCCTTGGAAACTAATCTCGTTACCAGAGGGTGAACTAGCTGCTCCTACAAATGATATTAATACAACAGTTGCTCTAGCACTGTTAGTATCATTAGCTTACTTTTACGGTGGTCTCTCAAAGAAAGGTCTTGGATATTTCAAGCGCTATCTAGAACCTACACCAATTCTTCTGCCTATTAACATCTTAGAGGATTTTACTAAACCACTATCTCTAAGCTTCCGTCTATTCGGTAACGTTTTAGCAGACGAATTAACTGTAAGTGTATTAACTTTACTAGTACCACTAATCGTTCCACTACCTATTATGGGTCTTGGCGTATTCGCTAGTTCAGTACAAGCACTTATCTTCTCAACATTAGCAGCCGCTTATATCGCGGAAGCACTGGAATAATTTTCCTAACTGCTAAAAATCGAAAAAAGAAACTTGTTAATTTTTCACTAACTAGGCTTTTATAATTTAAATTCTTATTATTATGGATTCTATCATCTCAGGTGCATCTGTTATTGCTGCTGGTCTTTCTGTTGGTTTAGCTGCTATTGGTCCTGGTATCGGTCAAGGTCAAGCTGCAGGTGCTGCAGTTGAAGGTATTGCTCGTCAACCAGAAGCTGAAAACAAAATTCGTGGTACACTACTACTAAGTTTAGCTTTCATGGAAGCCCTAACTATTTACGGTCTTGTAGTTTCACTATCACTACTATTCGCAAACCCTTTTACTAGTTAATTCTAATGCCAAGACATTTAAACAGAAAGCTGCTTGAATGTCTTGGCATTACTTATCTCCATTAATGCGAAAATAAGAAAAATTAGAGTAAAAAATTATGAATAATCAAATGTTCATCGTGCTAGCTGCCGAAGAAAAGGGAGGACTATTTGATTTTGGTGCGACATTACCTATTGTTGCCATTGAATTTTTAGTTTTACTGTTTGTTCTAAACCTAATTTTATACAGTCCGTTAACTAACATGATTAATACTCGTAATGAGTACATCTTAGATAACTTAAGTCAAGCTTCAGAAATCCTTGCGGAAGCTACTGAACTAACGACTCAATATGAGACTGAACTAAAAGCAACAAAGAAGCAAGCACAATTAGAAATTGCTGAATCTCAAAAAATACAAAAACAAAGTTTCGAGGTAGAATTAAACCTTTCTCAAAAATACATTGATACCCTGCTGCAAAAAATCCTAAGTAATTTTGCAACAACAAAGGAAACAATCTTTTCTAATTTAGAAAGTGAGAAGGTTGTTGATACCTTATGTGATCAAATGTTAACGAAACTATTTATTTAAACCAATAGCTCTTAGATATTGGTATTTCTCAAAAAATAGAAAATATGGAACTTTTAACAAAAGCCCCAATTATCTTAGCGAGTAATGGTAGCTTCGGTATAAATACAGATATTCTCGAAACAAACTTAGTAAACCAAATCATCCTACTTGTAGGACTATTCTTCGTTGGTAAAGATTTTCTATCAGAATCTTTATCACAACGACAAGAAGAAATCGTTCAAGGTGTGGAAGATTCAGAAAAGCGTTTACGAGAAGCTCAAGATCGACTATCAGAAGCTAAAAAACAATTAGCACAAGCTCGTGTGATTATTGACGAAATTAAGAAAGAAAGCGGAGAAACAAAGAAAGCTCTACTAGAACGCGATTATGCAGAAGCAAAGAGTGAACTAGAGAGACGTTTTAGCAATGCTGCTACAATCTTAAAATTCCGTGAGCGCCAAATCCTTAGTGAAATTAAGCAATACGTATCTGTGTTAGCTTTAAAACTTGTAGTTAGTAAGATTGAAAAACAAACTGGCTTAGAAGATAAATTAAAGACTTACATGAAAGAAAGTATTTCAATGGTTGGTGAATCTAGCCCAGCTGTAGCTATGGAAATGGGAGGAGAATAAGATATGAGTAAAATGTTAATTTCAAAAGTTGCAGATCCTTATGCTTCTGCTTTACTAACTCTTGCTTCATCAACAAATACTTTAGATACTGTTACATCTGATATTAACGATTTATTAGAGCTTTTTGATACAAATTCGGAATTACCGGAATATTTATCAAATCCTCTATATACAAAGGCTGCTAAAAAAACTGTTTTAGATAAAGTTATCGCACCGCTATACTTTAATGCTAATACTACAAAGTTTTTAATGGTCCTACTAGAGCGTGGTCGTATTGATTTATTCCAACCGGTTGCAGAAAAATATCTACAACTGGTATACGATTTCGCAGAAATTAAAATCGCACAAGTATCATCTGCAACACCTTTAACACCGGAACAAGAAACAGATTTAATTTCGCGTCTTCGTAACAGAACAGGTGCAAAAGAAATTAAATTAATCACACATGTTGATCCGACACTATTAGGTGGTCTGAAAGCTCAAATTGGCTCAGATGTAATTGACCTTACTTTAAAAGGACAATTAAGAGAACTTGCAGCTCAACTAGACACAGTTTTATTCTAACTGGAAATAAGACGTAAGAAAAATCAATCATTTATTGAAAATAAGGTAAATAAAAATATATTATGATTAATGTTCGCCCGGACGAAATTAGTAATATTATTCGCCAACAAATCGAAAGCTACGACAAAGAAGTAAAAGTAAACAACGTTGGTACTGTACTTCAAGTAGGTGACGGTATTGCTCGTGTATATGGTTTAGACCAAGTAATGGCTGGTGAACTTCTAGAATTCGAAGATAAGACTGTCGGTATTGCACTAAACCTAGAAAACGATAACGTTGGTGTAGTATTAATGGGAACTGGTTTCGATATTCTTGAAGGTAGTACCGTTATCGCAACAGGTAAAATTGCTCAAGTCGATTGTTCAGATGAAATTTTAGGCCGTGTAGTAAACCCACTAGCTAAACCTATTGATGGTAAAGGTGATTTACCTGCAACAGAGCAACGTCTAGTAGAAACAATGGCACCTGGTATTATTAGCCGTAAATCAGTTTGTGAGCCAATCCAAACAGGTATTACTGCAATTGATGCTATGATTCCAATTGGTCGTGGTCAACGTGAGCTAATCATTGGTGATCGTCAAACAGGTAAGACATCTATCGCTATCGATACAATCATTAACCAAAAAACAGAAGATGTAATTTGTGTTTATGTAGCAATCGGTCAAAAAGCTTCTTCAGTTGCTGCAATCGTAACAACTCTAGAAGAGCGTGGTGCACTTGGCTATACAGTTATTGTAGCAGCTAACGCCGATGAGCCTGCAACACTACAATATATTGCACCATATACTGGCGCAGCTATTGCTGAATACTTCATGTACAAAGGTAAAGCTACACTAGTAATCTATGATGATTTAACGAAGCAAGCACAAGCTTACCGTCAAATGTCATTATTACTACGTCGTCCACCAGGACGTGAAGCATACCCAGGTGATGTATTCTACTTACACTCACGTCTACTTGAGCGTGCGGCTAAACTAAGTGATGAACTTGGTGGTGGTAGTATGACAGCATTACCAGTAATTGAAACACAAGCAGGTGATGTATCAGCATATATCCCAACAAACGTAATTTCAATTACAGACGGTCAAATCTTCCTATCAGGTGACCTATTTAACTCAGGTATCCGACCTGCAATTAACGTAGGTATTTCGGTATCTCGTGTAGGTTCTGCTGCTCAAATTAAAGCTATGAAGCAAGTTGCAGGTAAGCTGAAGCTAGAGCTAGCTCAATTCGCAGAATTAGAAGCTTTCTCACAATTCGCATCAGATCTAGACCAAGCAACACAAAACCAACTAGCACGTGGTCAACGTCTAAGAGAACTTCTTAAGCAACCACAAAACTCACCTTTATCTGTAGCAAACCAGGTAGCTGTAATTTATGCAGGTATTAACGGTTTAACAGATGATTTACCAGTTAATAAAATTAAAGAATTTAAGGCTGGTCTTGTAGATTACCTAACAAACTCTAAGCCAGAGTATGGTAAGGCAATTGCTGATACTATGAAATTTGAAGAATCTTCAGAAACTCTAGTAAAAGAGGCAGTAGCTACTATTAAGGAGACAATCACTGCTTAATAAATAAGCTCAGTAATAAACAATTTTTTCTATAATTATAGAAAAAATTGTTTATTGCACTATTTTGCATAAAACATGGCTGTTCAATAAAGCACTATTCTTACTATTATATACTTGAATAAAATTTATATAATATTTTAAATCTCTTACATCTTTTATGTCACATTTTAGCTATATTAAAACATCTATCCGCGAGATGGATCTACTTAAGAAAAGTTTAACAAACTTAAACATAGCTTGGAAGCAAGAAGAGAAAGAAATTCTAGGTTACAACGGTGAAACACACAACGTTAATCTTGTGATCCCTCAAGAAAATAATATTGATATTGGTTTTGAGAAAACATCAGAAAACTACTACCAGTTAGTTGCAGATCTTAGCTTCTGGGACCAATCTTCATCATTAGAACATTTCTTAGATCGTCTTCACAAAGAATATGCTATTACAACTGTACTTCAGGAAACTAAAAAGAAAGGTTTCCAAACAGTAAGCCAAGAAAATACCCAAAATGGTGAAGTTGTTATTATGGTAGAGCGTTGGAGTAACTAGAAACATATCTAACAAAAATTCCATCAAGTAGAGCTCCTACTTGATGGAATTTTTTTAGTTAAATTTATAAAAAATTTAATCTCTAGACTGATATAAATTATCTAAGTTAAAATCTTTAGAAAGAACAGGCAAGTAAAAATAAATGAAACTAAAAATTTTTCGATATCTTGCAAAATTGAATGTAGCGATTATATTATTATTATTAATTGCAGGGTTTAGTATTCTAGGGACAATAATCGAACAAGATCAAACTTTAGAGTTCTATAGATTAAGCTATTCAGAAAACTGGAGTAAAATTTTATTTTTAGGATTAGATCATGTATATCGTACTTGGTGGTATATAAGTCTTCTCATCCTTTTTGGAGCATCGCTTATAAGTTGTACATTCATACAACAATTCCCTGCTCTAAAAGTAGCACGTCGAACAAAATTCCAAACTAAACCCCAACAATTTAAAAAGCAAACCTATACAACAAGTTTAGATATTTCTAATCTAGATTCTTTATTAGAAAATCTAAAAAATAAAAATTTTTCAATTTTTCAACAAAGAAGAAGTATTTATAGTTACAAAGGTATATTGGGCCGATTTGCACCAATTATAGTCCATATAAGTATGTTACTAATTTTATTCGGAAGTATAATAGCAGCTTTAGGCGGATTCAAATCACAAGAATTAATAACAAAGGGTGAAATTTTCCAAATACAAAATACAATCAATCCGACTCCCTTCTCGAAAGTACCTAATTTTCCAATAAGGGTTAACGACTTCTGGATTGAATATAATAATGGAAATATAAAACAATTTTATTCAGATCTCGCTATTCTTAATAATCGAGGGCAAGAAATACAGAGAAAAACCATATCGGTAAATTTTCCTCTACGTTACAAAGAATTAACGATATACCAAACCGATTGGAATGCTGTTGGAATAAGAATTAAAATAGATTCTTCTACTTATCAATTACCCTTAACTCCATTATCAAATGGAAAAAATTTATGGATAAGTTGGATACCCCTACCTTCAGCAGAAAATCCAAATGAAGGGCTAACTTTCATTTGCAATAATTTAGAGGGATCCTATAAACTTTATGATTCTAATGGGAACTTGATAGGAAATTTCTTACTTGGTGATAACATTAACCTACGAAATCAACTACAAGTAATGGAAATAATACCAGAAACTGGTTTACAGATAAAGGCTGATCCAGGCATACCTCTTATTTATCTAGGTTTTGGTACTTTAATGATAAGTACACTGGTAAGCTATTTATCTTATACTCAATTTTGGTTATATAAAGAAGCCAAAAAAGTATTTGTAGGGGGTGAAACAAACCGTGCAAAATTAAATTTACAGGTAATCTTTCTCGATTTAACACTTCCTTATAAAAAATTATAAAATTTTTATAAAATCGAAGTTAAAAAGTGCTGTAAAATCATTATTAAGTCACAATATTTTAGAAAATAGGATATCAACAATGATTGTTACATTACTCGTTGCATTACTTGTACTATTATCATTTTTATTAGTCATTGGTGTACCAGTTGTTTTAGCAACTCCTGGTGAATGGGAAACATCAAAAGATAAAGTGTTTAACTTAGCAACAGCTTGGAGTGCTCTAGTAATTGTTACTGGCGTAGTTGCAAGTGTATAAAACTAAAAACTAATTACTTTTTAAGTAATTAGTTTTTTATTTTGAATTGACAATCACCGATAAAATATACTACTTTATTAGAATGTGCATTTATGGGGTATAGCCAAGTGGTAAGGCAGCGGACTTTGACTCCGCCATTCGCAGGTTCAAATCCTCCTACCCCAGTTCATAAGATTTTTAAGCATTCCTTAAAATAGAGAAGTTAGATAAAATAAACTAAAAGAAAATGAATATTATAAATGTTCAATTCATTAAAGGTATAAACGAAACGGTAATACCAGAAATAAGATTAACACGATCGAGAACAGGAAGCACCGGTACTGCAACTTTTCGATTTAAAAACCCTAATGTTCTAAAAATAGATATTTCAGATAAACAATTAATTAGTGGTTTATATCTAATCGACCAAGAAGGTACACTGTTAACGAAAACTCTTGACGTAAAATTCTTAAATGGAAAACCTTTAATTATCGAAGCCATTTATGTAATTAAAACAACAAACGAATGGGAGCGCTTAATGAGATTTTTAACACGCTACAGTGATAAAAATAAATTAACTTTCATTAAAGCAAATAAAAATTAACTCTATAAATTTTTAGTATGTATATATCTATAAACTGGATAAAAAGTTTACTGGAACTGAATAATTTTTCCGACTATCTTAATAAAACAACAGAAACTAGCAAAAATTACTCTTTAAGAAATCTCTTAAAATACTATGGATTCAATATAGATCAGCTAACCTTAACTGGATTTGAAGTAGAAGACATCTGTACAAGAAAAATTATAGATGAGAAGGATATTATTGTTGAAATTGATACAACACCAAACCGAGCCGATGTTTCAAATCTCATTGGTTTTACGCGAGAAATTTGTAGTTTAATGAAATTTTCATTAATCACAAAATCATACTTTCTTAATGAAATTGAATTAAAAAATAATAAATTAATAGGAAAATTAGACAAAGAACAAAAAGTAATAAAAACAAACCCAGAATATAGTTCATGTTTAATGGGAGTGGTAAGTAATGTAAAAGTTACTAACTCTCCAAAATGGATGCAAAAACGACTTCTAAGTGCGGAAATTAATCCTATAAATAGCTTTGTAGATATCTCAAATTATATTATGGAAGAATGGGGACAACCTCTCCATATGTATGATTTTGACAAAATAGTCCAAATTACAAAGAGTAAGGATTTTAAAATTGGAATTCGTTATGCTATAGCGGGAGAAAGTTTTATTGGACTAAACGATGAAAAATACACCCTAAACTCAAAAAATCTTATTATTACAGCAAATGATTATCCAATAGCTTTAGCTGGAATTTTAGGGGGTAAAGAAACATGTGTAGATGAAAATACGAAAAATATTTTATTAGAATGCTTCGTTTTTAATACTAAAAAGGTACGTCAATCATCGCGATCATTGGGTCTCCAAACAAAAGCTTCAAGTGTTTTTACAAAAGGTGTTTCACCAGAAACTACACATATTGCTTTCCAACGCGCGCTTAAATTAATCGAATTAAGTTCACAAGATTCCAAAATTTTTAAAATAAAGCTTGCACCACAAATAAAAAATACTCCCATTAGAATTAAGCTGGAATTTGAAGAAGTAAGAGAAATACTAGGAAAAACTCAAACAAAGCAAAATCAACGAAACTTAACTAACGAAGAAATCATAAATTGTTTAAAACAATTAGACTTCCCTCTTTTTGAAATAGAAGAGAAAACCTGCATAGTGGAAATCCCTCTGCAACGAAAGGATGACTTAGAGAGTAAAATTGACTTAATTGAAGAAATTGGCCGCATCTATGGTTTCAATAAATTCGTTTCATATTTACCTGAATCTAAACAACTTGGTACAGTTTCAAAAGAAGAGGCGATCATCTCTAGACTTCGAACAACCCTTATTAATGAAGGTTTAAATGAAATAATTAATTATTCGTTTAAACCTCAAAAACAAGAAGCAGAAATGCAAATCTTAAATCCTTTAGGTTTAGAATTTACAAATTTACGGACAAGTTTAATTCCTAATTTAGTAGAAACAATTCAAAACAATATAAAACAAAGAAATCGAGTTAGTTGGGGCTTTGAATTTGGGAGAACATTTAACAAGTCTCGTAACGTAGAATATACGATGTTAAGTGGTATTTTTGGAGGTGTAACTTATAAATCCGACTGGAATTATAAGGAGGCTCAACAAAGCACACTTACTTGGTATGAAGCAAAAGATAAAGTAAATAAAATTGGGGAAAGTATAGGCCTTAATTTAAACTGGACAAAAGTAGGAACAAGGATGGGAGATATGTATCATCCAGGAAGAACAGCTATACTTAGTTATAAAGAAAAAGAAATTGGATTTTTCTCACAAATAAATCCACTCTATGCAAAACAAAAGGATTTACCCATCAATTTATTTGTATTTGAGCTTAATTTAACAAAAATAAGTACAATTGAAAAAACAAAAGAAAAAATTTATAATGCTTTTTCTCCGTTTCCAAAAATTAGGAAAGACATTACCTTTAATGTACCTTCAGAAACAAGTAGCCAACAATTCTTAAATGAATTCTGTGAAAAAATAAGTACAATCGAGAATATCAATATCTTAAAAGATGTAACTGTATTTGATGAATACAGGGATGATAAGGAAAAGACACTGAAAAGTCTTGGGCTTAAGCTTACATTCCAATCCGAAACTGAAACTCTTCAAACGAGTGACGTTGAAACAGTAATGAATATGATTAATGAAAAAATATAAATATATTTTTTTAAAGAAAAAAAAAGAAGGGACTCCTTGAATAAAATTATTCAAGGAGTCCCTTCTTTCTTTTTGTTTATATTTTAAGAGTGAAAAATGTAAGCAAAAAAAAACTAACAATTCAGATTTAAATCTGAATTGTTAGCTTATACAATTAACCGTTTACTGCAGGAGCAGAAACAGCAACTGGAAGAACCTCACCAGCAGCAAGATCTAGTGGGAAGTTGTGAGCGTTACGCTCGTGCATTACTTCCATACCTAGGTCAGCACGGTTGATGATGTCAGCCCATGT
>MDSY01078456.1_pt1 | contig 31136 bp, 19 predicted proteins | sample 811131 | NCBI WGS metagenome assembly MDSY01 (sample SAMN05326643, study PRJNA326480) | marine metagenome | isolation source: seawater | place: Atlantic Ocean: South West | collected 2010 | reverse complement strand
GTGGCCGTGGTGGCCGCGCCTGCCACACCAACAGACGACCCCTTCTCTTCTCGCTTTTCCTCTTCTCAAACAGAAATAGCAAGCGACGAAGCTTCCTCTACCTCCTCTACCTCCACCCCCGTGACCTACGCTTTGATCTCAGCCGCGTTGGTGATGGTCGCGGGCACGATGGCCGGTTTAACCGTGGGTTTGCTCGGCATAGACCCTATCGAGTTGGAGCTGAGGGCGGAAAGTGAAGTGCAAAGCGCTGACCGAGACGCCGCGAGAAGTATCAGACGAGTAACCTCTAAGCACCACTGGCTCTTGTGTACTCTTCTCCTCGTCAACGCGTTCGCGTCCGAGGCGTTGCCCCTGTGTCTGAACCAAGTCGTGGGGTTCCGTTTAGGCCTAGGGGTATCCGTCGTGTGCGTGTTGCTGTTCGGTGAGATCCTTCCGAGTGCACTTTTTACCGGACCGCGACGAGTAAGACTGGCAGCGAAGAGCGTCCCTTTTGTGAATGCACTGATGTGGGTGACGAGCCCGATATCTTGGCCTCTCGCCTATGGATTAGATAAGATGATAGGCCAACACAGTATGAACACGCGTTTGAACCGGTCACAAATAGGGACCCTGATCGGGCTTCACCGGGAGGAACAAGTGCGGGATTTTAGTACCCGAAATCAAAGGATGGAGAATAGCACCGACAATGATGATAACAACGCAGACGACAGAGATACCTCCTTCGACACAGGTACCACGCCGTTGCTCCAAATTGAGGTGTTGAGTAATGATCCAAGACAACACACTCAGTGGTGGCGACGTCTCGTTCCCCAAATCATATTCACGAAGCTGTGGATGAGTGGACGAGTGAGTAGCGATGTAGATGTCATGGGTCCGTCAACCCTAATAACTTCTCCGTTCGTCCCCGCGTCGCCCCCGCGCGTCCCAGGTACGTTAAGCGACGACGAGGTCACCATCGTCCGGGAAACTTTACGTTTGGCGGGTAAAACAGTATCAGATGCGATGACGCCGTTTCCTTGTGTGTACATGTTGCCGTTCGAGGGCACTGTTTTTGATGAGAACATGCTGGCCAGTACGTTGGGCACGGGGTTGTCCAGGATACCGGTGTTTCGCAAAAACTCAAAGCACAACGTCGTCGGCACGCTGATGGTAAAAAAACTAATAGTACTGGACCCGAATTCGAACCGACATTTAAGTGAGTTGCCGCTTCGCAAGCCACTGTTAGTCCACCCAAACGCCGGGCTATTGGAAACCCTGAACGCGTTTCAACGAGGAAAGTCGCACCTCGCGCTGGTTACCGAACACGGGACAGAACTGCAGAAAGCTTGGGCGCTAAACTCCGACGTCTCACCCGGCTCCGTCACCATATCCGGAATAATCACCGTGGAGGACATTTTAGAGGAGCTGATCGGTAAGGAAATCACGGACGAGGACGACTCGCACTGCTTTGTGAACTTTACCGAGTTCGGGAAGCACGAGAGGAGGGATTCAGATGGAAAGAAAGAAAACGGCGCGGCGTCGCCATTAGTGCTCACGGCAGCGCGCAAGTTCAAATCGCTCCTCAATCGAAGAAACAAAATACTTACTAGCTAGCTAGTCTACTTGTTACACTACACTACTTGCGAAAACCGTTAATACTGCCACTACTCGTCCCGTACGCGTAGAGCTGTCCTAGCCGCTTACCGATTCGCTCCGCAAGCGCCGGTCGCGCTTGCCCTTTGTTCCTGGACAACTCCAACACGTCGTCTCTGAGCCACGGGTTCACGGGCGGGTGTAGGGTTCCGTGAATGCGACCCATGTGTTTCGTTTTGTTGAGTTTAGGGTTTTTATGGTCACTAGTCTCATTATGCTCATGGACAAAACCCACGGTGTCGCTGGGAAACGCCCACTGCGAGACGACCGCGATAAGCGCGAATGGGAATGTTAGTACCACGGCGAAGCCCAGGTTTGACACCTTGTTCGCGTTGCGAATGCCAGTAGTAGCGCCGGTGTGGGCCCATGCCGATGCTCCGTGATTGCCTGCTCTGCCTCCACCACCCCCCACTGCTCCACCCAGCAACCTGTTCCTCGCCGCGGTGATTCGATTGAAACTCGCTATCGACGCCGCTCTCGTTTCATCCGTGTGCTTGTCCGGGTGGTGCACGTGCGCGAGCCTGCGGAACGCGGCTTTCACCTCCGCGTCCGACGCGCCGGGGCGCAAACCCAGATCCGCGTGCGGGTCGCTCATCGGCGCATCGGGTGGAAAGTAGGGTCGGGAAGACGGCGAAGGCGCCTTGAGGTGTGACGACGTGTCTAAAGTTGATGGGGAAACGTGAAGCGTTGCCAAAAAGCCAAAACGAAAAGTTTTCGGTCAAGCAATTTTCGACGACCTTCACTGCGCATAGTCTCAAGAAAGAGTCTTTCTAGTCGATCTCCCATTGGCTGGATTTTGAGGCCGCCAGTTGTCCGCATTCTCGAAACGGAAGGACGAGAGAGGCCCCCACCCGATTCCTCCGCGTGACGCACTTCATACCGCACGTCACCCTTTCCATCACTTAAAGTAAACGATGGCCGCCATCTCCCAGCAGGCCCTCGCCGCCAAGACCTCCGTGGTCGGCGCGAAGCTCAACATGAAGAAGACCTCTGCGCGCAAAGCCGTCAAGGCTTTTTCCGCGCGCGCCCAAGCCGTGGCTGCCCCCGCGGTACGTTAGCCATGTATAGTCACGCGACGTTTCGAGACGCGCGGAGTGTGCGTCTCGAGCGTATTTCCGCCCGGGGTTTTGAGGAACACGCGTGTTTAGGCTTGTGTGTGCGTCGTGTGCTTCGTGCGCGCGCGCCTACACGGCCACGCTCGCTCCAAGCCCTCTTCGCGCGACACCCAAATCATTCATCGCGTTTCGACAAACACGCGATCGCGTGGGATCAGCCACAAGCTTATCCGTTTCGAGGGAGGCGCGATCTGGGGTAGACGCGGGTTAAACAAGTGGATCTCGACGTGGATGGGTCATAGGGGGCATGTGACGTGTGTGACAACGCTAGTCGTGCCTCGACCGCGTACCATGGCGTCACTAAGACACCCACGCGTTCGCCAAGAGGAGGGGTCCGAAACCACGATCGAGTGGACTCGTCACGCAAATTGGCGAGTCATAATCGGTTCGAAAAGTGGACAGATTGGCTTTTTTTTTAGATGCTTGCGTGTACCTTCGCTGACCTTTCTCTTCTCTCTCCTTCTTCCTTATGCAACCCTACAGGGCACCGAGCTCAAGAAGGGTGTGGTGACCGGTGATGACTACCTCGCCGTGCTGAACCACGCGCGCGCCAACGGGTACGCCATCCCCGCCGTGAACTGCACCATGTCCCCCATCATCAACTCGTGCCTCGAAGCGGCGAAGAAAGCCAACGCCCCTATGATCATCCAGTTCTCCAACGGCGGTGGCGCGTACATGGCGGGCAAGGGCTTGAAGAACGAAGCGGACCAGAAGGCGGCTGTTATGGGCTGCGTCGCCGGAGCGCTTCACGTCCGTGCGCTCGCCGAGTTCTACGGTGTGCCTGTGATCCTGCACACGGACCACTGCTCCAAGGCGCTCCTCCCCTGGTTTGACGGCCTCCTCGAAGCCAACGAGGAGTACTTCGCCAAGCACGGCGAGCCCCTGTTCTCGTCGCACATGCTCGACCTCTCCGAGGAGTCCATCGAGGAGAACATGGAGATCAGCGCCAAGTACTTGAAGCGCATGGCGGCGATTAACTGCTTCCTGGAAGTGGAAATCGGCATCACCGGCGGCGAAGAGGACGGCGTTGATAACACCGACGCTAACCCCGAGGACTTGTACTCCAAGCCCGAGGAGATACACCAGGTATACCAGGCGCTTAACCCGGTCGCCCCTGGGATGTTCTCCATCGCCGCCGCGTTCGGCAACGTGCACGGCGTGTACTCCCCCGGCAACGTAAAGCTCACCCCCCCCATCTTGAAGAAGGGCCAGGAGTACATCAAGGAAAAGGAGGGCCTCGACACGGACAAGCCCGTGTACTTTGTGTTCCACGGCGGCTCCGGGTCTTCTCGTGAAGACATCCGTGAAGCGATCGGGTACGGCGTGATCAAGATGAACATCGACACCGACACCCAGTGGTCATTCTGGGACGGCGTCAAGGACTACGTCGCGGACAAAAGCCCGTACCTCCAGGGGCAAATTGGCAACCCCGACGGCCCCGAAAAGCCCAACAAGAAGTACTACGACCCGCGCATGTGGATCCGCGAAGCCGAGACGTACACGTGCAACCGCCTCCTCGAAGCCTACGAGGATCTCTGCGCCGTCGACGCGCTCTCCAAGTAAACACGATATGTACCAAGGAGAGCGGGTTTGTTGAAGAGCGCGAACGCTAGCGAGTGATTTTTTACGACAGGAGTATTACGAGAACAGAGTAAATCATCAAGCATCAATATACTTTTTGCTCCCAATCAATATACCTTTGTCACAACATACTATAGTACAACATGCGGTGGAAGTTACGTTCCCTTTTCTCCGCTTTCGAAAGTTACCCTTCCCGTAGTCAAACACGTCCATAACACGTCCCCCTTCAATAAAAAACCCATTCCTACTCCGTCACCGCGATTTGTTCGCCTAACGTGATCGTAAAACCCCCGGGGTCCGGCATGTCCTGCGCGCACACCGGGCACGGGTACACGTAGTGCTCCTGGCCATGCGGCCTGGTCATGTTGACCCGTGACTTTTGCTCGCACTCCACGCAAATCACGTGGCCGCAGTCGGGGAGCATGTTCAACGCGTAGTTGTGCTCCTGCATGGTGCCTTGCGCCACCATGGCGTGGTCGCAAGCGGCGACTTGAAGCCCGCTCGTCCACTGCTGCAAATGCGAAGTGCAGGACTCCACAAACTCGCACAGGTCGTCCAGGATGAGTGGGGGGCCGCAGCGGCACGCGACGTGGTGCATTTGTTGTTGAGAAGGGTCGTCCGGGTCTGTAAGGTTTACACCTGGGACTTGTTGCCAACTCATGTTCGCGATTCCCGACGGAGCTGGAGCTGTCCACAAAACATTCGTCCCCATGCCAAACGCCAGCGCATCCGCGTTTAGCCGTTCCTTCCGTTCCTCTTCGTCTTTCAGCTCCTGCACATAACGCTGCTTCCGTTCAGTCAAAGCCCGTTGCAGCTCCTCAAACTCAACCTGCGGGACTCGGCCGGACAGCGCTTTGGTGTCCATCAAGTGAAGCTCGCGTAAACGCGGCCACTCCTCATCCGCGAGGCGAAGAACTTGCACGGTGTCCACGTTGGCGCACTCCGTGAGGTCGAGCACCTGGAGGTTGGGACACGCAGTGCTCGCGTACCGCACCAGCTCAGTGGTGACCAGCGCGCACCCCTCAAGACTCAGGTGCGTCAATGTTTTTCCTGAAATTGATAAAACTCGTCGAATCGCGGTGTCCGTCACGCGCGTACACCCGTTGAAGTTGGCTCTTCTTAAATTAGAAAACGCCCCGTCGTTGCGCACGATTTGACGCAAAAGCAACGAGTCAGTCATGTACTGCCGGTGTTGCGAGAGGTCTAGGTCGCGCCACACCGCGGGTTGGCGGACTAATTTTCGGAACCGTCGACTGAGCGTAGACAGTGCCATTAGCTGTTTCGGGCTCTTCAAGCTCAACGCGACTTTGCCGAGAATCAACTCCAGCTCGTCGTCGAGTAAATCGGTGACTCGCGTCGCCGGTCTCGCCTTTTCGATTGCGAACGCTATGTACGCCCGGAGCTGCTCCAGCTCGGGGGAAGGCTCGGCGCGGTCCAGGCGTCTGCAGGTGAAAGGGAAAGAATCGTTAGTTGATAGGTTGCAAGTTGACAGGTTGACAGGTTGATAGGTATTTGTTACGAGTTCAGTTGTAACGAAGGAAAGAAAAGAAAAAGTTGCCTGTCACGGCGTGTTTGTGTTTGCAACAGAATGAAACATGACGCGTTGGTCCTCTCCACGTACCTCTGGATACCCCTCAACTGGTCACACAGCTCCTTCTTTCGTTTCGCGTCCGCTTCTTTCGTTTCCGTCCACGTGCTGTTGGGTAGGGGAAGAGGATGGGGAGGGTCAGTGGGGTTCTCAAGCGGAGGTTGTCACAAGTGCGGAGGTGAGATCGGACCAGATCTTCAAACGCCCCGCGTCCTTGAAGAAGCACACGGTTCAAAATGGTCAAACAAGAGGGGCCGGTGGTGCGCGTACCTTTCACGCGTGAGGCGGACGATGACGTCCGCGAGCTCAGAGCACGCCGCTTTGGTTCGCGTCGTGAGCTGCCTGGCTTCCGCTGGAGTCACGACGAGCAACCCCGCGGACGTGCCAGGTTCGTCGTCGGGGTGCGGTCCGCCAGAGTCCTCTTCCCAGCCGTCCGAACCCGTGCGCAACCGCTTGGACCCGGACTGGTGCTCGGAGTACCGTGGCGTGGAGACGCCGGACTCGGGTGAGTCGCCGGAAGACCGCGCGTCCGCGTTCGTCTCGGGGATGGACAACTTCAAATCGTGCGTGTCCATCGCCGTGTCCTCGTCCGCTCTAGGAGAGCTCATCGAAGACGTCGTGTCCTGCCCTCTCTCGTGCCGTTGAGATTCGCAACCGTGAAGTCAAGTCAATGACTTGGTCGGCTCGCCGTGCGGTCGCGCGTAAAGCCGCGGGTCGCGTTCGTCTGAGACGAGCACAGGGGCACGCGACGCGGTTTCGACGAACAAGACGTGCGCGCAATGCGGCAGTGTCGCTGTTATCTGATCGGGTCTGGCCGCACGCTCGCGTTTTGGCTACCCGAAGAGACGAAGAAGATATACTTTTGATCTCCCGGCAAAAATGGCCAAAACATCGGGCGATTTAACTCACAAACGAGGGTCTATATTTAAAGGCAACCAGAATTTTACTTTTTTGGCAACGCACACTCGCGCGTCTCTCCTTCTCCACTGCTCCCACCTCTCACCAAGTCTCCCCCCCGCACCCACCTGATTCACACACCTCATACACTACCTCACACTCGCTGTGTGCCGGGTCGTCCACTTTCTCGTCCACATCGTCTTCGGCACTCAGCGGCGGCGGCGAGTTTTCCAGAAGAATTTCATCTTTTACCTTTGCGTCCGAAGCGCCGACCCTCTCTCTTTCTCGCCAGAACTCTTCCCTTTGGTCAAACGTGAGCCGCTTCACAGGTTGGCGACACGCGGGACACGTCCCACTAATTTTGAGCCAACTTTTGATACATCCAGAGTGAAACACATGCACGCACTCCATGACTCGCGCTTCTTCATCTTTTTCAATCGCATCGCAGCAAATTATACACTCCACTTGTGCAAACTCTTGGTTTGGAAAAAGAACGCGCCACGATTCGTCACCCGCGACGCACCACGGAAGCGATGTAATGGAACCAATGGAAGCGGGTTTCGGGGAGTGCGGTGCGTCGTCCAAGTCGTGTGAAGAAGTTCTTCCGTTCATTTCCCGTTCGACGTCGGAAAAATCTGAAGCTCGGTCGTTTGCCTCTGGGCTTCCCAGTGTTCCGTCGGGGCGGACACGGCGGCTACGGCGCCCGCTTGCGCGCCTCCGTCGCCTGCTCGCCAGACTGTGTAGACTTGGGGTGTCCCAGGAATCGCGGCTTTTGTTGCAGCAGCAGCAGTGCAGCAGAAACACAACTGGTAGTAGGATAAACATGAAAACACTCACGGAGGACACCGCGGCGTTCGCGGAGGTTGTGGCGCGCGTGGAGGGCGAGGACCCGCCTTGGCTGTCTCCCAATCGAGGGGGTGGCGCGCGCGATCCATAACGAGACGAAAACGATGGGGAGAACTCATGCTCCGCGGCGTGTTTCTTACTGGACTCGAAGTCGCGTGGAGCGGCGCTCGAAGAGAGCAAGTCAAACTCCACCGCGTGCCGCAAAAGCTTTCGGTGGGCCATATCTCGCTCCCCAACCTCTGAGCCTCAGAGGGGTGTCGCGCCAGAAAGCACGGCTGATGCGGAGTTCGCCAGAAGAATCGTCGACACGCCCGTGCGTGCGTGACTCCCCGGGAAAGGGCGGAACGTCTCCAGGCGCAGAACGCGGAGTTCTAGGAACGTGGGCGGAGTTCCTAGTTCTAGGAACGTCAAACTTGAAAATTTAGACGAGTCGAAAAAGTTTTTTAGTGTCGCGTCTTTTCGCGAGTGTTTTACATGCTATTCACCATCTAAGCCTCGTGGTCGCTCCGGTCATCCGAGCCATCCTCTGAGCCGTCATTAAGGCGCCCATCCCCCGACCCCTCGTCCTCGCTCCACTCGAGCACCTCCCGGAGCTCATCCTGCAGGCACCGCCCAATCGCGGTGGGTCGGTTCGCGCTTGAAAAAGAATCACGGGATTGTTTTTCTCCCGATTCTAATTCATCTTCATCCGCCTCGACAACAGACGGTTTATCGTGTCGAAGCATTCTTAATTTGCCTTCTTTCGTGCCGTAGGTGAGCCCCCCCCCGCACTTCGGGTGAAAACAAGCCACGTTGACTTCATCCTCCGCAGACGCCAGGCTCCGAGTGAGACGCATATCCTGCGAGTCGTACGTTTCCAACACGGTGTGCACGGTGACGCACCGGTTTCCATCCGCCACGAGCAGCAGCAACGACGAGTGCCGTCTTCCGTACGCCACCATCACATGGCTGCCATCGGGCGAGAACTGCACCGACGTGAGGCAATGCGCCGCCCTGATCGCTCGGGCGCACAGCACCTCGCCGAACGTGTCGTTGTCCAAGCTATACACCCGCAGCTCGTACACCAAGTCCGGGATCTGCTCGCCCGGAAGCGGGGCAGACGCGCTGATGGGGACGCACGCCGCGCACACGGCGAGGCGTCGGCCACAAGGTGAGAAGTGCGCGCCCATCTCGGAGCACAGCACGGCGTGCGGGATCGTTAAACGGGCATCCTTTAATGGGTGTAACGGGTCTTTAGGATCGTGCGGCCACAAACGCAGCTTCACCGTGCACGGCTGCTCCGCGCCCGCCGCCGCCGCAGCGGACGTCGCGGCGGCGGCGGCGGCGGTCGCTGCGTCCAGGGACGCGGCGGATCGCGTGGGCCGGCCGTCGGGTCCCACCACTCTGATTCCGCCGATGGACCACGCGCTGTGGTACACCACCGCGGCTGCCGTTGCGGACGCCTGCGTAAACGGGACATTTTCCTCGCCCGCGTCTGCCTCCGCGTTTCGTACGCGTCGCCGCCTGTGTCGGGAGTCGATTCGCCCTGCGTTCCTTTGCGACGCGCGGCGGCGTTCGCAAAGGACGTCGCCGACCGCCGCCGCGGCTGCGGTTTCAGCTGCCCGGCGCTCCTCCTCCTCCGTCACAGGCTCTGAATCTATTACAGTGTCGTCAATATCCATGTTTGTTTCGGTTTCCATGTCGAAGACGCTCCCCGGGCTTTGCACGCGAAGTTTCTCAAACGCGATTTCCGATTCTAAATCACTTTTCGTTTCAGTCACGCGTCGCGGCGCGACGTACACGTAAGTAGATGCACTTTTTTTTTTGTATTCTTCTTTCCCCGATGGCGTCATGTTCATGTCAGACCCCTCACCGTCCTCGTCCATCGCCGCGGTCGCGGCTGCGGACGCCGCCGCGGCCGCGGTCGGAGTATCGCCCACCGCCGCCGTCGCTGCAGCCGACGCCGCCGCGTACGCCGTTTCCCACTCGCCCTTTTTGTTGGGGTTGGTCAGTGCCCGCAGCGGCGGGACGTCGTGATCGGAGGTTTCGTTCACCTCCGCGGAAAGGAGCCAGTGCCCTTGGTGCGGGTGGAAGTGCACCGCCCTCAAGGACCGCCTGGTGCGCAACGCGATGCAAGGGGCGCTGATGCTTGCTGTTTCGGATTCATTTTGGTTTTGACCGTCGGCGTTTGTCATTCGCGCCGCCGCCAAGCTGGTGCTCCCCCTTCCTCGCTGCGGAAACGTCGCAATGAAGGGCGGGAGGGGGGGTATCGTTGTGTTTTGTGCAGACTGTGCGACTGCGTTTTCGTGTGCCGCGACGGCAGCGGCGGCGTCTCGGTGTGCTGCATTCCTCACTTCCGCGTCTCGGCTCGCCCGTCGTTCATCCCACTGCGGCATCAATTTGTACCTCCACGCGTAGAGTTTGTGTCCCGACGCTACTGCTAGCGTGTCTCCATCCGCGTTAAACGCAAGGCTGGCGATGGGCTTGCCGAAATCAAAACACAAAATGCACTCCGCGGAGGTGGCGTTCCACACCCGTACCTGATGGTCCAAGGACCCGCTGACAAGCACGTTGCCGTCCTTCGGGTGGAACCGCACCACCCACGGCGTGCGTCGATGGCCGGTCAACACCGTCACACACCGCCCGGTTCGACAATCGATGAGCTTCACCGTGTGGTCGCCATGCGTCGAGGCGAGTAACGTGCCGTCAGGGCTGTACGAGGCGGCGATGGTGGACCTGGGGGCGGGTCTTAGCTCGCTGTACGTCGCGCGGCAGTGCCGCAACGCGTCCGACTCGGCCCAGGAACGAAGACCCGCGTCGTGTTGGCGGGACACGGAAACATTCCTCGAGGATGACGCGTTCCCGCCCCTCGCCACGCGCGCTGCGAGCCGACCCCCGGGGTCCAGCTCGCGCGCGCGGAGCTCGCGGTACATGTCGCTGACGCGGTTACCAAAGCGCGGGGAAGCGCTGTGACCAAACCCGCGTCAGGGAGAATGGACGAGGGGAAGGTCGAGGGACGGATCTAGACTCCCCGTTGTTCGTTGGACTCGAACGCAAAATCGCAAAGTTGACGATTCGCCAAAAACCCATTTGTCTTCCCTTCCGAGAAAACCAAAGCGACAACTTCACTTCAACATGGGCAACATGGCTCCTGGCACACGACTTGAGGCGACACTCGAGACCAGTGCGATCGATCTGACCACGCCGACCTTTGACGTCGACGTAAGCGTCGCCGCCGCCGTTTTCGCCCGCGTCACAAACACCAGAGACCGCCTCGCCCTCGCCTGCGTTTCTCGGGTGTGGAGAAAAGTAGCCACGAGTGAGGGGTGCTGCGGTACCTGCGACCTCGTGCTGGACGGCGAGCTCGGCAAGAAGATCACGCACGACCGACTCATCGGATACTGCGGTGACGTAAAGCGCTTGGAGATACAAGATGCCCCGTCGTCGTTCAGTCTAAAGTGCTCTGGCTTCGAAGAATACGCTCCCCAACAGGGAGAGGCCTATAGACTTTTACATAGACTGCGGGACCAACCGTACTGGGCCAAGAAGCTCGCCTCACTTGAGACTTTGAAGCTCATGAACTGCCCTGAGGTGCATCCTTGCTTTGAGCTTGGCTGACCCAAGGATGAGCGTCTCCGATGTCTACATATCGGCACCCCTCCTCTGCGTATGTCTGGGAGCCCCAACCCCTACCCAGACGAGCTTGATCCTTTGCGTGACTGCCTCTGCGTCGATCCACGCGAACACTATTCTGACTTTCCATTGTTGCAAGATCGTCAAAAGAACATCAGCTTTGATCTCTGGGAGTGCGGCTATTGCGGTGAGGTCTTCACGACCTTGGATACGAGCATGTGTGTTTCGTGCAAGAAAACGTACTGCCACGGGCACACAGAAGCATTAATATCCGACAAGCATCACTGCGTAGATTGCCAATCTTTCTGGGTGTGTCACGAGTGCCGGGATAACGTTCCCGCGTGCCATTGCAAATGCTACGAGAATGGGCTATGCGAGAGTTGTGTTTCCAAAGGCACGCATGTCACGTGCGAGGGAAGCGAGGTCAAACCCGGATGCAAGAAACTTTTCACGAGACAGCTCTGCGACCGTTGCGAGAAAGAGGAGGAAGCCGAACTTGGAAGCACTTCACAATGCACCAAGTGTAAGTGCGTTTGGTGCGATTCGTGAGGCAACATCGTGGGCACGCATCATCGGTGGATTGCCTTCGATCTAGATTACTGCGAAAAAAGGCTTTGCGGTACCTGCTACGAGAAGCGCTATGAGAGTGATGCCTCTGACTAGGTGACGGTGTGGAAATCATCCTGAGTGCGAACATGTATGAATCGACACCAATCTACTTGTCTAGCGTCTCTCACCCCAGCGCTCGGAGTTCCGTTTCAAGCGCCCTCACCGATTGCACGGCTTTTCCCCGGAGCGACTCCCACTTCCGCTCGGACCCGGAGGATTCCGCGTCGATCTCGTGAGACGCCAACGTCAGGCGCTGGCGCTCCGCGTCGTCGCTCCCTCCGCCGTCAAGCGCCGCGATGTCCGCCACGATTAATTCGTACCGTTCCGACGCATGTGTAGTCACTACCCTCGCTTCTTTCGCTACGAGCACGGCGCCTTCCGCGCGTCTCGAAGCAGTCTTGACTCTTGCCCGGCGGTCACTCCCCCCGAGACGACGCCACGCGCTCCACCCTTTCTCAACCACGCTGTCCCACACAAGCTCTTCCGCGTTTCGCTTGTCCAGCTCGGATTCACAAAGAAGAGGGGTGGACGGGGTTCGCTTGTGAGGTGGAAGGACGGAGAGTTTCGGGACGGGAGCCGTAGGCGGTGCTTCCGGAGGTATGTCCCGAGCCGACTTGCTTTCTTGAACACCCTCATGTGCCACCCCGTGAACCGTTTCTTTTTTATCGGTACCGACCACACCGACCGGTTCTCCAGGTCCCGCACTAAGCGTGTTGGCGTCGTGAGAGGCGTCGAATTTTTCGGTACCATCTTCGCTCTTTCGATCGGTGCCATCTACGTTGCCGTCTTTTTTGTTCTCTTCGAACCACAGCCACGGGGGCGAATCCGTGGTGGAGCTACTCAAAGTTGAAACAGTGTCGTATGTAACCGCATTTTTCAACCCAGACGCGTTTGAATCAACCGAAGTACTTGTACTCGTACCCAGCCCCCGTACAAAAGTTTCAAACCCTTCAAAGCGCATCACTAAATTGTACATCTTGCCATACACAACACCCACGGTGTCAAGCAGCTTGATTTGAGTGGAGTGGGGGGCCAGGCCGATGGCAGAGGCACCTACGGCGCAAACGAAAATTCCAAAGAAAAAGCCTTTACGCTTTTTTGTTTTTTCTGGCGCGCCTCCGCCCTCAGCGCTCTCGCCGTTTCCCTCTTTTCGATTACTGTTCTGCGTAGCACTTCGAGTGGACACGGCACCTGACACGGCTCGAGCACTCTTTGCTGTGAGTGTTTTACCTTTACTTTTCACAGACCCTTTTCTCATCGCGGCGCTTTTCTCGCCGAGCGCGTCACCGTCTTTGTCATCTCCTGATCCTACCTCGTTTCCAGACCCAGACGCCTCCCCCGCCCGTCGCTCCTCATTGCCAACTTCCCGCGCGCGTAACGCATCCAGCTCGAGTTGCGCGTCCGTGAGTTTTGAGGCCAACAACGCCGCTTCTGCAGATTTTTCTAAAAGCGCCTTTTCCGCCTTTTCCGCCGTCGCGACTAACTTTTCCTCTTCGCTTTCCAAAGCACGCAACCGCTTGCTCCACCACCCTTCGCGTTCAGTTTGCAGCGCCAGTTCGCGTTCTAACGCGTCCTTTTTAGCCGTCAAATTAAGCGTCTCCAGATGGTACTTGTTCACCGCCTCTTCCGCTTGAAAAAACTCCTCCTCCGTCAATTCCTGTTCCACGATCCGCTGTTCCATCAACCGAAGTTCCTCGGCTTGGAGCTGTTTTTCGCGCTCCAGTTGTCGAACCAAATCGCGCGCCCGGCTTCGCTCGTCCAACAAAACCCGCATCTGCTCGCTTTCCTGTTCCTCGTTGATGAACCGTGACTCAATGTTATCCAGGTCCTTTATCCCGGCTAGCCCGAGTTCCCTAAGCGCTTTCAAAGACTCCGCGAACTGCGTGACGTGCGCGTTTACAGATTTTGGACTCGAAGGCTCAGATTCGCCGTAATCGCTCCCGTCGTAATGTCCGCAATCGCCACCTGAACCAGGCGTCTTTCCTCTTGCCCGAGGTGACCTCAACGACTTGGGGAACATCCTTTGGTGCGACGGGGGGGTACTCGGCGTGCTCCGCGTACCCCTCGTCTTGCCCCGCGTCCGCCGGGGCGTTTTTGTAGGGGTCACAAGCGGGAAGCTCTCAGTCCCTCGCCCGGACGTTCCAACCGTTGTTGGCATACTTTTCGTGCTCATGATGGACTTCGCACTCGAAGCGGCACTCGAAGGTCTGCTTTCCGAGCCGTTCGACTTGCCCTTCTTGGGAAGCACCACATTCCGGACACTCGGGACGCTTTGCTGAATCGCGGCGACGTCGCTCTTGGCCATGGAGACGCGCGACCGGGTCGCGACAGGCATCACAGGCGCGGTTGGAAGTCACACAGGTGCGCGTGCTAAAAGGTCGCCCGAGTTGACACAATGTGTTTCCCGTAGCGGTCACGCTCACGCCGTGCGTACCCTACCTATTCGCCTCAACTCGCCCACTCACACCCAGCGTACGCAACGCACGTCGCCGCCACGACGTCTGGACGCGAGTGCCCGCCGGAGTGACGGTAGAGGAATCACCACGTCGTCATGGAGTCCGAGAACGAGAAGCATCACAAAACAAACCGAAAATGAACGAACGTTTACTTTTTTTGACTCATCATCGCAATCTTACATTGAAATCAAATCTTTACTCTCACCGCTCCTCACATGATCCTCACACCACCCTCTTTCTTCTTCTCTTTCTTCCCAAACTTCTCAGCGAAGAACCCCTTGACCTTCTTCCCCAGTTTCGCGGATCGCGGCATGGCAAGACCCAGGGAAAGCATCGTGGTCTCTTCCCCGCTCACGAGCGCTTCTTCTCGGTTTTTCCTCCACTTGGCGGCTTGATCTTTGTTGAACGTGGGTGACTTCGCCAGCCCCTCGTCGTACAGCGCATTCCGGTTCTCCGCCCGTTCCTTTTTCGGAAACACGAATTTGTCCACCAGGAACTTGACGAACCGCGTTTTCGGGTCGGAAAGACACCGCGCCATCCCGCGAATATTCCTCAGCGGCACCCAATCCCCAAGTCCGTTGCCCCAAAACAACGTATGTTGGTCAACAATGCCGTTGACGTACGCTTTCTTGACTGTGTTGATCGTCATCGGACCTCGGGGGACACCAGTCCGGTCGCGGTAGAACCAGATGTTCATGCGGCACACTGTTGATGGGAGGGGAGGTGTACGTCAGTACACAAGGCTGTTTAATCGAAATGAAAAAGCTTTGTGCGATAAAATAAAATCAGGGTTTCAGGGTTGTGGTGCATCGGCAATGGGTTTGGGTGTGAGCGTCTACGAATAGTGACCGTCTTGTCACCTCCGATCTACCCGACACCACGTCCACCACCTTCCACATCAAACAAACGACGTACCGTCTTCGCTCATGCGCTCCACGCGTTCGTAGTACTGGTCCGGCTGCATGCTGACAGACCTGGGGACCCGGAGGTCGCCGTTGCGGGGGGGGGCGAGATCCTCATCCGCCATGGTGCGTAACTTATATTTCGGTCTATGCGCCTACCTACACGACCGATCGACGTCCGCGATCGAAAACACCGAGCTCGAGGTGAGCACCGGCGCGTCGTTGTGTGCGGGCGTGGGACGGCCGCCCCATCGTCAAAAGCTATCCTTTATCCGCCGACGAGATCGACTAGAACATGTTCTTGAGTCAATAACTCATAAAAAAAATCGACAATGGGTAATAACTCAAGAAAACGAATCAACGGACTTCCACTTCAGACACCGAAACTTTCGTTCTTCCGACACTGCTCGTCGCGCTTCGGCCATGACCGCATGTTGAGGCTCGCGACAGTTTCCGTTGCCACACAGTTTCCAAGAGTACGTTATAGTATACTTATTGTCGTCACGCCATTGTGTGTCTCCGTTTCCTTGTGTCGCGGTGGCGTCGTCACGACAAGTGCACAAGTCCTCTGTTCATCATGCTCACCTCTTTCCTTCCCTGTTTCAGAAACGGTGTTTGAATAGGCTCACTTCAAAGCTACGTCACCCATCAAGGCACACACAACCCACCATGGGCCTCGCGGTGTGGACACGTGAGCTGTTCCAGTGTTGGGGCCTAGCTGAGAAAGATGACAGAGCTGCACGGCCTGATGAATGTGTCTTCTGTAAAAAAATTGCAGAAGCAGATCCGAATGCATTCGTGTACCAGGATGCTGAGCTGGTCGTTTTCAAGGACTGGAAACCCGCTGCGAGGCAACACTTATTGGTAGTCCCACGAAAACACATAACATCCGCCAGAGTGTTAACCGGGGAGGACGCAGGCCTCGCGAGACGCATGCTGGAAGTGGGAAAGAAAGTAGTCGGCGGCGGGGCGGCTGAGAAAAGCGAAAACGAAAATACATCCGGTGAAAATACCACGCGGTTCGGGTACCACCTCCCCCCCTTTAACTCAGTAGATCATTTACACATGCACGCATTTCAGTTACCGTTCGACCCGGAGTGGAAGGAACGGAAGTACAGCGTGGAACAGTGGGCGCGGTTCGCGTTCGTGCCAGCGGGTGAAACGTGCGAACGACTGGAGAAAAGAGCACAGGAAGCGGGAGCAAACAGCAAATTGTAATTCTATTTTTATTATTATTCTATGTCTATCCCTTCATACTCCCTAAACCTCCCCTAACACTCTGACTGTATTTCCTATGACCTGCACTGTCGCGTCGTATACCACGGCGCGGTAATGTATGCCGTCTGCGCTACAAGTATCGTTCAACCCACTCACCCGCGCGCATCCAGACGAAATTTCCCGCGCATCCACCGGGTGTACCAATTTATTTTTCCCAACCAAAAACCGCTTCCCAACGTTGTCGTACCGTCTCAGCTTTTCGTTCGTCATGTGTTTGATCTTTTGCGTGTCGGTGAGCTTTGTGCTGTCGACCATTGTGACGGTGAGCCAGAACATGTCAGTGTTGATGCGCTTTGAACCGTTTGAATATTTTGTATTGCCGGAAGAATGCATTGAATTAATTTTTGCGGAAAGTTTCGAAACCTGCTGTTCGTATTTCTCAACGTCCCGCACGTGCAGAGCGTCCCACAGAGCGGCGCCCAGGATGAGCACGTCCGGGGGTTTCTCTGAGTTATTATTCATAAAAAGAGAATCCATAGTTTGTGTTACGTTGTCCATGAAAGGTGCCCAAATAAAATCAGATACCCCATTGTCCTTAAGCTTGTGTTTCCAGTCCCGGTGCTTCTCCTGCGAAGTGAGCTGATACGCATTTTCATCAACCGCCGCTATTCGCAACACAGAGGCGTACACGCTCCGGGCGACGGAGTCCCCCACGACTACGACGTGCTTGCCTGCGAAGCTGTTGAGACTTGTGGATTCGCGTCGCAAGCCGCACTGTTTTTTTAGGCTTGAGTCGAAGGACCAGAAGGCTTGTTGTTCATCACCATTGAGTTCACCATCGTCAACCGAGCCACACCCCGCATCAGGTGCTTCCCCGAGGTTCCCAACACACTTCGTCGTGTCTTGCGTCCACTGGCCTTGGCTTAACTCCCACCCCACGCACGTGTCTGCACTGTGCACTTCGGGCATGCCACTTGGGAACGTCGTGACCGACGAACCAAGCGCGGCGGCAACGAAGGTTAGCGCCACCAATCCCGTGGTCCGTGGTCCACCGCCAATCGAGTTTATTTTTGCGATGCTCATTTTCGAATCCCCGGCGCTCTGCCCACCGCGAGCGCCTTCACCCTTATCCGAAAAAGGACACGGCGCACGCCTCGCGGGTTCGCGGCCCTCACCCCGAGGTGCACACGGCGCCACCGGACGCGCTGCCGAAGTGAAGCAAGTGAAGGCTTGGCTTCGGGAACGAATTCAATTCAAGGCTGATGATTTTCGCCCTCGAAAATTGTTGTGCCTCTCATCAAGTCCCTCGTGCCACTCGCGTCGGCGCCGTGTCGATGTCGTCCGCGTCTCGGCACCGCGCGGCCGTGCTCAAGGCGTTCCGCGACTTCGTGGACGTCGCTAGGCGGTCCATCCCGGTGGCGGAGCGGGAGGCGAAACTGGAGGAGGCCCGGGTTGCGATCAGGGCAAGCGCATCGATAACGAGCGAAAGCGAGCAGCAGGAACTGCTTCGCAAGCTCGTGGCCCGGGTGGGGTTCTTGCGCATAATGACCCCGAAAACAGGCCGGGGACGGCACAAACGGGAGAGTGGCGTGTTCGTTGTCCGTAAGGGGGAGGTGGTGGAAGGCGTGGGTAACACGAACGGCCAACGCGTCGCGGACGGAACGATATCAATGCAAGAAGCTCATGAGTACCACAACCGGTTGCTGAAACGACAATACTACGGACAAAAACCGCCGCCGCAACCGCCCATGTTGTAGTAGTAGGGTTTTGAAGTTTAGGGTGTAGACATGGCGCGACACATATTAATAATAGATAGACAAGCTCACAATAAACAACCCAGGAGCAGTCGTCCCAACTCACTTCCCCGCTTTCTCTTTTTCTGCCTTCATCGACTTAGATTGCGTCAGCTTAGCCGACGTCTGAACCCGCCTGTTCTGAATATCCTTCTCCAGCTCGTTCTTAATCGTCTCGTCGTGCGTGATCGCCCACTGCATTTCCTTCTTGCCGAGGACGAGGCATTCCACCTTGGTTGCCGCGATGACATCCGCAGTCCTCCTTTTACCCAGCCATCTTTTCCCCGCAAGACGCGCCGCTAACGTGGCTTGAAACGGATCCATCGGCGTATCGTCCCGCTCGCCCGCCTTCTTTTCCTTCTTCATGGAGATGTTTCGAGACACAACAGGTGCTGCGGACGTCCCAGCAGCCGCCTTCGCAGCATCGCTCTTGGAACGTTCCATCAGCTCGCCCGCGACGGACATCTCACCCACGAACTCGCCCGCTTCTCGGGTCGCTACCTTCACCGCTTCCCCAGTTTCTTTATCAGTAACCACGATGTCAACGGTACCTTTTTTAATCAGAAACACCTCGTCCGTCGCCCGGTCGCCCTGCTTGATTAAAAAGTCACCCGCGTTGTACGTCTTCGTGGCTAAATTCATGCCCTTGGCGAAGTCCCGTAGTTTTGATTTAATTCGTAACGGCTCGGGTCGGACGTTCGACACGTGCTTCATCCACGGGTGGTCCAACGCGTCTTTCGCGGACAATCTCTTATTCGGGTTGTACGTCAAGCACGCGCGGACGAAATCACGCGCCTTCGTGCTCACCGTGTCCCATTCGTAGCAGTCGAACCCGAAATCGTCTTCAGATACGCGGCCGTATTTGAGCGCCGATTTCCACAAGTCACGCGGCATCGCGCCGGTGACTAAGATATAAGCGATGACGCCCAAACTCCACATGTCAACCGCCGCGCCGTAGCTTTTTTGTTCCACCACCTCTGGCGCGGCATAAACCGGCGTACCCACGGCTGAGTCGTCCACCCCTTTCGCGTGCGGCAGCGCTGCTTGACCGTTGGTCTTGTCCCTGCACCGCTTCGCGAGGCCGAAGTCGACAATGATCACGGAACTCAAATCGTCGTCTCGCGACAACAACAAGTTCTCCAGTTTCAAATCTCTGTGCACGACCAAGTTGGAATGCATGTACTCGATGCCAATCAAGGTTCTTTGCACCACAACCTTCGCCTCCGCCTCTGTGTACCGCTCATCTTTCATCTTGAGAATCGCGTCGAGTACTGCGCCTCCGTACAGAATTTCGGTGATGACGTACACGTGCGACTCGGCTTCGACGACGTAGTACTCGATGAGATTTAAAATCGCGTCGTTTTTCAAGTTGCGTAACGTTTCGATTTCGGACATGACTTCCTTGACGCTCATCGGCTGCTTGTCCTCGTCCTCGGGGTCAGCGGAAGGGGCCTGTGTGGGTATTTTGACAGGAAATGAAGGTCAGAATTACGTAAGTCAGAATGTACTATGCACTATTCAGATCAGAATGTACTATGCCTCGAAGGTTGAACGCGTCGGATGACAAAATATGCCCTTGCCCCGAAACAGTCGGGTATCAGGGTTTTTCGACGGCGATCGAACGACCTCCAGTCTATCCACACTTACCGCGTCTTCGTCGAAGTTGACGTTGATTATCTTCATGGCGAAGTTCTCGCCGGTTTTCTTGGAGCGCACGCGTTTCACCACCGCGAACCCGCCCGTCCCTAAAGTGTCTAAAACGTCGTACTTATCCAGCGGGTGGCCGGCTTCGCAATTCGTGCCGAGTGCTTTCGTGGAGACTTCGGTGATGTTGCCTTTGGCAAGGGACTTGCGTGAAGGTTTTTCAGCCGCAGCATCCGCGGAAGCCTCTTTGGAGGCGATGCAGCCCATGGCGAACGGGGACGAGGGTGACCAAGAGGAAGGCGCCCGAGGTACTGGACGTGATTCGGTGTCAGTGGTGGTGTGTCATATCCTTTTTTCCGCCGAGTATTCCGGAGTTGTCCCTCGATTGATGGTCTAATAACGCAAGGCCATAATCGAGATCGACTAGAAAACTGTAACAAGAAATGAAAGTAGATGTTGATTTCACGTTTTTGGCATTGACATCGATACGCGCTCTCTCTCTACGCCCCCTTGACTTTGAGCACCAGGTAGGTCAACACCGCGTTGCCTATTATGAGTTTGGTTTGTGCTTTCATCGCTACCGACGCCCCGCCCACTAAAGGCAAACCCATCCCACCCAAAACAAACTCGCCCGTCGGCGGACACGGCTCTTTCGATTGACGCTTTTTATGATTTTGTTTGTCAGCCGTGGGGTCAAACTTGAGGCCTTCGAACTCCGATGCCAAGCACCCACGAAACGCCCATTTAATCAGCGACAAGTGACTCACCCCCGTCAGCCCTTCCGGAATCTCCGCGAACGCCCCGGTTTCGTCGCCGAGCATTATTGACAGGACCATGACACATGGGCCTATCGCGAGCGCCATTTCTGACGACGGCGACAACGCGCCGATTGACAATCCCAACGTCGACGCCGCCGCCGTTTGTAGACCAAGAGTCTTGAGTAAATCAGGAAGACCTTTTGAGTTCAATCCGCTCATTTTACTCAGTATCACGCCAAACACCATCGGGAACACGCAGTCCACTGGGGTTTCGATTAACAGCTTTGAAAAGAAGTAAGGCCCTATTGAATATCCTCCGTTGGTTCGGTTCACTTCTCGTCTGATAACACTTCGCTCTCTTGGAAATCCATTCAAACTGCGACACACGGCTAGCATGCTCGTGTTGATACACGCCTGCATTAAAACTGCGCAGCGACGCTTTACACTGCTCCCTCCGTATCCCAGGTTCCGGTTACACCCTCCAAACGCCGCGGCTAGTCCAGCACTGGCGAGTAACCGACACACGTTGACCCACGCCTCGCGCTTGGTTTGCCGCCACGCTCTTCCCAACAAAAGCCTGAACTGTTGGAGCGTTCCTATTGTTTTTCGGGAGTTATTAGTAGCAACCACCGAGGTATCCGTGGCACGATTGATCATCTCCGTGGGTACCTCTGCGTGTCTTTTCGCTGCGCTCGTGCTTTCCCAGTGTTCTACTAATGCGTTCACTCGTTTCTTGTCCTTAATCTCATCCTCCCTCGTCCCGTCAAAATCCACCGAAACCAAGTCTATTAAAAACTCCGCCGGGTTGTGGTGTTGAGGACAATGGTGTCCTTGAGTCTCGAAATAATTCAAAACGCCTTCAACAGGCCCACAATACGCCACACGACCCCCTTCCGTTAACAAAGTCACGTCGTCCATTCTGAGAAAAGAACTACTCCTGGGCTGGTGAAGCACCGCTAACACGATTGCGTTCTCCGTAACCGCGGTTTCCCGCAATCTCTCAACGATTTTATCCGCCGCGTGCGCGTCCAAACCGGTGGTTGGTTCATCCGCCAGGACGATACCACCCCCTTTAGGGTTTCCAGGTATAGGGCTTATGGCATTTCTATTCCCTGTAGCATTCAACCCTAGGGTTTCACACGCAATCGCGAGCCGTCGTCGTTCGCCCCCTGACACGCCTCGCACCGCGACGCCTCCGGTATCTCCGCCCACGCACGTCTCTGCGCACTGATTCAATCCCAACCTATTTAATACGCGTGCCACGTCAGAATCGTCCCCTCCGTGCAGCTTCGCGTCCAACGTCAGAGTTTCCCTAACAGTCAAGTTACTAAAGAACTTTGGGTCCTGCTCGACGTACGAAAGCGGGACGGTTGGTTTTTTGTTTTTGTTTCTTCGGAAAAGTCGAGTCAGCACAGATTTCAATCCATGGCCATCGTTGGTTCCAGTGCTCCTTTCATTGCCGTGAAGGTTCGTGCCGCCGTGCGTTATGTCGCATGCGAGTGGATTGCCTCGTTTTGAATGCACGCGCCCGGCGATGATGTTCAAAAGCGTGGTTTTGCCGCTTCCAGACGGGCCGAGAATGCCATGAAGCCGGCCTGGAATTGCTTCGCCCGACGTGCCGCGAAGAATATCCCGTCTGCGTTTGCCTTTGCGCACGGTGTACTTGATGGAGTGCCACCCTAAGCTCCCGGTGGTGGAAGCGTCGCTAGAAGAAGCTTTGGGAACATGATCGTCGTCGTCAGACATGTCTCGGCGGAAGCGCGCGCGGCGAACGATGGTGAAGTGTGTTGGGTGCGTCTGCTTAACAACCAAAATTGCTCGGTCCGAGGCTCGAGTCGTCTTCTCATCCGTTTGGGTGCCTACGGTCACCTTTGACCTTTTTGGCGCGACGACCTCCGCGTGCGTCCTCAGAGGCGCCGGCGCGTGAGGTGAGGCACCCTCGCGGAGGCGCGCACATTTCAGGCGAGAAGCCGCGCGCATTTAGGAACGCGGGTGCTTCTCGCAGGGCCCGTGTAGGGGCACGGCAAGGGGCACGAGGACAGACAGAAACATCTGCTGCTCGACGCTTCGTCGACCGTGGCGTCGGTCGCGGCACATTAAGGTGTTGACAGAAGGGTCTTGGTGAGACTGGTGGCGAACATGTCGACGCGTGACGCCACCGCGTCTACTTCAGAGACAACAGTAGCGGAGGTACGGCGGTTTCCAACCAGAGACACACCGCTTGCACCCCACGACCTACGAAGCGTGGACCAGATCCGACCATCTAAGGCGGCAGTGTCAATCATTCTCGTCGCACCTCCTTCCGCCTGCTCTGACATCGTACGTGATCCATCTCCCACTCCACACCTTGTATCTCCACAGGCACGCACCGCACTTCGCCGAGGCGCCGCTCTTTTGAAGTACTGCCGCAACGCCAAGCCGCACGTTTCGCACTTCCAGCTTTCGGTCGATGAAAGTAGGCTTGAGTGGGTTTCGAAAAACGCGAGCGTGAAGTGGGTTGATGTAGATTCAATCACGGACGTTTTCGCCGGCCGCGCGACTGAAATTTTCGCTGCGCATAAAAACTTGATACAGCAGCACCCGCCTGAGGTGTGTTTATCAGTGTTATACATGGATGCGAAGAGAAAGAGCCAATCCCTGAACCTGGTGTTTGAAACCGCGGAGACGCGCGACGTGTGGCGAAAAGGGTTGCTCGCCACGAAGGAGATTCAGGGCGAAATTAAGAATGAAAAGAATGACGACAAGACTCTGAAGGTGGATATGCGCACCGCGATGCTCGTGAACAAAGCCATGGGGCGGTTCAAAAAGAGTGTATCAGTCGACAAGAAACTCGACACATCGCCAATCGCGGAGCCCAACGACCTTTTCGTATGGGGCCGAGTCGCGCAAATTGACGGCGGCGGAGCGTTCGTGCCGCACGAAACGCCGACCACGTCAGGACGCGACGAGGAGCGACCTAGCTCCGGAAATACTGCCAAAAGTGCGTCGAGACGGAGTACTGCTGCTGTGAAATTTGAGATGAAACAGCGACGGACATCTACCGTACCTCCTGTTGCACAAGAGGTTTCAGAGGCTGTCAAATTAGCATCCCTGTCTGCTACCCCTCGGCGCGTCGCCGGGACGGACGGCATCGACGTGTCGATCGTCGCGGTGGGCGCCTCGCACGTCGCCGCGGTGGTTACCGGCCGCGGGCTGTACACCTGGGGCGAGGGCAAGGGGGGTAGGCTTGGGCACGGCACACACGCGTCGCATACGCGACCAACTAGAGTAGGACTAAGCGGTGACGAGAATGTCGCGAATGTGGATGATATTAGTTCCGTGTGTTGCGCCGGGTCCGTTACGTTCGCGGTGAGTGGTGACGGGAACGTGCGGGTGTGGGGTGACGCGTCTGGTGGTAGTAGCTCGGTTTTTGGGCTATGGTCATCTGGTGGTTTGAGTGCGTCACACAACGCCAGCTCAATAGCTTGGAGACCGATGGTATTGTCGAGTCTGTCGCACAAAGCGATCACCTCCATCACCGCTGGTTCGTTGCACGTCGCGGCGATTTCTGAGGACGGAGCTTTGTTCACCTGGGGCGAAGGGATATTCGGCGCGCTGGGGCACGGAGAGTTTGACGGTGAAGAGATGAATCAGAAAAGCAATGATCACAATATCGGCGAGTCCCCTCGGTCGACGTCTTTCCCTACGCAGGTCACGGCACTCAAGAATAAAAGAGTCACGTCTGTGTCGTGCGGGCGGTGGCACACCGCCGCGGTTGTTGATGGCGAGTTGTATACTTGGGGCGACGCCGATGGCGGGAAGCTCGGTATCAGTGATATTACTCCTCAAACCTTCTGGCTCCCCACGAAAGTCAATTTGGAAAGTCAAAAACTTCAACGTGTGTCTTGTGGGGTGTGGCACACGCTTTGTTTAGCGGAAGACGGCCAAGTGTACCAGAGCGGCGCCGTGGGCGGGAGCGACGTCAGTGTTTGTCACAAAACGCCGACGAAAGTTATGTTCGGTGCTGAGCAAAGCAATAGCAATATTGAGCAAAACAACCGCAACACGTCGTATACTGCTCCTTATATGGCGAGCGGTGACCTGCACGCGGCTGTTTTCGTCAAGAATTCCGGTATATACACCTGGGGAAGTGGCTTGAGAGGCGCGCTGGGGCATGGCGACACCAACCACTGCGAGGCACCTAAGCTCGTTGACGCACTCGTCGGCCGCGAAGTGCGGAGCTTGGCGTGCGGGCCCACATCCACCGCGGCGGTTGTCTCTCCAAAAGTAGTCAGCGACCTAGAGAAAGCCAGCGACGCGAAAGCCGGGTCTAAAATAACGAAGCGGTTCGACGCGAGTCAAAGGAGCGGGTTATCCATGGCGGTAGTGTCGCAAGATGGTGTGCCTAATAATGCTCGCCCGCCGAGAGCGTCCGCCGCGCGAGCTGGGGTATCCATGGCTGTGGTGTCGGAGGGACCCGGGTCGCTGCGCTCTGACGGACGCGTTTTCATAGGTCCATCCACCCATATCGGCGGTTTTGGCGGTCTTGACGGGTTGGGCGAGTTTACTACGGGTTCGCGCAGGTCGTCCGTCGCCGATCTGGCGCGCGTGTCCGGGACGTCCCTGCGACGCAGCGAATCGAGCAACGAAGGCTCGTTCAGGGGCGGGTCGCGACACGGAGGTTTCGATCCCGAAAGCCCGGCTGTAGGTACTTATAGATACTCTTCGTTCGCATTCTCTAAGGCGCGTTCGATTGGCGCAGAGTCGGGTGGGTCGGTAGGGCGCGCACGAACCGACGACGCCGCGAGAGCAGGGGCGACGGAGCGCGCGCGAGCGGAGGCTGCTACGGCTGTAGCGGAGCGGGACGTGCTGCGCATGGAAGTGGCGTCGTTAAGGACGGCGTTGCGCTTGGCGGCAAGAGACGAAATTTCGACTCTCGCAATTACAAGGCACTCCGTGCATACCTCTATGACGCCTCCCCTGCCTACCCGTACCGTCGCAACCGACGCGGTGGAAGAGGCAGACACGCTCGCGGCGTTTGCGCTCAGCGGCGACCGCCAGACAGTACCGGCGACGACCCCTAGAAACACGTCAACTCCCACGCCTTTTTCCTCCAACACGCCGAACACACCAAATGCGAACACGCCAGGGACACCCGCTGGTACCCCGGACCTGGTGAATGGAAGCTCCGAACCCAAACGCCACGCGCCCTCGCCGTCGCCGAGTCCGAGTCCGTCTCAACGCGTTGTCATACCAGACGACGATACCTCATCGCTTTCACCGAGCGCACAGGAGTGGGTCGAGGAAGTCGAGCCCGGGGTTTTCATGACCATCGGTGTGGAGCCCGGTACGGGGCACCACACGTTACGACGAGTGCGGTTCAGTAAGCGCGTGTTTTCGGACACCGAGGCCACGGCGTGGTGGACGAAGAACCGAGCGCGAGTCGTGCGGACGCGAGGCCTCACAATTTCAAAGTGAAAACTAGTTACGTTTTAAAGAATTAGCATCTATATTACTCGGCTACCTTCTCCTTCTCATCACCCGCCCACGCAACTAGAATGAATCCGAAGGCTAGGAAGTCATATAACGTGTGGGTAAACATCGCCGTGCCGAGGCCGTCGCGCATGTACTCTAGTCCGAACAAAAATCCAGCCCCGGTGGCCCAGTAGAAATAGGCTGGCGTAATAGCGTGCAACGCTCCAAAAAACACGCTAGTCGCAGTCAACACACCATAGCTGCTAATGCTTTCGTCTACCCCTAAGTTCGTCAAGCCTCCATCCACGAAGGGCATCAAGAAGCCTCGGAAGAACGCCTCTTCGCCGACCCCAGCGCCGAGGGATAACGCAATAACTCCAGGCAACCCGAGCGGCGCTAACGACGGCAACACCCCAACCTTAAAAATGTCCCGCACTTCGCCTAGGAACTCGTATTTGTCCGCCTGCGTGATGGCGAATGCTAGCGATGCGAGTAGCGGTACCGTCCACAGACTCGCGGTGTCCACGTTGATCACCTGCGTCGCGTCGAACACGTCTGGGTGTATTCCCAGAAACTGCGTCGCGACCTGAGAGCCGACGCCCATCACCACGTAGAAAGCCACGGAGGACAACAAGAACTGCATGGGCGGGACGTTCTCCACTTCAAGAATGGCTTCCTCGTCGTCTGATTCGTTTCGTTTCGCATTCACCACGGCATTTACAGTCTTGGCGTCCATCCCGTCGGCCAAGCCGTCCAGGGGGCCGGAAGGCTCATCACCTGCCCTGGCGCGAGTGCGCAATCGTGTCTTTCGCCCGAATGAAACACGCGCGGTCTTGTGTGGTTTCGCGCAAGACGCTGACACCAACGTCGACGCACGCGCGCGAGAGAGGGTGTGGTGCGCGGGGCGAAGGGGCGCGAGCGCCAAAGCGCTAGAGCGCATCACCAACATGGTGCACGAAGGAGCAGCGCGTTGTGAGGCCTGATCGCAGAAGTGAAATATCTTATCTGCAGAGTGCAGCTTGAGAGATTATTTGTGCCGACTTCTGTTGGAACGAAAATTCGATTAAAACTGAATCTAATGGTCAATGGACACCCCCCCCCCGCTACTGAAACCGAACCACCACGTCCTCCGCGCCTGATTTCATGAACACCTTCGCCTTCCCCCTACTCTTCGGATCCGTCTTGACAGGTTTCTGGAGCTTGGAGGTTTTCAATGTCATTTCAGGTGCGAAGGTGTTCGATTGATTCTCGAAAACCGCCCAGCATTTCACGCTCATCTTTTTTTGCCCGTCCTTGAAGTGCTTCAGCTCCAGCAATAAACACCCGTCGTTCGGTATGCTGTCATACTTAGTCGCAAACTTCACAGGGCTCTCAAACACGACCAACCACCCTGGTTTCACCGTGGCCGCGCCCATCGCAGTGGTTCTTGGAGCCTCTAAAGGCCTCCCTGCCGAATCTAACAGCGTCATGGAGACACACACGTTTTTCAACTTGCCCGCGTCTTTTATTCCCGAAAATCTTTCGACTACACAGACGAGAGGTTGTGATGCACCGGATGGTGACGCTTGAGGTCCTTGTTGAGTAGTAACACTGCTTTCAGGAGCAGTAGAAGCAGCCCGGGCAAGCGCATCTTCCTTCGTATCTCCACCCGTTCCTCCGAAGAACACGGTTCTCATGTCCGCGTCGATCGAAACCGGCAACGCAACCCCCGCGACTCGCTTCTTGAGCAGGAAGCAAAACAGCACGAAATCCTCTCTTCGCAACGTATCGGCGCCCGGCACGGACACGAGCTGCCACATCGCGGACAAGTCCTTTTGCGGCAAATTCGCACTTTGCGTGATCTGCACGAGTTGCCCTCCGGATAAACCAGCAACACCGGGCGGGTTATCTGCAGTGTACGCGTCGAACATGGCGTTGAACTGGTAACGGTCGTCAGGGGAAATCGGGTGGATTGCGGAGTCTTGCGTTTCGATTTCAGGTTGCGCAGTTTGCGCCAGAGCTGGAGTACTTGTGTTGTTTGTCGCACCGCTCATCTCACCACTCGTCCCTGCCTCTTCCTGCTCCATAACCGTCGCATCTTCGTCGCTTTCGAAATTAGCGAAGCCGTCCTCGTCGAACGTGGTTTCGTTGGGTTGCGGCGCGGCTGGAGTATCGATCGGAGGTGTCGCGGTCGTTTCATTTTTCGCGTCAAGAACCTCGACGCTTTCAACCGGTTGCGTTTGCGGCTTTGGCACCGCTTTGGGCGCATCATCGAAATCCACAAACACGTTCGAGCCGACGGGCGTTGACCCCACTGGCGTCGCAGAGATCGTCACGCCCTTTTTCAGCAACCCCGTGAGTTTATCCGCAGGCGGTGCGGCGTCAATCTCGTCGTCGCTGAAGTCGTCGAAATTGTCTTCAGGATTTCTTTCAGTTTTCGTTTCATTTTTCGAAACGATTTCGGTTTGTTCAGTTTTCGTTTCTTCTGCGACATTTTCCTCCGCCATTTCGTGTTCCTTCACCTCATGTTCCTCGTCATCGAACTTACCAAACCCGTCACCGTTGTCACCTCCCACTTCGAACGCAGCGAAGTCCTCGTTGTTCAGTGACGGTCCTCGAACGGTGGTGGGGGAGTCGAAGGAAGTGGCGAACGGCTCGGGAGATTTTTTTTTGGGTTCAGCCGGTTGTGAAACGGAAACTGCCGGCGTTGCAATCGCGCTTGGTTCAAACGCATCGAACGCGGCGAAGCCCGTGAACGCATCATTAGAAGGTGCGTATGCACCATCCACAGGCGCAGGCGCGACGGAAGGCGCGACGGAAAGGCTTTCAACCACAGACGACCCGCGTGTGTCACCCTCGAACGCAAACTCAGAGGAAAACGTAGACGCCCCCGCCGTCGGCGCGAATGGAAGTGGTGTGGCCGCTACAGAAGTCATCGCCGCAGCAGATGGAACAGAAGACGTCGTTTCAGCTGCAACTTCAGGAGTCGATGTGAACAGTTGCGCGGACGCAAATGCGGGAGTCTGCGGTGTTCCTGCGACAACTGAAGGTCCTGCCACACTGACCGGCGTCCCCGCGACGCTTTTACCGATCGGTCGCGGCGTATTTCGCGCTTTGATGATCCGCTGCGCCTCCGCCTTCGCGGCGGCGATTCGCTCCGCCGCGGCGCGTTCCGCTTTCTGCCGCGCCGTGGTACCCGCCACCGCGGCTCGCGACCGACTCGATGCGGCCGCGTTCGTCGCGGCGAGCTGCTCCGCCGCGGCCGCGCCTACCCTGGCGTGCGCCGCCGCGCCCGTGGCTTTCGCCACCGCCACGGCTAAGCTCTGAAGCTGCGCGAGGTTTTGCTCGACGTGCTGTCGGGCTTCGCGTTCCCTTTTTTCAGCGTCCACTCGTTCTTCCTCTGCTTGTATTCGAGCTTGTTCTAATGCAGCCACTTGTCTAGCAGAAGCGCCTTCTCTCGGCCGCTGGAACCTTAATCGCTCCAACGCTGAGGCGAGCTTAGTTTGCTCCGTTGCTAAAAGCGCTTCGCGTTGGTTCAAGTCGTGCTCCAACGCGGCGCGCTCGCCGTCGACTCTGTTTTGCTCGTCCGCCACAGTTTTGCGAAGTACAACCGCTTCTTGTTCGATCGCGTCTAGAATCGCAGTCTTGGCGATGCTAGCTAGTTTTGCGGTGGCAGCATGGTCTTTTGAAATTTGGAGCTGTTCCGCGAACTTCACTCGATCACTCTCTAGCGATGCTCGCGCGTCGCGTTCCCGTTGTTCCATCTCCGCCGCGTTTGTTTTGCGTTCCCGGCGGTCAACCTCGAGTTGGTCCTTTTTCTGTTCCAGCTCCAGCCGCGCATTTTCCAACTCAACCGCTCTCTGTTCACACTCCGCGTCGAACGTTTCCTTTTCGTTCGCCGAGGCTTCGTTCAGTGATGTGATTTCAGACAGAACGTGGGTCAACGCTTCAATTTCTTTCTGAGTGATTTCGCTCAATTCGGCGCGTTGGGTTTCAAGCGCGGTTGTAGCAGCGGCCAAATTATTTTTGGCGACAGGCAATTCCTCAGCTCTTGCGTTAGCCTCGGTTTCGAATGCGAACCGTTCCTCCGCCAGGGTCTTTTCCACGGCAAGGGCTTGTTCATGCATTGCCTGTAACTCAGCCCTGTGTTGCTCCTTCTGAACCTCGGTGGCTTCCAATATTCTGGTAGTCTCGTCTGCCGCGTCCGCCAATCTTTTCTCGTCACTTTTAATCTTATCAGCTCGGTTCTTCGCGTCCAAAGCAGCTTCTTGTTTGCTCTCCTGCGCGGCGCCCTCCGCGGCGGCGATTTGATCTTTCAGGGTTTCGATTTTAGACCTTGCTTCTTCAGCATCATCTTCTGCGGCTTGCATCTCAGCCTCCAAGACCTGCATAGCAACGGCTAAAGAAGCCTCAGTTTCCTGGATCGCTGCTCTTTCTTGCTCCGCGTCAATCGCCTGCGCTTCCTTGGCTTCGATAATCTCGTTTTCTTTCTCAGCCAGCTCAACGCTCGCGGCGACCAACGCAGCGGTGGCTCTGCTACTTTCAGCCGAGCTCTCATCCCTCAACCTTCTCAACTCAGAGTTGACAACCTCGATCTGCGCTTTCGTGGCGCGTAAAGGTTCATCTCCAACCGCTGAATCAGCACTAACAATATCCTTGGTGTTCCGCAGCTCAACCCGCGCTTCTTCCAACTCCAACTTTAGCTGTCGCATTTTCGCCTCGTGCTCCAACTCTGCCGCCTCCTTCTGAAGCTTCAAGCGCTCAACCTCCGCGTGCGCAACAACGGTTTCTTCGCGGACAGCGTTGCTCTCTTGTTCAGCCTTCGCCTTCGCCGCAGCCGCTTCCCGGTTGGCGCTGTCTCTGATTTCATCTGCTCGCCTTCGAGCGGCGTCGACCCTCGCTCGAGCGGACGCCGACGCCTTCGCCACGTTTTCCTCGATCGTCGCCGCGTGGAGTTTTACCTTCTCAAGGGCGTGCTCTGCTTGTTCAGCGTCCTGTTCCAGCTGTCTCGTCGCGGCTAGCGATTCGCGTTCACGGTCGCTCGTTTCCTTC
>MDSY01052990.1_pt1 | contig 31218 bp, 26 predicted proteins | sample 811131 | NCBI WGS metagenome assembly MDSY01 (sample SAMN05326643, study PRJNA326480) | marine metagenome | isolation source: seawater | place: Atlantic Ocean: South West | collected 2010 | reverse complement strand
ATTTAAAAATTCTATTTTACACCCCACTCTCACTTTGGAAAAATAGGGATGTGAACACTTAGTTTTCACAGATCAATGAATTATGAGTTAATCCATATAAAATCTAAAGTCATTCTCTGCGCCACTGGTGAAAGCATAAACTAGTGGATTCTTTACCTGAAGCTTAGCTCCTCCATCTCTTGTAAGGGGCTGAACAAGGAAGAAGTTTGAACCCTGGCCAGCACTACTATCAAAAATATTCAAAGGAATGTCAAAATAAAACCCTTTATCAAAAGATCCTTCCCCATACTCTAATTTTGATATATTAGTTCTAGTAAAGTAAGCACCCATTTTAAAGCCAGATTTAAAACGTCTAGAAACATTAAAAGTATAGCCTTTATCACCTGCTAAATATTTTCCCACACTGAGATCCAAAATTAGGCCACTTTCTGGATGAAAATATATAAAATTTGAATGGCCAGTGCTAACTTTATAGTCTCTAAACCCAAGCCTTTGTTTAAAATCTCTCTGCTTGACTTGATATATACTTAATCCATAAGAAAAATTTGAAGTAAATGGTTTCCATAGATACTCAAACCCATGACCACCAAACATCATTTCATACATACCTGTTGAAAACTTTAAATAATGCCCATTAGAAATTTTACTAATTTTATTCAGCTCTAATGTATCTATATAAGTATCTGACCTATTCTGCAAATACAGAACTGTATCTGTTCTAACATTGGGTAGGTAAGGTGAGTCTGGTTGGTACCTCGATCTATCAAACGTATTCTTTAATTGATGCGATATAGTAGTTACAAGATATATATCAGGAGCAAATTTCATTTCTGAGCTAAGCTGCAAATCTATCCCGCCTGCAAAAAATCTTGTTGGATCTGCATAACGATAAATAAATTTAGGTTTAAAATCGTTATAAAATTCTGGAAATTTCAATATGGTTTGAAAGTCAAGCTCATTTGTTTTATTGCTTGGTTCTTCCAGCGTTATGTATCCAAGTTCACTTGTATTAAGTCTATTAATTGCTTTACCTGATATGGTGCTAATTTCTTTTCCTGAACTAATATTGGTAATCGTTAATTTAGATAATGAAATCTTTTGAAGAGATGCAAGGTCGGAGGCAACTTTTTTAGTATGCTCAAATACACTTACAGGATCATTATATTTATTGTTAGCGATAGCAACATGTAGATTATTATTGTTATCCAGCTCGGCAGCTTGCAAGAATATCTTATCCTTTTCTAAGTTTCTTAAGATATTTCGATAAAAGGCAAGCTTTGTATTTTTTGCATTGCTAATAAGTTCCACTTTTCCAGGATTAACCTTCTGTTTTGAATTGGCAAAATTAAATTTAGCACTAAGTGATAGGTTAAATGAATTTCCATTCACCTCTGAAAGAGAAAGCACAAAATCATTTTTAAATTTATAAGAGAGTCCGTAATTATAGTCTTTTTGTTTCCGCCTTTTGCTCCTAAATTTATCAGTTGGTGAGAAGCCGCCTGCTAAAAATGAATTATAGTCAAAAGGATTGCTCTCAACTTTAATAGTAAGGCCTGGAAATCGAGATGAAATAAATTCTACCCCACCGAATATACCCACAGGACCTTTAAAGAAACTATTAAAATCTATTTCTCCTCCAAATAGGCTATCTGAACCAAATAAAGCATTTGGTCGCTCTCTAAATCTTGGTATTGGATTTTTATACGGATGATCTGCGGCCAAAGCACCAGTTCCAAGTCCTATCGTTATATTAAAATTATTTTGCTTAGTGGTTAGCACTAAATACTCTTTCGTAAACAACCCAGTGCCCGCTATGTCGTCAAGACCCACCGCAAAATCTACTCCTTTATAATTAAAACCAAGTTTTAGATTAAATCCCTTATCTAAATATTTATTTTTTTTAATAAAAAAAGTATCTCTTGGTCGATGATAAAAAAAACTTGCCTCTAGCCATGGAAAGGGGGTTGCTATAACAGATATAAGACTATTCAATGAGCTCTTGTCTATAGTCAATCCCACAGTCCCTGAATCCTGCAACGATGCAGAGGGAAGGTGAATTAACCCCGTTTGACCCACAGAATTATAAGATGGATCAATAGAGCTGTAAGAATTTTTTACATAATAGGCTGAAAAAGCGTAGCCAGGCACTAGAAATAAGAGAAGAGAAAACCTTAAAATAAAGAAATTTATTTTCGACATATTAATCAACCCTAGTAGAAATTCTAGCTAGGATTGATTATAGACGTTCTAGCTTGACGAGCTAGAGCTACTGGAACTTGAGCTACTGGAGCTTGAGCTACTGGAGCTTGAGCTACTAGAATCTTCTGATGGGCTTGGTGCCGGAGTTGGTGCTGGTGCAGTAGTCGGTGCCGGAGTTGGTGATGGTGCAGTAGTCGGTGCCGGAGTTGGTGATGGTGCAGTAGTCGGTGCCGGAGTTGGTGATGGTGCAGTAGTCGGTGCAGGAGTTGGTGTTGGCGCAGTAGTCGGTGCCGGTGTTGGTACCGTTGCTTTATCATCATCATCAATTACTGCTGCAATAGCAGCTGCTATTGCTGCTGCTCCTACTACTTTCTTAACATCTAAATTGGATGGGTCTTTTGCATTATCTTCTTTAGTATTTTGCTCATCAGCAATTGCAGTTTGGTTAACTATTAGATAACCAAATATAGAAGTAACCAGTAACTTAAATTTATTTTTAATTTTAACCATTTTTACAACCTTTACTTTAATAAAACTTTAATATACTAATCAATCTTAGGATCATATGTTCGTATAATATACCTCAAATTCTTTTTTTCAATGATTTAACGTTATTTGTTAGTAAAAAAATACCTAAAAAACTTTTAGTCACGTTAACTTACCCCTATCATAATATTATCTAACTCACAGCATATAGATTGGACTATAATAGTAAGATAATTATCTAAATATCAATACAAGATACTCATTTATGAAACTCATACATTTCTTTCTACTAATTTTATTCAGTATCCCTCAATTGGTGGCTCAGTCTTTTCCGGATAATTTCAGTCCTGACATGCAAAAACAGTTCTTTTCATTAACCAAAGAACAAAGGGAGTCAATTGCTGCGCAATATGGAATTGATTTAGATGACTTGAATCAGGCAGAATCATCTCAATCAACTTTACAATCAGATTCACGCTTTGAAAACGATCAGTCATCCTTAAATGAGCAGCAACAAAACATGTCAAAACCTTATTTGAATTTCTCTAATCAAGACTTCTACAGTAATCAGTTACTCATGCAGGATCCTTTGTCAGACCAAACCAAATGTTATGATCAGAATGGCAACCCCATTATTGAAAATGAAACTCAAGCTTTTCAAAAATTTGATAGAAGAGATCAAAATCAATGTTACGACAGGCTTGGAAACTTATTAGATGCCCCTGAAAATTTAGAGAGCGAAGAATTGACTCGCTTTGGCTTGTCTTTTTTTAACACAAAAATTTCTACCTTTTCCCCTTTTGAGAATATACCCATTCCAGATGATTATAGATTAGGATCTGGAGATGAAATTTCTATTAAATTAGTTGGAGCTGAAAACTCGTTATTAAATCTAGCAATTGAACGCAACGGGACTGTATTTATTCCTAACATTGGTGAAATTACATTATCTGGAATTGCCTTTAAAGAAGCTATAAACATCATTCAATCACGAATTGAGCAGGAGCTTATTGGAGTTACTGCATACATCACTATGGGTAGAATTAAATCTATAAATATTTTTATGGCCGGAGCGGTTAATTCTCCAGGTATGTATTCCATAAGTGCTCTTTCAACCATCACCCAATCCTTGTATCAAGCTGGTGGTATATCAGAAATAGGATCATTGAGAAATATTAAAGTCCTCAGAAATGGTGAAGAGATTTCGGTTTTTGATGTCTATGATCTTTTAATTTATGGAAATTCCAAGAATGATATTCGTCTTAGATCTGGTGATGTGGTGTTCATTCCCCCTCATGAAGGTTTAATTGAGGCTAAGGGAGGCGTTAAACGATCTCATATATTTGAAGTTAAAGCAGGCGATACCTTTGATGATTTGTTAAAATGGACAGGAGGCTTTAATGCGAAGGCATATCCAGCTGCTGCAGCCTTAACAAGATCTAACTCAATTGGTATGATAGCGACTGTTTCAAACATAGATCTCTTGTTGAGTGACAACCTTAATAAAAAACTGCTGGCTAATGATTCAATAACTATTCCAGAAACTAACATGGATCAGAGGGCATATGTAACAGTCGGAGGGGCGTTTAATAGACCTGGAAAATTTGGCTGGTCTGAAGGCATGAAAATTTCAGACATCTTGTCTGCTCAGAGAGACTATTTGATAGACTTTTCCAACGAAACAGATTTTGAAATTGCCCTTATAGAACGATTCAATCAACAAACAAAAACATATTCTGTTTTAGACTTTTCTCCAATTGATATCCTTAATGACCGCAACTCTAAATCAAATATTCGATTGAATGAGTTTGACGCAGTATATTTTTTACCAATAAATGAATTAGAAAGGTTTTTGTTGCTTGAACCATTCGTTAAAAGGTTATCAGCTAATAATACCAAGGGTGAAATCCTAAAGATTTTTTCAATAACTGGTGATGTTAAGTTTCCCGGTGCTTACCCTTTGCCATCAAAAATCACGTTAATTGAAGCCATAAAAATTGCAGGTGGAGCAGCTGACACTGCATTCTTAGATTCCATAGAGATTTCAAGGACCTTTTCTGATGATAGCGGGCTAACCCAATCAAAAGTTTTCGAAGTTTCTGCTTCAGATTCATCGTCAGAAGCATCGAATTTTGAAATATTCCCGAGAGATAGAATCAATGTTCGCATGAACGAAGAGCTGGCATTGGCGAAAACATTTACATTAGAAGGGTTTGTAAGATTTCCAGGAGTATATCCCCTTAATACAGATGAGACTCTCTCAAGCGCTATCAATAGAGCCGGAGGCCTTAAAGATAATGCGTTTGCAAATGGTGCAAGGCTTTTAAGAAAGTCATTAATTGATACGCAAACAAAGCAAAATAAAACTCTAGCTGAGTCTATTAGAGCCTCTTACGCGTCATCTTTATTAACTGCAGAGGAAAATTCTTCAAGTATCCAGGATATAGAATTAGTAGCGCAGATAATAGAGGAAATAGAGGGAGAGGGCCGCCTTGTTATTAATTTAGATGAAGCTCTTAGTTTTAATAACGAATTTGATATTCAATTAGAAGATGGAGATGCTCTGATCATACCTCAGGCTACTAATATTATTAATATAATTGGAGAGGTTAGAAATCCAAATGTAGTAAATTATTCAGACTCCCTGAATACCGATGATTATTTAAATTTGGCAGGCGGCTTATCTCAAAGAGCTGATTCTGGAGAGATATATATAATTAGAGCGAACGGTTCGATTATTTCTCTAAAGCAAGCATACTTTAGTCTTGGGTTATCTCGACCAAAATTTCAACCAGGAGATACGTTAGTCGTCCCAATTAAGCAAAACTATCAAAATCCATTGCCTTTATGGAGTCAAGTCACTCAGATAGTTTATCAATCCATAGTCTCCCTCGCTGCTGTGAAGGGTCTTTAAAGTAACCTATTGTAATAGCTGAGGGTCCAGGAAAACTGTTGTGGCTGAATTAGCGACCTGCGCACCCCAAATAATTTTTAGCTTTAGACGGACACAATATAATGTGACAGGTTTGAAGTGTAAGTAACAGTTTCTTTAATACTTTTTAACTTTTTATTTCCTTCTTTTAAGATTTTGTTTATATTTATATGAGAGGTTTAGCTTTGAAGCGGCTCTTTAAAAAAGCTTTCTTCAAAGCCTTGAATATTACTCTCTAAAAAAACCTTATAGTCTTTTTACATTTATCGAGATTTTCCATATTAATTTCAACTATATTTATAGTATATTCAGAGTTGAAATTCAGAGTGGATTGGATATGTCTTTGCCCAATATTGCCACCACCAATTATGTAAATATTCATTCTACTGCCTCTGAGTAATTGAGATAGGTCGTTTATCTGCCAAAACCATCCATGCTACTCGTTATTTAAAATTCTTGGTCAAAATTATCACAAATCAAGTGCACTATCATTTTCAGAATAAGGTTCAATTTGAACTAATTGAAGTGCAATCCGAATCCTATCTTGGGGAACATGACATTGCTAGATATGAGGATGTTTATGGCAGCTAATAATGTTAGCAACTTTCTATAATTAAGGTTTTTTACTCACAGATGCTGACTTTCTAGCTCGTGACTTTAGCTTTACATTAAGACATAATAAGCATAATTTTTATCTTGGCTTAACGCACTGGTAAATTGTATTTATGAGTAATTCAGGAAACAAATATTCAAGTATTCCTTGCGGTAGCTATGACAAAATTCAACACAGATTCGATAAAAAAATGGTACGTCATTCATTATCAGTTAATAAATGAACCAAGATTAATTGAGAACCTAAGCAATCAAAATTTTTATTTCTATATACCTAAAATCTTACTTTTAAAAAATAAACAAATAAAAAGTACACCATTATTTCCAGGATATGGGTTTGTGCAATCTACCGCTAATAAAATTACTGCTTTAAATTATACAAAAGGGCTCAAATATGTCCTGAGAAATGGCCCTGTGTATTCACACATAAGCGATACCCTTGTTAGCGAAATACAAGAAGCTAATAAAGATTATCAGACACAACCACTTACTGTACTTCCAAAACTAAACTCTCATGTCACCATCATGAATGGACCCTTCAAAGGAAATTTAGTCAAGGTCATGGGGTTTTCTAATGTCGATAGAGTTAAAATTCTATTTAATCTATTGGGTAGGAATCTAATCTCTGAAACAACATTGAATAATTTAAAAATCTCATAAAACTATAAAGCCCATGAATGATCTTGATAATAATAAAGAATTTGATGAGATAACTCTCAGAGAACTTACTGCTGTCATATGGCTCAATAAGACATTTATAGTTACATTTACAACCTTTGCGGCCTTGGTATCAGTTCTTTACTCCTTGTCACTAACTAATATTTATACTGCGCAAACTTTAATAGCGCCGACCACTTCCTCAAACAGCTCAGGCTCACTTTCTCAGCTCGGAAACCTAGCGTCTATGACTGGTATTAATTTGCCACAAGGTGGGGCTGAAAATCAGCTAGAAATTGCATTGAATTTGGTCCAGTCAAAGAAACTTCTTGATCGGCTCATGCTGTATGAGTCATTCCTACCAGATTTATTGGCAGCAAAAAGCTGGAACATGCAGACCAACACTGTTACCTATGACCCGGCTCTTTACGATAAAAAAAATAATCAGTGGGTAAGAAAGGTTTCTCTGCCATTCAAACAGATCCCATCTTCACAAGAAGCTATTAAGAAATTCTCAGGACTGATTTCAATATCACAAGACACAAGAACCGCTGGCTTGGGCAGAACAAGAACTCATCTGTTGACGCTAAATGTTGATCATTTATCACCAGTAGTAGCTCAACAATGGTCTCTTTGGATTGTAAAAGAAATTAATGCCATCCTTGCTAATATGCAAATTATGAAATCCCAAGCTTCTATTGATTATCTCAATAGTCAAATTAAGATCACGCCCTACAGTGAGCTGAGAACAATGTTCTATAAGCTCATTCAGGAATCAACCCAAAGCATGATGCTTGCAGAGGTTAATCCTGAGTATGTTCTGACAACTATTGACCCGCCTGTAATCCCTGAAATGAAATCTCAACCTCAACGCTTATCAATTTGTATGACAGGCACCCTGTTGGGAGGCATTCTGTCTATTTTAATTATTCTTGTATGGAAGCTAGTCTTTAGCAGAATGGGTGGATTAGATATTTTGGGACTGCGATAAAGGCTATTATTGGATGTTATAGCTGTGAATATATTTCTTTTATGTTTATCGAGCACACAATATGTCATCTAATAGAAAATAGAATTGTAGTAACGTGAATAACCAAGTATTTATAATTGCTGAAGCTGGGGTGAACCATAATGGAAACCTTGATATGGCTTTTAAGCTCGTGGATGCGGCAGTTAATGTGGGAGCCGATGCTGTGAAATTTCAAACGTTTACCGCAGCAGCTTTAGTTTCACCCAATACTCAAAAAGTTGCATATCAAATGGATACGACCCCTCATGAAGAGTCACATTACGATATGCTTAAACAGCTTGAGCTAAGTAAAAAAGAGCATCAACTACTATTTAAATACTGCGCTGAAAAAGGTATCGAATTTATATCAACACCATATGATATTGAAAGTGCTAAGTTTCTTAATGAGCTAGGTGTTCAAACGTATAAAACTGCTTCAGCAGATATTGTAGATTTAACTCTTCACAACTTTTTATCTAAAACGGGCAAGAATGTAATAATCGCAACCGGAATGGCGACTTTGGGTGAAATTGAAGAAGTTGTGAATATTTACCCAGACAAAAATAAAATCACACTTCTCCATTGCGTTTCAAACTATCCCTGCTCGATTGAAAGTTTAAATCTGAAAGCAATGCAAACGTTAAAATGTGCATTTAACGTAAATGTTGGCTATTCAGATCATAGCATTGGTTCATTAGCAGCAATAATATCCGTCGCTCTTGGAGGGACTGTTGTTGAAAAACATTTTACACTAGATAAAACCCTGCCAGGACCAGATCAGAGGGCGTCTAGTGATTGCTTGGAATTCTCTGAATTAGTTGATTCGATTCGTGCGGCTGAAGTAGCTCTTGGCACCCCTGCAAAGTTTTGTCAGCCTGAAGAGGCAGAAATGGCTGCTGTTTCTAGAAAGAGTATTGTATTGAGTAAAAATGTTAAAAAAGGTGAAAAAATAACAGCAGAACATATTGCCTTGAAAAGACCCGGAACAGGTCTATATGCCCGAGAAATTGAGAATATCTTAAATAAAAAATCAAGGCATGACTTATCTAAGGATCATATATTAAGTTGGGGCGACTTTTATTGATGGAAAAACAAAAATGCATAATTGTGGGTGCTGGCGGGCAATGTAGAGTCATTTTATCGCTACTGCAAGAAGCTAATGCGGGGTATTTACCTATTGCTATTATTGATGATGTTCTTCATGAGAATGAGGAAGTCTTATCAATTCCAGTATTGGGGGGAACAAACTTACTTGAAAAGTATTATCAAGATGGAATAAAGAATATTTTTCTGGCGATTGGTGATAATTTTAAGAGAAAAGTCATGTTTGATTTGGTTAAGAGTGTAGGGTTTGACTGCCCAAACCTTATTTCAGACAAAGCCAATGTTGCACAATCTGCTGAACTTGGAGAAGCAAATATTATTTGTCCATTTGTAAACGTTGGGCCGCAGTCAAAGCTTGTAAATAATAATTTGATTAATACTCATTCGACAATAGAGCATCAAACAGTGATCCAAAGTCACTGCCATATAGCTCCTATGACAGCTGTTTCAGGTAGATCATTTTTAGGTGATTTTGTTTTTTTAGGAGCAGGAACAACCATAATTGATAAAGTAAGCATTGTTTCGAAAACATTGGTAGCTGCCGGGAGTGTTGTGGTAAATGATATAGAAAGCTCAGAGTATCTGTATGCTGGTGTCCCTGCAATAAGAAAGAAAAGAATATGATTTTTGTGTCAACTGGTGGAATAAAAGATAGGACTGCTTACCATACCGCGCTAACCTTTATAGAGCATGGTATTACTGGGATAGAGTTATCGGGAGGGGCATATGAAGAAATAATTCTTAGCAAGTACCAAAAATTATTAGAGTCGGCTAGCTTTCAAGTACATAATTATTTCCCCCCACCAAAAAAACCGTTTGTATTTAATTTGGCTTCAGTAAATGATCTGATTGCAGAAAAAAGTATCAGTCATGCAAAAAATGCTATCAAATTGTCAGCAGCACTTGAAAGGCCTATCTACAGTTTTCATGCCGGCTTTCTTCTCGACCCTAAGGTTAGTGAGCTAGGTAAACCCATTGTTGCTCCCCATATAAATGATAGGAATGTATGTATGGAACTATTTTTAGAGCGTATTGCAAGTCTAGCAGAATATGCGTCTAGTCATAACGTTCAGTTGCTCATTGAAAATAATGTAATATCTGATATTAATATAAAAAGGTTTGGTGAAGATCCTCTTTTGATGACAACGCCTAACGAGGCCAAGTTTATTATGGAAAATACTCCGAGTAATGTGAATATGTTATTAGATGTTGCTCATTTGAAAGTGTCAGCTAATTCATTAGGTTTTGATCGGCATGAGATGTTTAGAGCATGTGACAATTGGATCAAAGCATATCATTTTAGTGATAATGACGGGAAAAGTGATTCTAATAAAAGTATTGATATGGATTCTTGGTTTTGGCCATATATCAAAAAGAACGAAAATTATTACACCTTGGAAATTTATAATTCAGATATAAATAAATTAAAAGAGCAAATTAACATAACGAATGAGCAATTATGTTCTTAAATTAGAGAACATGTATTTAATAAATCAAAAAGACATCTATACAGTAGGATATTATCAATGAAACGCATACCGATACTTGCTGAAATGGTAGTAGCTTCAGAGGAAAATCTTAGGAAAGCACTGGAAGTAATAGATAATAATTCTCAAGGTACCTGCTTTGTTGTTGATGGTCATAAGCTGTTAGGTGTTCTAACAGATGGTGATATTAGACGGTTGTTGTTAAGTTCTGTGTCGTTAGAGTGTTCTGTAAAAGATCATATGAGCACCAACTTTGTCACATTGGATGCAGATGCTGATAATGAAACAATACAAGAAACGTTAACTGATAAAATACGTCATATTCCCATGATAGATAAAAATGGGAAGTTGGTTGATTACGCTAATTACCACCGATACCATCATATCCCTCTTGCTGAACCACAATTAGATGGAAATGAATTAGCCTACGTTACTGATTGCATCACTACTAACTGGATTTCTTCGCAAGGAAAGTATGTAAACCGATTTGAAAACATGTTTTCTGAATATATTAATGGAAATGAAGCCCTCGCAGTGAGCAATGGCACAGTGGCAATTCACTTAGCTTTGGTTGCTTTGGGCGTAGGGCGAGGTGATGAGGTAATTGTTCCCGATTTTACTTTTGCAGCTTCGATCAACGCTATATTGCATGCAGGCGCCACACCAGTTTTAGTAGATGTAGATATAGAAACATGGACAATTGATGTGGGAGAAATAGAGAAAGCTCTAACTGATAGAACAAAAGCAATTATGCCGGTCCACTTGTATGGACATCCTTGCGATATGGATCCTATTATGAAAATTGCTCGAGCCTATAATCTATTTGTAATAGAAGACTGTGCTGAAGCAGTAGGTTCTTATTATCGTGATAAACATGTAGGTACCCTTGGTGATGCTGCAACATTTAGCTTTTTTGGTAATAAAACCATAACTACAGGCGAAGGTGGTATGGTGTTGTTTCGAGATAAATTAGTCGCAAATACAGCACGAACGCTTCGAGACCACGGCATGAGTCCTGAAAAACGTTATTGGCATGATGTTGTTGGGTATAATTATCGTCTAACAAATATGCAGGCTGCAATTGGTGTTGCTCAAATGGAAAGAATTGAGTATTTTGTGCAACACAAGCGTGACTTAGCGAACGCATACCATCAAGCACTACAAAATTTAGAAGAAATAAGACTCCCATTAGAGGCTGAGTGGGCTAAAAGTAGTTATTGGTTATATACCATATTACTTAACGATGATGTTGACATCGGACGTGACGACCTTATACAAAGGTTATTGATAAATGGAGTTGAAGCGCGGCCGGTTTTCTACCCTATGCACATCATGCCTCCATATTTGCCATTTGGTGGAAAGCGATCACTAAAAAATACTGAAATTATCTCAAGAAGTGGGATTAGCCTTCCCAGTTCAAGCGCTGTAACTGAAAAACAAGTTCAACAAATCGCTAGGGCAATAAAAAGTAATCTTAAAACTAGAAGAATGTTCGCATCGTGAGATTATTATGTTGAAGATTTATTTATAAAATATTCTTCTATTTATTTAGTAATTAACAAAGATGTTTTACACAGATAAAAAATGATTCAACCTCCCTCAGATAAATTAAAGGTTGCCATTGTTGGCCTTGGGCAAATTGCACTTTTATTCGATGAAGAGCCCAAACGTAAACAATTTGGTGAAATTTGGACGCATCTTTCTGCATATCTCAAGCTAGAGGAGTTGTATGAAGTTGTTGCTGCTGTAGATACAGACCCCTCAAAATTTCATATGATTAAAAAACGAATTTCAGGAATTAAATGTTTCTTGTCAATTGAAGAGATGCTGGACAACGTTGATATCGATGTTGTCAGTGTGTGTACTCCAGATTTATATCACCTTCAATGCCTCCGCGCTTTAGTTGGAAGAGTTAGAGGCATTTTCTTGGAGAAGCCTGTTTGTGGTATCAGCGAAATAGAGGGCGCTAGTTCTTTAATTGCAGAATTTAAAGAAACGAAAACTTGCATCAGAGTTAATTATTATAAAACACATGAGCCTTTATTTAGGAAAGCTATAGATTATCTTTCTGAACAGCCATCTTCCTATTTGTCTGTAAAGTACAGTGGTCCGTTTGAAGCAGTTGGCAGTCATGCTCTGAATCTATTAGTATTCTTAAATCCTAGGATACAATGCATAAAAAGTTTCAGATTTAACAACAAGGAGGGAGACGGAGTCTCTGCTTTTTTTGAGTATGAAGAGCAGGGGCTTGCAGAGTTAATTTACTGCGGACCTCGTCATAATCTTATTTTTGAACTTGATGTTGTTGGAAGGGACAGAAGAATTCTGTTGGAAAAGAACTTTTCTAGTCTAAAATTATTTGAATACCGACCTAGCCTACGTTATGAAGGTTTCCATGAAATTGAGTTGAGTGGAGAGGAAAATTTGTTGTCTAACACAAACCGGTTCACTCTTCATTTAAAGGCGCTGGCTAGAGAAGTCAGGAGTAATCACCCCGATTATAGCAATTGGGATGAAGCCTTTAAAACGCAACAATTAATGACGCAAATTTCACTTGAAGGAAATCGATGAATAATTTAGCAATCTTGGGAGGAACTCCAGTAAGGACTGCTCCTTTTTCGTCTCAACCTCATATTGATGAAACCGAAAAAAAATATGTCGCAGAATGCCTAGATGAGAAAATGTTTTCTAGGTTTATTGGATCTCCTGTTCCAGGTTATCGTGAACAATTAGCTTTAAGCAGTCAGGAAGCTGCAAACAGTCAAGTTTTCTACAGCGTTCTAGGAGGAAAATATGTTCGCTTGTTCGAAGCAGAATTTGCAAAAAAACATAACGTAACATATGCGATTTCTATGAATTCGGCAACCTCATGTTTAACTGCAGCATTGATTGCGTGTGGAATCCAGCCAGGAGATGAAGTAGTGACTACTGCATTGTCATTTACGGCAACCGCAACTGCCATTACTCTAATGGGAGGGAAAGCCGTTTGTGCAGACGTTTCACCGGATACTTATTGCATGGATATGCAATCTCTTGAAAAAGCAGTGACAAAAAAAACAAAAGCAATTATTCCTGTCCATTTATTAGGCAATGCAGGGAATATTTCAGAAATAAAAAACTTTTGCGAAGATCGAGATATTGTGTTGATTGAAGATTCTGCTCAGGCCTTGCACTCGCAAAAAGATAATATCTATCTTGGAAGTTTTGGAAGCATAGGTGTGTTCTCCTTCCAAGAGACTAAAAACATAATGACTGGAGAAGGAGGGATGGCCATTACCAATGATCCTGAACTCGCTTATCGTCTCAGACTCATAAGGAATCATGGAGAAGCGCTGGTAGATGAGACTGATTCTCCAGAACGGATTAAAGCTGCTTTGGGTTACAATTATCGCCTGCCAGAAATTTTAGCTGCTATTGGATATGCTCAGGCTCAAAAAATTGAATATCTAAACAATATTCGAAAGGAGAACTTCGAATATTTAGAAAATGGACTTAGATCCTTTTCTTTTCTCAGATTCCAGCAGATTACCAATGACCCTGATCAATTTTTCCCTTATTGTGTCGGGATGCGTTTCGATTCAGCTGATTTTGGGGTAAGTAGGGATTTGTTTGCCTTAGCTCTCAGAGCGGAAGGGATTCCTGTTTCCACTGGTTTCCCGAGGCTAATGAATGAAAACCTGATCTTTGATTCAGAAATTGAGACACCTGTTGCTCATAAATTAAATTACGAAGAATATCTTGCGTTCTTTCTGGTAGGTCAACCTAATAATCAGAGCGATATGCAGGACATTATTAAGGCTTTTGATAAATTGTGCACTTATCGAGATGAGCTGAAGAAAGCTGAGCCGAACTTTACCATTACTCGGGAATATGACTCAGGGAGAGGGTCGTGAAAATTGTTGCCATCATTCTGGCACGAGGGGGGTCAAAGCGAATTCCTCTCAAGAATATTAAAACGATAGGTAACAAACCATTAATATATTATCCCATTGCATTAGCAAAAAAAATTAAGGAAATTGATCGAGTTATTGTATCTACAGATCATCCTGAAATAAGCAAGGTTGCCATAGAATTAGGAGCTGAAGTTCCTTTTCAAAGACCTGCAGGTATTTCTGAAGATGTAGCATCCGAACTTGTTACCGAGCATGCTTTACGTTACCTCATAGACAAAGAGAATTATGAGCCAGATATTGTCATTACCCTTACTCCAGCAACTCCTTTTACCCAGCAAGCTGATTTAAAGAAAGGTATTGAACTCTTGATCCAACATCCAGAATGGGATTCGGTTACGACGGTTCGTAAGGCAACGGAATTTCCTCATTGGATGATTGATATGGCTGGCGATCATTCTTGCAAAACGATTTTGGGGAATGTCTTGGATGGAGAATATAATGTCTCCCAAAACTTAAAGCAATTTTATTATCCAATGGGAGCTTTCTTCATCAATCGCGCCGATCGTTTTTTAAAGAACCCTAGTTTATATGGTAACGCTTGGGGAGCCATCGAATTATCTCCTGAAAAACACATAGATATTGATACACCTGAGGAATTTGAGATAGCAAAAAAAATGTCTGTAGTAGTTGATTCGTTGAAATGAACAAATTAAGTCCGAGTTATTACTTATAGCAGAGCAATGTAAACAATTATTTAAAACGCATTTGAATTTTAGAAATACTTCATACTTTTGATTATAGGATTAATAAGGAGAAAAAGTTGAACCCTAATAGATTTACATTTTGTGATCTTGGCGTGTACTTTAAATAATACATTAAAAGTTTCTGGCACATCGATATCGTCCAATGGATTAACAAATGATCTTCAAACTTGATTAATTATTATGATTTATTATTTTCTTGAAGGTAAGCGGCTTGATGAAATATTGCATGTTTGCAAATCTTTGAAATTACAAATTCTTACAACTAAGAAATATGTACATGAATATTCTATAAATAAGGGAGTAAGTTCAACGTTAATAAGCAATAAACCCAAATTATTTAAGAACGACATGAGAAATATTGCCCCTTGTGCAGTCATTCTTGACAACGATAGCACTTCAGCACGAGGACAATGGATAGCAAGAAACTATACATCATATTTAATATCTGAACTCGAAATTAGTACAAGGGCTAGGTATATTGCCAGGTCAAAGGCAGGCTTTATTGGAAATAAATTCTTTAAAGTCATGCACCGATTAGCTGGTATTACCTGTTTGTTATATGACGTTGAAATAAACATGCATGATTTCTCAATAAAATCCTATTTACGCCTTATTCGAGATAGATTTTATTTGGATTACAAGCCGCACACGGCTCTTCCTGGATGGCATTCCAATAAAATCATCGTGCAGAATAATGAAATGAAGAAACTATACATTGAAAATCATTTCTCTAAAGATAGGGTGATAAATATAGGGCATCCGCATGAGGACTATTATTCAGAACTATGCAAAAATACAAATAATATTGAGACAGATATAGATGTACTTTTATTTTCCCAGCCCTTCTATCTAAGAGGGTTTGACGATTGGATATATGAGGTCGGCGATCTTGTCGATGATTGTTATAACAATGGACTCAACTTAGTTATAAAGATTCACCCAGGGGATGATATAAAGAAGTACAGTCCTTTTAAAAATAAATGTACACTTGATACTTCAGACGGATCATCACCTGTAATAATAAATTTAATACAACGATCTAGACTAATTGTAATTAAACATAGCTCTGTAATTATCCAATCGCTTTTATGCAAAAAACCTATTGCATTTATTAATTATAGGAACGTCCTTCCTTTTCTTGATGGGAAAATTGATTTTTTAAATAGCATGATACTAAGAAGAGAAGGTGATATTAAATTTATATTTGATGGTATTTCTATGGATATGGAAATAGAAACCGTGATGAAATTCCAAGATAAAAAGCTTAGTAAAATAGCTAGATTTGATGCTAAATCCATATCAAGACTGTCGATCCTATTATCCGATGATGGCTTTGTTCACGGATAGACCACCTTTGTACATAAAATTCTAAAAATTCACTTCTAAAATTAACGTCGAAGCTAGCAGTGAAAAACTATATATGATTAAAAATATACAAACTATTATTGGAGGGTATTCAAATCCATATTTTATTATCTTAGTTTTTATTGTGTTAGCAATTCTCGATGTTCTTGGTATTGGCATGGTTCCATTACTCATTGAATCTGCCGTGGCAACAAATTCTGAAAGTACAAGTCAAAACTGGCTTGAAGGATTAATTCCGATTGTTCCAGGTTATAGTCAAATCGAGATACTTTCCTTTATGGTGGTGTTTCTATTTTTCATTAAGTTTGTAGTTTATATATATTCTAATTATTTAATTAACAAATTTTCTTATGGTGTAATGCATCAGAATCGTACAGAATTAGTATCTCTTTTAATAAATGCTCAATATCAGACCATTATAAATAAGAGTGCTGCAGATTTTATTAATTTGCTGCAATTACATATAAACCAGTCAGTTTCTAATTATCTTATTCCATCTTTAAAACTTGTATCAGACATATTGGTTTGTTTGCTCATATTGGCCTATTTGCTTATTTTTTATCCCTATGTGTCTCTATTTCTGTTATCTATTTCACTTCTATTGAGTTCTGCATATTTGATGCTCACTCGAAATCGTATATATGATTATGGAAAGAGATCATATGAAAATAATCATGCAATGATTGATTTATCAAAATCAATTAGGACTGGATTTGTTGATATTACAATTAATGGAGGTGTTAAATACTTCAAAGATTTATTTGTAGAAAAATCGCTTATTTTTTCAGATGTAGCAATAAAAAGTACTACTTTACGTTTAATCCCTCGACCTTTATTTGAAGTAGTCATTATCTTATTCATGGTCGTCATTGTGCTGTTTAATTCTGGACCAGAAAATGCCATAGTGCAATTAAGTCTTTTCGCTACTTTCGGTATTGCAGCCGTAAGATTATTACCCGCAATAACATCGATCATCGCTTCACTTTCATTAATGAAAAATACTGAAGCGGCTGTCGAAAAATACTTTGTTGAGAAAAAAAATCTGTTAAAGAAACAAAGTGGTAGCAGTACAACTTGGCAAATTCCTGCTAATGACATGCGTGGAGAATACGCGCTAGTTACTGTGTCTAATCTATCTATTAAAAATGTATATTTTCAGTATGAGGAAGGAAATGATCTCTTAAATTCTTTAAGCTTTACTCTGAATAAGGGAGATACTATTGGAATTGTTGGGTCTTCTGGATCAGGAAAATCTACTTTAGTTTCAATAATACTAGGGTTTCTTAAACCAACTAATGGTCAAGTTCTCTTAGATGGGGTGAATATAGATGAGGTGGCTGTCCCAGACTACTTTTCATATGTCCCACAATTTCCATTTATTTCAAATGACACGCTATTAAATAATATTGTATATCCAGGTGGTGATAAGAATATACAGCATATTAAGGAATTAATGGATTCTCTGGGTCTATCAGATTTGCACAATGGACATGTATCAGAACTAAGCGATATCGTGGGAGAGAGTGGTATAAACTTATCTGGGGGACAGGCCCAAAGAGTTGCATTGATTAGAGCGATTATTCAGGATAAAAATATTATCGTTATTGACGAGGGAACTTCAGCATTAGACCAGTACTCATCTAAAAAAGTTATTCAAATGTTAAATAGAATAAAGGAAGAAAAGATTATTATTGTTGTCTCCCATCGAAAAGATATCCTTGAAGTATGCAATAAGGTTTATAGTCTTGATAACAAGTCATTTAATGAGGTTTGAATCGATTTTATCTGATTGAGTGAGATTTTGTTCTCCTAGAAAAAAAACTAGTGCAGCCTGATTTTAAAATCAACAAATATTTAAGCATTGTTAGTAATGCAATTTTCAAGGATGGGATTATGAATAATGCTAAATCTATTAGATTTTGAAAATTATTTCCTTTACTCCTATTAAACAATATTAAATTATATTTGTAATTTTTTAATATAATATTATTTTAAAAGCTTTTAAAAATGAAAGACCAAAAATTATTTACATTTATTTCGTCACCTTTTCGATCAGGTTCAGCTCTATTAAGTAGAACTCTGAACGCACACTCGCAAATTGGTTTAATTAATGATGCTCTAAAATATTTTCGTTTTTGCTACAGAAAATATTTACCTTTGAATGAAAAAAACGTACAAACAATGTTAAATGATGTGTCTTACCGTTTGTTAACTCGTTTTAATATTCAACTTGATGTTCAAGTATGCATGGATGAAATACAAAAAAAACCTTTAAATGATACTTCTATCTATTCAACACTATTGAATCACCTATTTGATAATCACAGTGGTAGGTATATAGGTGAAATGGAAAGCGTATCATGGACGAAGATACCTATATTCCTAAATATGCTTCCTGATAGCAAAGCATTACTTATTGTTAGAGACTTGAGAGATGTTGTTGTTTCCTTTAAGAAGAAAACTATTGCTCCTGGTAACGATTATCTGATTGCGCTGTTTAATGTGATTGACGCTATGGATCACTATATAGAATATCAAGAAAATTTTCCAAGTCGCTTTCATGGAATAAGATTTGAATCACTTAAAGAGCATCCAGAAGAAGAAATAAGAAAAACCTGCGACTTTTTGGATTTAGACTTTGAACCGAAAATGCTGGATGAGGAAAGTTGGTTAGATTTCCACGGAGATAAATGGAAAAATAGAGAGATTTCGTCATTTCATGCAGTTGGAGATTCAACGAATCCAGTCGGGCGTTGGAGAAAATTAATAACCCCTGAGGAATTATACCTGTGTGAATGGATTGGTCGTAAACAAATGCAGGCTTTTGGCATGAGGTTTGAGGGAGGTTCAGCTTCGCCAGAGGTCATTAATAGGGCAATGAAATTAATCAATAGTAGTGAATTATTAAAAAATGCTTTTCAACGTTGGAAGGAAACGGGAAGAGGCATGGAAATGTATCCCTTAGATCCAACAGATTCTAGAACCTGGGATAAAGAAAGTATGACTATCTAAGTTTTGGTATAAATAAGCGCCTTTATAATTTTTTAGTATATTTAACTAACTATAGATTAACAAAAACTTGATCAAATAATCTAAACATGTGTAAGCCCAATTTTTTGATAATAAATTCTTGGATATAGTAAATGTTATGCATACTTCAAATTTATGGAATCTAGGTGTTATAAAATCATATTGTTAATTATTGAGTTATGAAATTATGAAAAATAAAATATTCATTGTGCACTGTATAGATACAGAGGGACCTCTGCATGAGCCATTAAGCGCAACCTTTCAAAGAATTTATGAGATTTATGGAATTAAACTCGACCCTACAAAAGAGAATTTAGTAAAAATACAAAATAAAAAAATTAATCTACATGCTCTCACAAACGAGAGTTCATTAAATTCCGATGGTATTGAAAGTGCTGTGGCTAAATCTTTTAGCAAACACTTGCTGCGCACTAACGATACCTGGGACAAAGTAGATTTGATGCTCGATAAAATTATGTCAAAGCAATATAGAGACCAATACTTAGATTCAAACGGTAGGGGTATAATATATAATTGGCATTGCATGGATCATGCAGGCTTTGTCACCAATGAAAGAAGAAGAGATATTGGATTTGGGAATATCTTCAAACATTATAAAGCTAAAAATGAAGAGCATGGGAGTCTTGATAGCATACATTGGCATTTCCATCCGTTATCCTTTAATCAAGAAGGCCATATCCCGAGTACTTCATATGATAATTCGTATCAAATATTACATGATATATTGTGTAGAAGGTTAATTGATGATCAATGGTTTCCGATTGTAAACAGAGCTGGGTTTCATGCTATAAGACAAGACTCAAGCTTTTTTCTTGAGCAATGGATTCCATTCGATTACTCAAACCAAGCAAAGTTTAATGATGAAGATGAACAACCTGATGGAAATCGGTTTGGAGATTGGAGAAGGGCTCCAAAAGAATGGAGGCCGTACCATCCATCATACGATGATTATCAAGTCCCGGGCAATATGAATCGGTTCACCACAAAGTGTTTAAATATTGGAACACGAGAAAAGCTAGTTGATGATTTTGAAATTGAAATGGCTTTTAAGGATTCTATGAAAAAAGGTTCTGCGATCTTATCTTTTACTAATCATGATTGGAGAGATATGGCAGTTGATATTGATAATATTTATTCGAGCATTAAACGTATATCTAAACAATACCCTGATGTTTCAATTATTAATTCAGATGCGGTAACTGCAATGCAAAGTGTAGTTTATTCAGAAGAAAGCCTAGAGAACAACAAAATTAGATTAACATCTGAAATTACTCATGAAAACACATTTGATAAGCTTGAAGTGAATTGTATAAATGGTGAAGTATTTGGAAGTCAGCCATACCTTTCAATCAAAACAAAGGATGGACGATACTATCATGATAACTTTGGTGAGAAATATGCAGGGAAGACCTGGGAGTACATTTTTGATCGTGCGACAATGGATTTGAGTGCTGTAGATAAAATTACAATAGCAGCAAATGATAAATATGGTAATCAATCTATTTCATCTATCAATTTAAGCTAGTTACTTAAAACCAGATGTGGTTTTGACGGGTTTTAGAGCATTAGTTTTTTTGACAACAAAGATTGTTTATCTAAAAAATTTGTTGTTATCATTTCTTTTTAAATTGCCAGATATTTGACAATAACTTTACATATATAGGATTTAAGAAATGGCCAAAGAAAGCTCAAAACAATCTGGCGTTATTTGGATTTCAGGATATTCTTCCTCTGGTAAAACAACAGTAGGTAGACATGTTGAATATTTGCTCCGGTCTTCTGGACATTCAACGATATTTCTTGATGGGGATCAGTTGAGATCGATTTTTGGAAATAAGTGGGCATATACAGCTGAACAAAGGTCTGAACTTGCACTCATTTATTTCCGTTTATGTAGTCATTTGTCAAAACAAGGTATAACTGTAATTATCGCCGCAGTAGCAATGCTTGATGAGGTACGTCAATGGTTTAAAGAAAATGTAGAAAATGGTTTAGAGGTATATTTAAACGTTCCTGAGTTAGAGAGAATAAGTAGGGATTCAGAAACAAAAAAAAATATTTACAGTAAAAAATCACTTGATAATTCTGTCTACACGGAACCTAAAAATCCAGATGTTTTTATTAATAATTACGGTGCTATTAGCCACAATGATGCTGGACTTATTGTAGTTAAAAAATATTTAGAAAGGGTTGTTCCAATAGAAGCTGACTATGGTCGAACGCTATATTGGTCAAAATTTTATAAAAAGAAATTAGCAGTTAATTACCCCTCTCCATTTGCAGAATTTTGTTTTCCAAGAATTTTAAATGATCAAAGACTATTAGAGATCGGATGTGGTAATGGACGTGATTCCCAGTATTTTGCAGAAAAGGGCGTCAATGTTGTTGCATTAGATAAATCACAAGATGCTATAGAAATATGTAAACAGAGGAATAATGCTAATAATTTAAATTATTTTTGTTGTGAAACATCTGAGCTGGAAAATCACATTGGTGGAAAATATGATTTTATCTACAGTAGATTTTCATTGCATGCTATGACGGTGACAGAAGAAATGAATACGTTAAATTCAGCTTTTAATTTGCTCGAAAGCAATGGTTATTTATTCATCGAATGTATATCTATAAATGATATTCTTTTCCGAAAAGGGGAGGTGTTAAGTCCAACTGAGAGATTAGATGGCCATTATTGTCGTTTTATTGACTTAGCGATCCTTAATGAAAAGTTAGAAAATATTGGTTTTACTGTTATTGAATCGACAGAATCTAGCGGGCTAGCGGTATTTAAAGATGAAGATCCTGTTGTTATTAGAATATTTGCGAAGAAATGATGAAAAGATTACTTAGAAGCGTTCTATTTACTATTTATGAGTTTAAAACAGAACAATCAACAAATATCGATGCTTTATTATAAATACAACTGTCAAGGATAAGATTATGCGTAACGCTTCGGCTATTATTATTGCCGCAGGGTCAGGTACCCGGTTGAGGCCGCTCACGGATGAAATTCCTAAATGCATGCTTGAGATTGGTCGAAAACCATTAATAGAGCACTGTATTGATAGTTTGCAAGAGAATGGCATTGGTCATATTTCGATCGTTACTGGCTATAAAGCTGAAAAGATAAATTTTGAAGGTGCGTATTATTATCATAATAAAAACTACCTTACTAATAATGTGCTTCATTCTCTTCTTTGCGCAAGGGAGGCACTAGAACAAGCGCTTAAAAATAAGGCCCCAGTAGTAATTAGCTATAGTGATATTTGGTATCATTCAAGTATTGTTAAGTTGCTATTGCAATCTCAGGGGGATATCAATCTTGTGGTTGATAGTCAGTGGGAGATTGCATATGAAGGCCGCACAGATCACCCGACTTCGGAAGCTGAGTTAGCTATTTTCAATGCAGAGAATAGATTGTGTGCAATCGGTAAAAATGTAATAAATCCGTTCGGCAACAAAACCACAAATGGAGAGTTCATTGGGTTGCTAATGATGAGGCCGGCAGGAATTAAAAGGTTTTTAAGCCACTTTGACAGAGTCAATGCGCATTTGACATTAATTAGCCCTTATCAAAAAGCTGATGAGTGGCAAAAAAGTTATATTACAGATATTCTTCAAGACATGGTGGATAACCAAGTAGTAATAAATTGCGTTGGCATTGAAGGAAAATGGAAAGAATTTGATACTGTTCAAGACTTTGAGAGGGGGCTTCCGTAACAATGAGAAATTTAGACAAGCAGCACCTTGAATTAATAGGCTCACGTATTCTTAGTGAGCTAAATAATCTAAAAAGGACGGTTGAATCTGCTTCACAAGAGTTAGAAATACCTTTTGAATTAATGAAAAGTGCAGTTAAGGGCAAGCTTGGCATTCAAGAAGTGATCGAAGTTTTATTCAAGCTCGAGCAATCCTATCCTATAGATGCTTCGGATATTCTCATGGTCCAAAATGACTGTCCAGATGGTGTGAAGTTCATGAAAGCTAGTGAATCTAAAAACAGTGGTCGTGTTTTTTCCAGGGAAAATCGGAATAATGAATTAACTCCCTATTACGAATATCGAGACACTGCTATGTCTAATGGTTCTATGTTACGGCCTGAATGGATTGAGCAGCTGCGAGTTGTGAGTGATAACGATCCTTGTAATCCTGATGTTAGATATAATAATGGTCACCTAATGCACCAGGTTACTTTTTTTATCGGTCCTGTAAATTTTTATTATGAAATTGAGGGGATCAAATATTGCCAACAAATGAATACAGGCGACTCTAACTACATAACGCCTTTCGTAAAACATTCTTTCGCTAGTCGTAATATAAAGGAGCAGGCACTGATTATAGCGTGTACATTTGGAGGTGAGCTTAGTGGAGCTCAAAAAGAGATTTATAATCTAGGACTTGATAGAGTAAAGGAGTTTCAGCTTCCAATTCAGCAGAAAAATTATTCAATCCAAAAACTCATACACCAGCATTTGACTAACGAAAGTATGACCACCAATATTTTGCAGGAGAAAATACAGGAGCGTGGTATTGACTTAGATCTGAGTCGAATACTAGGCTCTAATCATGATATCAACTATCAAGAGCTATGCGATCTGTCTAAGCTGCTAAATATTGAGCCATACGACCTTATGATGCCGGAATATACGCCTAAAGAAGCTGTCGTTATTACGCAAAGTAATAAAGAGGGTAGCTATTATTATCCTAGCAATCAAAATAAGCTTTATAAAATACAGACTTTGGCAAGAACATCTAAAATGCCGAACACCAAAAGTTTTGATATAGAGGTATTTAGCTCCACCTATGGTGACAAAAATCTGTGGAAAAGCTCTTTACATCAATACATTTATAACTACAGCGACCACCCAGTTGAGATCATATGGCATCATAATTCAAAAAAACTCCGTATAATTATTGAGCCTGGGGACTCATGCTACATTCAGCCAGGTATATTACACTCTTATGTAAATGTATCTTCTGGTAGAGGAAGGTTGGTTAATGTCAGGATAGCCGGTACCATTTCTATGGGCGTGCAACGGGAAATTAGCTCTTTATCTCAAATCGATAGAGTTGCGTTTGAAACTATGCCTTGGTTTGATCCAAAAGCAAGAAACTCTAAAAAATAATTTATCTTAAACTAATAATATGAGCTAAAAATGAAAACTGTTTATATAGCAATTGCAGCTGATTTTCTCCATGAGGGCCACCTCAATGTCATCAAAACTGGTGCCAGCTACGGTGATTTAATGGTTGGGGTCTTGACTGATGAGGCTGTAGCTAGCTATAAGAGGTTACCTTATATGCCATTTGAGAGCCGAAAGATTATTGTAGAAAGTATTAAGGGCGTTAAATTTGTAGTCTCACAAGAAAGTAAAGATTACGAGGAAAACATCCGTAAATATAAACCAGACTATGTGATTCATGGTGATGATTGGCAAACTGGTGTGTTATCCGAAGTGAGGTTGAGTGTTATTGCCACTCTCAGTGAATGGGGCGGGCAGCTTATTGAGGTTCCTTATACAGAGGGCATTTCATCTACAGCTTTAGCTCTTGCAGTCAGAGAATTAGGTACTACCCCTCAAATCCGCCTAAGTAGCCTGCGGCGACTTCTAAATACAAAGCCTTTAGTTCGTTTTCTTGATATTCACAATGCTTTAAGTGGACTCATTATTGAGCACACTAAAGTAGAAGTGGATGGTATTTCTCGTGAATTTGATGGTATGTGGGGAAGCAGCCTTACTGATTCAACAGCTAAAGGGAAGCCCGATATTGAAGCGGTTGATGTAAGTTCGAGGATGTCGACTTTAGGTGAGGTGCTAGAAGTCACCACTAAGCCTATTATTTATGATGCTGATACGGGAGGTCAGATTGAACATTTTAAATTCACCGTGAGAACTCTAGAGCGACTGGGTGTGTCAGCTGTTATTATTGAGGATAAGACCGGATTAAAGAAGAACTCTTTATTTGGAAATGAGGTCTTGCAAACCCAGGACAGCATTGAAAATTTTTCTGAAAAAATTTCGGCAGCTAAAAAAGCCCAAGTAACAGATGATTTCATGGTCATAGCCCGTATAGAAAGCCTTATTCTAGAGGCTGGGATGGATGATGCGATTATGCGTGCTAAGGCATTCATGCAGGCTGGAGCGGACGGGATTATGATTCATAGTAGGCAGAAAGATCCTGCTGAAGTATTGGAATTTTGTCGACAATATGCCGAAATCCCTAATCGAAAGACACTGGTCGTTGTGCCCTCTAGCTATAATTCTATTACTGAAGATGAGCTAGAGAAAGCAGGTGCTAATGTTGTTATATACGCAAATCAGTTACTGCGGAGTGCTTTTCCTGCTATGCAAAGCACTGCGCAGAGCATCTTGAAGCACACCAGATCTTTGGAATGTGATGAGAGTATGCTGTCGATTAAAGAAATCTTAAACCTGATACCAGGGACTAGATAATGTTAGATGTTAAAGATTTTTTTGATTCGTTGCGAGATCAAGGAGTAATAAATTTCTCTGGAGTCCCAGACTCACTATTAAAAAACATATGTGCCTATATATCAGACAATACAGCACCAGATGAGCATTTGATTACTGCCAATGAAGGCTCCGCTGTCTCCCTAGCAGTTGGTCAGTACATTGCAACAGGGAAACCATCTTTGGTGTATATGCAAAACTCGGGATTTGGTAACGCTATAAATCCACTACTTTCATTGGCTGACGCTAAGGTCTACGGTATTCCAATGTTGGTAATGATAGGTTGGCGTGGGGAGCCTGGCGTCAAAGATGAGCCGCAACATATTAAGCAGGGTGAAGTTATGCAGCCACTGCTTGATGCTTGCAATCTCCCGACCATAATTATCCATGCTGAAACGAAGAATATTGAGGAGGTTTTGCAGTCAGCTGTAAAGCTTACAATAGCTAATAATCAGCCGGTTGTATTGCTGGTAAAAAAAGATTCCTTTGGGCCCTACAAGCTTAAGAACGCAATACCGGATATTGCTGAATCATCTCGGGAAGATGCTATTAAAATGATCGTTGAGGCTTCAGAAGTAGATGATGTCTTTGTATCTACCACAGGAATGCCGTCAAGGGAGCTTTTCGAAATTCGAGTTAAAAATCAACAGCCTCATGACAAGGATTTTTTAACTGTAGGTGCAATGGGGCACGCCAATATGATAGCTCTGGGTTTGGCTCAGAATACTGATAGACATGTTCTTTGCATTGATGGCGATGGCGCAAGTATTATGCATCTCGGAAATCTCACCTCGACGGGTCAATCAGGTGCCAAGAATCTTATTCATATTATTTTAAATAATGCTGCACATGACTCTGTGGGTGGTCAGCCAACGTGCGCTCATTCGATTGATCTGCCCTTAATAGCTAAAGCTTGTGGATATGCCTCTGTTAAAAGTGTTACTAAACTCGATGAAATACCAAGTTATATTGAGAAAATCAAGGGTCACCCTGGACCACATTTGCTTGAAGTTAAGATTAAAAAAGGATCAAGAAGTGATCTAGGTAGGCCAACCTCTAGTCCTATCATTAATAAAGAAGCTTTAATGAAAACCTTGAGGCGATCTGATGAATTACTTTAATCCAGTTAAATTAATCTTTGGTAGGCAAGTAAGAAAGAAAATTTCAGAGGAATGTGTCGGTAAAAGTGTTCTAATCATTTGTTCCTCAACCGCATATAATAGATATACCAATGATCCCGAGCTAAGAGATTTATTTAGCTTTGCAGGCGTGGTATTTGAGCATGGCTTTGAAAGCAATCCTTCGCTAACTGATATTATCGAAATTAGTAATAGATATCGAGGGAGCTCATTAGATCTCATTATCGGTCTTGGTGGGGGTAGCGCTATGGATGTGGCAAAAATAGTGAGTGTGTCTATCCCGGCTATTAAAAAAGCTATACATATTGATGATCTCTTAAAGGATTCCGCACTATTTTCACGCTTTAAAGAGATAGACTGTATTCAAGTTCCCACTACTGCAGGTACTGGAAGTGAGGTAACGCCATTTGCCACAGTGTGGGATTATACAAGTCAGCAAAAAAAATCTTTAAGTCATCCTGTGATGTATGCAAAAAAAGCATATATAGATCCAGACTTCCTGTCTCAAGTTCCGTTAGAAGTAGCAATATCCACAGGCCTTGATGCTTTAAATCAAGCTTTTGAATCGATTTGGAATGTGAATGCAAATGAATTTACTCGTCCGCTATCAAGACGAGCAGCGATATTAGCTTTGAGAGGCTTGCCGGTAATAAAAGAAGTGCCCAATGATCCTGAATTGAGAGAACAGCTAGCGTTGGCTAGTTTATTTGCAGGCTTAGCAATTAGTCAAACCAGAACTTCAATATGCCACTCAATATCTTATCCGCTGACTTTAAGATATGGAATTGAGCATGGAATGGCATGTTCATTCTCGATATTAGAGGTGTTCAAGTATAATTTGGCATTCGTAAAAGATGACCTAGAGTTGATAGAGCGTGAGCTAAAGCTTGATCCATACACGGTGTTAGAAAATATTATTAAGCAACATGGAGTTAATGCCTATCTTGCGAAATCATTGCCCAATAAGTCTATTTTTTCTGAGTCGATTGAGGATTTTATTACGGCTGGGCGATTTGGGAATAATATAAAAACCTGTAATCGAGAAGATCTAACTATGATAGTCACTGCTAGCTATGATAGGGTTAGCAACATCGTTAAAAACCCATTGGATCATCCATGAAAAAAGTCCTCATTACTACTGTTCCTTTTGGCGATAAAAATCGCATACCCTTAGAGATGCTTGAAGCAGCGGGTATAGAGTATCTAATCAACCCTCTAGGTCGGAAATTAAACGAAAAGGAATTAGCGCTGATGGTCTCAGATTTTGATGTCATTATTGCTGGCACAGAAAAAATAACAGATGATGTTATGGAAAATGGCAAAAACCTAAAGTTGATCTCACGTGTTGGAATTGGACTAGATAGCGTAGATTTATTGGCTGCTAAACGAAGAGGGGTAAAAGTTTCTTATACGCCCGATGCACCTTCGCCAGCAATAGCTGAATTCACGGTTGGTTTGATGTTGACAATGTTACATTCCGTACATGTGTCTAATTCTCAAATGCATGTTGGCCATTGGAATCGTTATTTTGGGCGACGAATTCCAGATGTCACTATTGGTGTTATTGGTTTAGGTAGAATTGGCAAGCGCGTCTTAAATCTCCTACGTAGTTTTGGTACGCCAAAGTTGCTACTGAATGATATTTCACCTAATTTAGAGGTTGATCGAGAATTCAAGGTGGAGTGGGTTACAAAAGAAGAAATTTACAAACAAGCGGATGTAATTACTTTCCATCTTCCACTAACCAAAGAATCAAAAAATATGGTTCGAAAAGAACATTTAAAAATGATGAAGCCTGATGCTATTCTTATTAATACGGCAAGAGGTGGCATTATTAATGAAGATGATCTTTATGATGTAATGAATGAGGGACATTTATCAGGGGCCTCTATTGATGTTTTTGTTCAGGAGCCTTATTCAGGGAGACTTCGTGAAATAGACCGTTGTATTTTAACTGCACATATGGGGTCATCATCTGTAGATTGTCGTACTCGAATGGAAAGAGAGGCAACTGAAGAAGCTGTGCGTTTTTTGACTGGCAAACCTTTGGAGGGACTCGTGCCTGAGCATGAGTATACAATTCAACGAGAAGGTCTAGAAAGGTAATAATGGATAAAGTAGTTGTTATTGGTGGTGCCGGGTTTATGGGGAGTCATACTGCCGATATTCTTAGTGAGCGTGGATTTAAAGTAACAATCTTTGACAATAAAGTGTCATCTTGGCTTAGAGCTGATCAGGAAATGATAGTTGGGGATATTCTTGATCGCGACTCAGTCAATGCAGTTGTCAGCGGAGCAAAGTATTTATATCATTTTGCTGGCTCTGCAGACATAGATGAAGCAAAAGAACGCCCATTTAATACAGTTAACTTAAACATCATGGGAACAACAGTTGCACTAGAGGCTGCAGTAAAGTCTGGTGTTGAGCGCTTTATCTATGCATCCACAATGTATGTCTATAGCCCATATGGATCTTTTTACCGAGCTAGCAAGCAAGCTGCTGAAATAATTATTGAAACATACCAAGAAAGTTTTAACTTAGATTTTACATTTCTCAGATATGGTTCTCTCTACGGCCCTCGTTCACAGGACTGGAATGGATTGCGGCGTTATGTAAGTCAGGTAATCCAAGAAGGTAAGTTAGACTATCGTGGAACAGGAAAAGAAAGACGAGAATATATTCATGTGCGCGACGCGGCAAGATTGAGCGTCGATATATTGGATGAAATACATAAGAACAAAGCAATAACAGTTACTGGTCACCAAGTGCTTAATTCTGAAGAGTTGATTGATCTGATTTTCGAGATTACTGGCATTGATAAGAATGTTGTTTTTTCACAGGATAATTTTTCTCAAGATCATTATGTAATGACGCCATATCGATATACGCCCAAGCAGGCTAAGAAATTAATGCCTGATGAATTTATCGATTTGGGACAGGGGGTTTTGGAAATCATTGAAGATATTCATGGCGAATTAGATAATTCAAAATGATAGATAAGTAGTTTTTGGCTCTTCATGAAGCTGTTGCAAATAGTCTTGACCATAGCGAGTTTTATTAATACAAAAGTGAGTGATAGTGCTGATCTGTAAAGGTATCCAAGAGATAATTAATCAAAAAAGTATATTGGTTTTTGATTTTGATGGTGTGTTAGCAGATTCAGTTGACATAAAAGCTGATGCATTTGCGGAATTATATAGCCCTTATGGTTCAGAAATTGTTGAGCAAGTGGTGGCACACCATTTGGCTAATGGTGGCATGAGTCGATTTGATAAATTTAACTATTATCATGATGTTTACCTTAATATGAAAAGAGATCAGTTTGATATGGATAGGTTAGCTAATCAATTTTCAACAATTGTCATGGATAAAGTGATTGCATGTCCAGAGATCCCTGGAGCAGAAATGTTTATTCAGGAAAATTTCCTTCAACATAAATGCTACATTAACTCAGCGACTCCTCAAAATGAGATGCGTAAGATAATTTCAGCTAGAGGTCTCCAAAAGTATTTTTTTACTGTTCTGGGTTCACCTACATCAAAATCAGAGAATCTTAAAAAAATTCGTAAAAGTAACCCAAATGTTCCATCATCTGGGTTCCTTTTTTTTGGAGATGCTTTAAGTGATTTAGAGGCAGCAAAAAATAATAATTTTGATTTTATTGGTATTACTGGCAGTGAAGGTAATGCTAATAGCGTTCTCCACGGTCAGGTAGCAAATGATATGCTAATCGAAGACTTTAATTGTATTTTAAAAAAATCATGAAAAGATACATCGTAAAAGAAGGGCTTACCGGTGTATTAGAGTTGACAGATGATGCTGGTAATGTAGAAATTTTTCAACCCGACTGTGACCTTGATAAAGCTCAAACTCTCTTATATAAATTTTATAATATTCCAACAAGTAGCGGCATGAATGTTAAGGATGCTTTTGTACAAGATAATATCGACTGGTTTCCAACAGCTGTTTGTATGCTCTATTGGCAATATTTTTATCAAGTTGTTAAATATAGGCCCTTATTAGAAAAATACTTACTTGGACAAATTGAAT
>MDSY01062661.1_pt1 | contig 31220 bp, 35 predicted proteins | sample 811131 | NCBI WGS metagenome assembly MDSY01 (sample SAMN05326643, study PRJNA326480) | marine metagenome | isolation source: seawater | place: Atlantic Ocean: South West | collected 2010 | reverse complement strand
TTAGGTTATTTATAATTTTTTTGCAGTATGAATCCCATGTTTTACCAAGAAAATAATCTTTTTTTATATCATCTTGAAATAGAGCTTTAATGCGTCCTTTTTCTTTGTTTATTGTTTCTAATTCTTCTTGTGTGTAATGTTGTATTCCAATTTGTACTAAACGTTTAATATCATTATGTTGATTTAGTATTTCAGTCATCACGGAATGGGTTGAAAAATTTATTCCAGGCAGTGATTTATCTAAATTTAGTTCGCTATTAATACTTAGGATTGAAAATGTTGGTACATAGTCTATTAAGGCATTGATAATAGGATAAGATGCCGTGCTGTCACCACCGATTACCCCAATTATTTTATCTTTTTTTATCTGGTTTTCTACTTGATTATAAATGATTTGGTTAACCTCATTTAACATTATATTAAATTCTTTTATTTCTTTTTTTGGGCTTATGTCTTCATTGCTTATTTTTTTAGTTAGTATTTTAAAATGTTTTTTTGCTTTTTCATTTTGTTTTACAATGGTTTCATTTTGATTTTCTATACCAATATTGTGTATTGAAAATTCAGGGATATCTTTATCTATTGTTAGGCTATGCTTCAGGAGTTCTATGAGTTTTTTTGTGCTTATATGACTGGTTGATGAGAATAATGTTGTTGGGTTCCATGGGACGGGAATAAGTATGACTTCAGAGTTTGAATTTGTATTTTTATGTTTTGTCATGTGCCTTTGATTTTACCATAATTTTATTTTATTTTCGTTATGTTTAATGGTTTGTATTTTGTGGTAGTAAATCAATAGTTACTAATTATAAAAAGGAGAAACTATTATGGTGATTGAACGATTAAATTCGTCTTATGTTGATTTATTATTATCAAATGAACATGCTTCTTTGCAAGCAGATAATGTTAATTCAGATTTATCTGGTTCTTTTGATTATAATTTGTCGTTTGATGATCGTATTGATGTTTTTAAATCTTTAACTCACAGCTTGCTATTTCAACGTACTGCTATTTTGTCTGATGATATTGAATTTTGGTTTCCAGAGTGTGCCCCTTCTTTTAAACGAAATATAAAGCACGTTATTTCTAAGGATCAAATTGAATTATCTTTAGAATGCGTCATTGCAGAAATGATGGAATTATAATTCTGTTAATATTTCATTAGCGTTTTATTGATTTTTATTGCTCTATTCATCATAATTGGTTGATGGTTAAAGTAATTATATTATTTTTATTGATTTTTTTAACATCATGTGAAAAATCTGGTATTATGACTTATCGAGTTCCAAAGCAAACAATTTCTGTTGCTCAGCTTGCTAATAAATTAGCTAACAAGGATTTAGCCTGGATCATTTCTGATACTTGGCTTAAGCAAGATCAAACAGAGTTTCGTATCGCTAGTTATGTTGTTCCTAATGGGGTTGATTCAACGGGTAGTGGGGATTTTTCTATAGTTAAATTTCCTGGTAAAGCAGGTGGGCTGTTGGCTAATGTGAATCGATGGCGTGATCAATTAGATTTAGATTCGTTAACTATCACTAGTTTGGCAGATCATTTGGTAACGATTGATCATTCTTTTTTATCTATTACATTTTTGGAATTACATCGGTTATCATTTTTGGTTAATACGCATCCTTTTGAATCAATGTATGTTGGTTTTTTTATGTATGATAATGATTCTTATTTTTTTAAATTGACTGGTTCTAAGGCTTTATTAAATGATCAATATGATTCTTTTGTTGCAATTTTAAAATCAATTTATTATGAAAACCGTTAATAAAATTTTAGCTTTTTTATCATCTATTCAGTTAGGGTTATTTTGTTTTATCGCTTTATTTTTTATTGTATTAATTGGTACGTTTATGCAAATTAATCATGGTATTTATTTTGTGCAAAAAGAATATTTTCATTCTTTTTTTATTAAGGTTCCATTTCAGGGGTTTTCTCTTCCTGTATTTCCTGGAGGTACATTAATTGGATCTATTTTAGTTTTAAATTTAACACTTAGTACGTTATTAAAAATTCATTTTAAACTTAAGAATATAGGTTTAATTTTAATTCATCTTGGTTTTATTATTTTATTGGTTGGTGGTGGTTTGTCTTCTTGTGTTGTTGTAGAAAGTCAGGTTTATATGGAAGAAAATGATACGTCTTTTTACTCGGAAGATTTATATGAAACAGAATTGGTTATTATTGATCCTTCATTTTCTCGTTATGATTATATTGTTACGGTTCCAATTGATACTTTAAGGAATAATTCTGTTATTCGTTCTTCAGACTTACCTTTTGATATTAGGGTACATTCTTTTTTTGATAATGCTCAGTTAGCTATTACTGATAGCGATAAAGGAGTTGCTTCTATGGGTATTGGTCGATCTTTAACTTTGAAAAAAATACCTGTTTTTACTACTGATGATAAAAAAAATAATCCTTCAGCGTTGTTATCTTTTGTTCATAATGATTTTGTTTCGGATACTATGTTAGTATCTTTAGATATTAATGGTACGCAAAAGGTTACTTTAAATAATAAATTATATTATTTGCAAATTCGTCCTAAGCGTTTATATTTTCCATTTCAATTAACGCTTAAGTCTTTTACACATGATGTGTACCCTGGTTCTGATATCCCAAAAAATTATTCTAGTTTGGTTACAATAAATCCGTATGATGGAACACCTGATCGAGATGTTCTTATTTATATGAATCATCCGTTACGTTATGGATACTATACTTTTTATCAAGCTAGTTTTGGTCAAGATGTGCCCTCTTCTATTTTACAGGTGGTTTATAACAAGAGTTGGTATTTTCCGTATATATCTAGTTTGATTATATCGATTGGCATGGGAATTCATTTTTTTGTTTATTTATTGGCATTTTTAAAGAAACGATCATGATTAAACGTTTGTTATTTATTTGTTTTTTTTCTTTTTTAATCATGGGAACATCGTTTGTTTTTGCAGATTATGATATTAAATCACTTGGTAAGTTACCTGTTTTATATAATGGGCGTTTACAACCTTTTGAATCATTTGCTAGGCAGATGCTTATTTCTATTCGTGAAAAATCGACCATTAAACGTGTTACAGAGGGTAAATCTGAAACAATTTCGGCATCATTGTGGTTATGGGAGGTATTAACTCACTCTAAGCAATCAAAACATGATTTAATATTTTTAATTCATGATATTGATATTCGTCATGAATTTAAGCTTGATGATTCTCAAAAACATTTTTCTTATGCTGATTTAATGCCTTTTATTTTAGATATTCAATCTAAGGCAATGGCTGTTTCTCAAAAAGAAAAACTATCTGTTTATGAGCAAAATATGCAGCAATTAGCGGGTAAATTATCTCTTTTTATTTCATTGTTACATAGCTTTATTCCTTATGAAGATTTAGTGTTTTATGATTATGTGACAGCTTATCATCAGCGTGTTACTTATGGTCTTTCTTTATTTAATGCTTATAATAAAACTGGATCATTAGCATCAAAAAAAGACCAGTTACATTTATTAGAATTTAATCAAGATTTTAAACGTCATCGACAGTTTAGTGATGCATCGCAATTATATCTTTACCCTGCTCAGAAAAATTTAGAGGATTTGAGTTTGTGGTCTAATACGGGATCAGAGTTATTAAAACATTTGGATTTTAATCATATTTCAAATCCGGTCTTATTAGATTATGCTCACTTAACATTACATTATAATAATGATAGTTATAAATTATTTAATCAAACAGTAACTAATTTGTTAGACTATTTTAAGGATTCTTTACCTACTTACTTTAATACTATTATTTTGGAATATTATTTTACAGTTCTTAATCCATTTTATATCTGTATGGTTTTATATGTTTGTGTTTTATGTTTGATGCTTTTGTTTTATTTGTTTAATCATATTTTATTATATCGTTTTGCTGCTTATTTATGCTTTATTTCGTTTGCAATTCATTCTTTAAGTTTGTTGGCAAGAATGCTTATTTTAGATCGCCCTCCTGTTATTAATTTGTATTCCTCGGCTGTTTTTGTAGGTTGGGTTGCTATTGCTCTTTGTTTGTTACAGGAACGTTTATTTCGCAATAAATTAGGTTATTTTATGAGTGCTGTGCTTGGTTTTATTACCTTAATTATTGCTCATCATTTAGCTTTACAATCAGATACGATGGAACAGATGCAGGCAGTGTTAGATTCTAATTTTTGGTTAAGTACACATGTAATTACGATTACATTAGGTTATGGAGGAACCTTTCTTGCTGGTATGATTGCAACATGTTATGTATTTATTAATATTATTAAAAAGGCTGTGCATTCACAAAATTTACAATTATATAAAATGGTATATGCTGTTATTTGTTTTAGCTTGTTTTTTAGTTTTATAGGTACGGTTTTAGGTGGTATTTGGGCGGATCAATCTTGGGGGCGCTTTTGGGGATGGGATCCTAAAGAAAATGGAGCGTTATTGATTGTTATTTTTAACGCTATTATTTTACATGCTCGTTTAGCTGGAATGGTATCTATTCGTGGTGTTATGTTATTAGCGATTTTAGGTAATATTGTAACGGCATTTTCATGGTTTGGTGTTAATATGTTGGGTGTTGGGCTTCATTCATATGGATTTATGAACGAAGCATTTCAATGGCTTATGTTGTATATTGCTTCTCAATTATTGATTGTTGTACTTGGATTTAATTTTATTTCAGTTAATTCAAAGAATTAATAGTTATATTTTTTGAATTGCTAATTGTGAATTGTAGGTATTGTTGGGTTATTGGTGTTTGTTTTCTGCTAAGTCTATTATTTTGTTAACAATGCTTTCAAACAAATTAATGCTTTGTAATGAGCAGCCTGTTTGTACTATTTTTGATTTTTCTAATAAAATCATATTCCCATAGCTATAGTGTAAGGCACATTGTAAGGCTAATTCTAGTTCTTGATTTTTTTCTATAGAATCTAATGTTATAGTTTCTTTTTCTGAGTATAGTTTTTTTATAAGGTTGCTTAGGTTTTTTGTAGTTGGTTTTGAGTGATCGTACATAGGTAGTTTTTGTATTTTATTTTTTATTAGATCTTCAAGTGTTTTTGGAAAGCTATAATGATGTTTAAGGAATTGTCCTGCATTATTTAATGTTTCGTCTGATTGAGTAACAATATCTTTTATTTTTTGATTTAATGCGAGTAATTCAGTATCTTTGAAGAGTCCACAACTTAACAATGTTTTGTTGGGTGTTTGTCCTTCACTTCGCTTTAATGTGTGAAATTGGGATATTATTTTTATGGTATTTAATGCTATTGTATCTGTGGGTTTTTCTTCAGGGCTTTCGATTGGTAATTCTGTTTCAGTTGATGTTATTGATTCCTTGGTTGGTTCTGACGTTTTTTTTGTAGTTAATTTACTCAGAAATGTATCATTTATTGTGCTTATTATTAGTGAGTCATAGGTATCATGATTTAAAGGTATTGTTAGAGAAAAATCTCCATTTTTTTCTATTGTTAATGTTTTTATCTTTTTTTCAGCATTATCTTCATTTAGTAAGGTATTAATTGTTATTTTTTCCTCATTTATTATTAAATATTTGCTACTTTCTAAATCATTGTAAAATGAGGTTATAAATGACTCTATTGTTTCTTTTATTTTATCTTCATCATTAATTTCTTTTTTTTCATATATTAATGGGATTAATTGTTTGATAGTTTCTTTAATATCAGTTGTTATCTTTTTTGTTAAGAAATTTATTAGATTATTTTCTATTATATTTGTTTTTTCTGCTTTTAGTTCTATGATTGGGACTTTTCTATGCTGTGTTTCTGTTTTTATTGGTTTTATTGCGTTTAATTCTATGACTTCCATTTTAAATCCTTCTATTTAAGTGTGCTTTTTGTATTTAATTATAATTTATTTGTTTGAGATATTTATAGGAGCTCTTAAAGAGCTCCTGATGTTTTAGCTATTTAATGCTTGTTCAAAATCATTTTTAATATCATCAATATGTTCTAATCCAACCGATACTCTTACCATGTCAGGACTTACTCCAGCTGCTAATTGTTGGGCTTCGCCTAATTGAGAATGAGTTGTTGATGATGGATGGATTACTAGTGTTTTTGCATCTCCAACGTTAGCAAGATGACTTGCTAATTTAACGGTTTCTATGAATTTTTTTCCTGCTTCGTATCCGCCTTTTACACCAAATGTAAAGACAGTTGGAAATTGATTGTTTAAATATTTTTTACATCTTTCATGGCTTGGATGATCTGTAAATGCAGTATGGTTAACCCACTCTATATTTGGATTGTTTTTTAACCACTTTGATAGTTCTATGGCATTACTAATGTGTTTTTCCATTCTTAATGGGAGTGTTTCCATTCCCTGCAAAAAATGAAATGCGTTATTAGGACTTAATGACATTCCTATATTTCGTAATCCTTGGACTCTTGCTTTGATGGCAAAGGCAATATTTCCTACTCCCGGAAAATTTCCAAAAGTATCCCATAATTTTAACCCATGGTATCGTGGATCTGGATCTGTAAATTCTGGAAATTTGCCATTTCCCCAATTAAATTTACCACTATCAATTAAAATTCCTCCAATGCTGGTGCCATGTCCTCCGATCCATTTTGTTAATGAGTGTACGACAATATCAACACCATGTTCAATTGGCTTGCATAATCCTGGAGCAAATGTGTTATCTACCATGACAGGTAATTTGTTTTCATGAGCTTCGTCACAAATTCCTTTGATATCTAAAACGTCTCCTTTTGGATTTCCTATTGTTTCAAAATAAACAAGTTTTGTATTTTCTTTGATGGCTAATTTTAGTTTTTCTGGTGTTAAATCTTCGATAAAGTCTACTGTAATACCAATTTTTGGTAATGTGTATCGAAATAAGGTATCTGTACCTCCGTATAATGATGCTGAACTGATTATATGATCACCTGCTGATAGTGTGGTTAGGATACCTAAAAATATTGCTGACATGCCACTTGCGGTACATACGCCAGCGGATCCACCTTCCATGCTCGTTACTCTTTTTTCTAATACATCGGTTGTTGGATTCATAATTCGAGTGTATATATTTCCAAATTCTTTTAAACCAAATAGATTTGCAGCATGTTCGGTGTCGTTAAAGACATAACTTGTTGTTTGATAAATTGGAACTGCACGTGATCCTGTTGCTGGATCAATATCTTGGCCTGCATGTAATGAAATGGTTTCTATGTGATTAGACATGAATTTCTCCCTTTTTAAAATAATAATTTTTATTGTAACTTATTTTATTTTTTTATTAAATTCTTTTAACCAAAAATCTATTTCTGGTTTTTTTGGGGTCATTTCATTTTGGTTGGTATATTTTTTTTCTTGTGATAGATATCTAAAAAACGATTCAGAGTTTATGGTTTTAATTTTATTTTTTTTGCTTTTGTATTTAATTTCGTTATCTGAAGTTACGATTATATAATTACTTTTATTGGTTATAGTTTTTAATATTCGTATTATATATTCATCAGCACTTTCTAAGATATCTGTAAAAATTACTTTTATTTGATTTTCTTTTTGGATACTTTGATATGGATTATTTTTGTTTTTACCATCAAAAATAATTATAAAAAAATCATTTTTATTTTTTTCTAGTTGATTAATTTTTGCAATTAATTTTTCTTCTTTATTAGGATCTGATAGTGAAATAGATTGTAATTTTCCTATTAGATTATAGGCATCTATAATGTAGTTCATCTGAACGTGCTAATCCCATTTTTTATGCCTGATAATTTCACCTTCTTTTATGTATATTACATCTTCTGCAAGATTTGTACATAAGTCAGCAATTCTTTCTAATCGTCTACCGTTAATAATAATATCAAGGTAGAATTCTGATAGTTTTGGGTTTTTAGTTATAATATCCATGATTTTTTCTCTTTGTTGATGTTTTAGGGAATCAATTTCTTCATCTAGACCACAAATTCTTATCGCTTGTTTTGTATCTAATTCTAGTAGTGCATCAATGGCACTTTCTAACATTGTTAAAACTTTTGTTATCATTTCATTAAGTAAAAATAAATTTTCTTCTTGGTATTTTGTTAAAGTTCTTACTGATTTTGCCATATTTACTGCTAAATCACTAATTCTTTCTAAATCATTATTTACTTTGAGCATAGCAATGATATAGCGTAGTGTTTGACCTTTTGGTTGGTGCATTGCTAGTATTTGAATACAGGTTTCTTCTAATAGGATTTCTTTTTTGTCAATTTCTATATCATTTTCTTTGACTATATTTATTTGATCAATTTCTTTGTTAATGAGTACATTACTGGCTAATTTTACATTTTCAATAACTAATTTTGATATATTTAAAAATGATTTTTTAAGTTCATTAATGGCTGTTTCTAAATTACTTGTCATATACTCTCCTTGATTTATCCATATTTTCTACTTAAATATTCTTCTGTTCTTTTATCTTTTGGTACCGTAAAAATATTTTCTGTTGTTTCATATTCTATTAAATCTCCTAAATATAAAAATGCTGTATAATCGGAAACCCGAGATGCTTGTTCGATGTTGTGAGTTACCATAATAATTGATACCTCATTTTTTAAGTCATTAATTAAATTTTCAATTCGTGTTGTTGCTTTTGGATCCAAGGCTGATGTTGGTTCATCTAATAACAAGACTTTTGGTTTCATGGCTAATGTTCTTGCTATACAAAGTCGTTGTTGTTGTCCTCCAGATAAATGACTTCCTTTACGGTGAATATTATCAGCTACTTCGTCATATAGGCCTACTTTTTTTAAATTTATATCAACAATATTATCTTTTTCTTCTTTTGATAGTTTAATTCCATTTAGTATATATCCTGCTAAGACATTTTCATAAATACTCATATTAGGAAATGGATTAGGACGTTGAAATACCATACCAATTTGTTGACGTACTAAAATAGGATCAGTTTTTAATAAGTTTTTATTATCAAAGGCAATGGACCCTTTAACTTTAAAGGATTTATCAAGATCATGCATTCTATTGAGGGATCTAATTAATGTTGTTTTCCCACATCCTGATGGACCCATAATGGCTGTTACTTTATTTTTAAAGAATTGTATGGATAGATTCTTGATTATTTTATGTTTTTTAACCGAAATATTAAGGTTTTCTATTGTTAATATTGTCTTGTTTGTCATTTTATTACATTTTTTGAAAATATACTTAATCCTAACACAATTATTATTAAAAACAATGATGAAGCCCATGCAATTTGATGCCATTCTTGATAGGGGCTGGATGCATAGTTGTAAATTAATAAGGGTAAGGCGTTAATTGGTTTTGTCATATTAAAATTTAAAAAGGCATTGCCAAATGCTGTAAAAAGTAAGGGGGCTGTTTCTCCTAAAATTCGTGATATACCAATTAATACACCTGAAGTAATCCCCTTTTGGCAACTTGGTAACACAACTTTTTTTATGGTTGTATAATAATTAGCTCCTAATGCATAGGATGCTTCTTTTAGAGTGTATGGTATCATTTTTAAGCTTTCTTCAGTTGCTTTTGCTACCATAGGCAACATCATTAAGGCTAATGCTATACTTGCTGATATTCCTGAAAATTTTCCAAATGGCATAACAAACCATGCGTAGGCAACAATTCCATAAATAATTGATGGTATTCCTTGTAAGGTTTCGATTGCCAGTCGTGTAAGGTTATTTATTTTGTGACTTTTAAATTCTGCTAAAAATATGCCGATTAATATGCCTAAGGGGATTGCAATTAGTCCTGATAGACCTACGATTAAAAAACTTCCAATAATTGCATTTAGTGCACCACCACCTGTTTCTCCAACGGGGGCAGGCATTTTTATGAAAAAGTCTAAGTTTAGATATGCAATGCCATTTTTAATAATATAAAATAAGATTAAAGCCAAAGGAATTAGTAATACGTATGAAAAGATTTTTATGATTTCATAAAAGATTTTGTTTTTTATGATTCTTTTTTCTAGGTTTGATTTATTCTGTTTCAATGGTGTATGCCTTTATTATTATTTTGCCAATAATATTGATTATGGTTGTTATAATTAATAAGATTAATCCAAGTTCAATTAAACTTGAAACATAAAGAGGGTCGGATGCTTCCCCAAATTCGTTTGCAATTACACTGGCTAATGTGTTTGCTGGATCCATAATTGATTTTGGAATAAAGTTTCTATTGCCGATTACCATTGTTACGGCCATTGTTTCACTAATAGCTCTGCCAAATGCCATTAAATGACCTGCAAATAATCCTGAAAAACTATATGGAATAGCAATATGTTTTATCACTTCATAAGGTGTTGCTCCTAAACCGATGGCGGCTTCTATTAAATCAGTCGGTACTAAATTAATGACATCTTTTCCTAATGTAACTGAATAGGGAATTATCATTAATGCTAATATTAGTGATGCAGCTAATATTCCTACTCCGTAAGGAATCACTCCTAATATTGTTTGAATTTTAATAATAATTGGGACTAATACCATTAGACCCCAAAATCCATAAATTACGGAAGGAATTCCTGCTAATAAATCAATTAGTGTTTCCAGTGTGTTTTTTCTTTTTTTGTTTTTTAAAAAATAACCAATATAAATTGAAATTGATAGGGAAAATGGTATTGAGATTCCTAATGCTAGTATTGATGTAAATAATGTTCCAATGATAAATGGTGCGGCACCAAAATTACCCGTATTTGGTTGCCAGTTTGAGTTAAATAAAAATGGGAGAGATAATGTTTTAAGTGATAACATTGAATTAAAACATAAGGTTAATAAGAATAACGTTATTAATACTAGAGAAAAATAACCGGTTCCCTTTAATAGATAGTTAAATAATTCATTTTTTTTTTCTGATGAAATTGTAAGCATTTGCATTTATATTATTTTTTATGGTTATATTTTAATGCATATGGTTTACTAAATATTGTGTTTTGTCAATTTTTAACTTTTCATTTTTTCGCATTCTGTTTTTGATAGTATTTTAAATAATTTGTGATTTTCTCCATCGATTATTATTTCTGCTTTTGCAGCCGGTCTTCCGTTACTAAGTGTTATTATTTCGACTTCATCTTCTTTGACATCTAAGGATTTTTTTAATTTCACATTATAAAATTTCATTTTTAGCTCCTTTTAGATAAAATACTTTTATTATTTTATAACAATTTTAATTGAAATCAATTTATTTTTTAAAAGCACCTAAATTAATAGGTGCTTTTAAATTTATCAAGTAATACTTTTGTTAAAATAATTGTTGATACCCTATTGTTAATTTAAAATTTTGTTTCATTTGAATACCGTTAGCAATTTGATAGATTGGTTTTGTAATTTCAGTTGCTAATCGAGCTCCTTTTAATGCTTTCATATTAAGTTGAATATTACTACCAATGCTAGCTTCATATGTTATGTTTCCGGTATTGGTTGATGTTGTCGGTGACATCATGGTATTTAATGTTGTATCACTTCCCGTTATATCAGATTGTGTAGATCGAGTTAGTCTTGCTGATAAGCTCCAGTTTTGATTTATTGCTTTTGCAATCCAAGTTGATAGGGTTAGCGTATTACCTAATTGATATTGATGTTTATTTTTTCCTGTTCGAATAACACTTGATAGTTGTGTTCCGTATGATAGGTAGTTTGTAAATCCTATGTATGTTGTTCCTAATATAATATCTGTGCTTCCTGATCCTAGTTGCATGGCATAAGGTAGTCTAGATCCATCGTTAGATTCATCAATTGATCCTATTGGTAAGCTTATGCCAATATTGGCAATCCAGGATTGTTTGTTTGATTTTAAAATGGTTTGCAAAGCTGCTAATTTTAGGTCTGAAACCCCATTTGTTTTAGAATGTGTTGTTTGATTCATTCTATTAATCATTGCCATTTCTTTTTCTTGATACCCTGTCATGGCCATTATTGTTGTTTTGTTATTGAGTCCGTACATCATGCCTAGCATATGCATATTCATCGACATTGTGTCTGGTGCCATCATATAGCTGCCACTTGTAATATCGGTAATGGTAATATCATTGTTTTTTTGGATATTTCCATCCATGTTCATAGTCATGAATCGATAGGATGTCATTATTTCATTTTTACTGTGATTATGATCAGCCATTAAACTAATTGGCCCATGTGAATCAACCCGATTTGGTTTTATTGAATCTGCATTAATTGCAGATGTTAAGCTTAGTAATAAGCTTATGATTAATAATTTTTTCATTTTATATCTCCTATATAAATTGTATTTATGTTGTCAAAAAGGAAGGGTGTTTAGGAGGTTTTTTGGGAATTTTGATTATATTGCTTTTTGATTTTTGATTACTTGATATATATTTCTTTGTGTTTTTTCTATGAATTTTTTTGTGGTTTGGTTTTTCAAAAAATAATGTGTTTTTTAAAAATGTAATAGTGGTATGTTCGTTATGACAAAAACAATTGCTTGCATCAATAGAGTCGGTGTTTGTTGTATATGATTGAACTGTATTTTCATTTTTGACAGAGCAAGATATGTCGTTGCAGTCTTTTATGTTTTCACAGCAGCATGTGTCAATTTGTATGGATGGTGGTACTGGTGTAATGGGTTTGTATAAGCAAAAACATAAGCAGAATGTTACGAGTAGTGTAGCTAATATTTTTTTAGCTTTATTTTTCATGATCTGTGAATTTTACAAATAATACGTTTTAATTTCAACTTTTTGTGTTTAATATAATGTTTTTTTTATATATTTTATTTTTTTTTTTTTATAAAATTTTTGGCTAGGATCACTGTAAGCTTAATTTTTTTTTGTAGGATTTAACTTATTTATTAAATGGCTTTGGTAACTGTTACTTAAGTTAATTTTAACTCAAAAAATATTTTTAGCTTTTATTTATTTTGTTTTTTTTAGTATAAAAAACTATTCAAAAGTGTACCTGCGTTCTATTTGGATCTTTTGATAAAATAATTAGAAGTTTTAATATGAATGTAGTAATCGTTAAGTTATATGTTTATATATTTATTTTGTTTAGTAATTTTGAGAATTTACATTGTATGGTTTGTCTTTTAGGAATTATGTATCGTTTTTTTGTAATTGGATGTGTTGTTTCTTTTTGGTTTCTTTTTGATTTAAAAAATTTTCCAAATCCTGTAATTTGAATACTTGAATTATTCATTAATGATTTAATTATTATTTTAATAAGGTATTGATATGCTTTTTTGGTTTCATTAATGGAGGTGTTGTGTTTGATGCTTAATTCTTGAATGATATTTTTTGAGTAGTTCGCTTTTTTATCTTTTTTCATAGTATTTTATTTTTGTTGTTAAGTTGACGTTTAATCTAGAAGTATTATAATGAAAATTCAAGTGAATATCTATCGATTATTATTTTTATCATTAAAATTATGTTTTACAATCATGGTTGTAGCATGTTTTGACATGTCTGTGATTGTTGCTAAGCCTGATATGCCTTTTTTAGGAATAGGTTTTTCTGAGTTTGAAAAGGGTGATTTTAAAGGTATTCAAGTTAATTACATTGTTCCTAATTCTGCAGCGGATACATCTGATCTTAAAAAAGGTGATATTATTTATATGGTTGATTATCAGCATCTAGCCTCTAGTAATATTTCAGAAAATTTTAAGCGTTATATTAATGATGAAAAGAGTGTTGATGAGCAGTTAGTATTGCATTATGTTCGTAATAATTTAATGATATCAAAACAAATTGATGGATCTTTTATTGATGTTGATTATGATGTTGATAATGTTTTGACAGAAGTTAATCAGTTAATTGCTAATAATTCTTTATCATTTAAGTTTCATAGGAATGCTCAGCAAAAAATTGTTAAATTAAATTTAGCAACTAAGCCTTTAGTTCAAACAAGCTCTCCAAATATTTCTTTAAGTTTATTTCCTTCTATTTCATATATAGCACCTTATTATTCAGAACTTATTGATGTTTTAAAGGTTTATGATGGTTATGAGGATCATTTTAGTGTTATTGAAAAATTTCAATATTATAATGAGTTTTGGGATGATGGTTTACGATTTCCTTTAATTCGATATTTACATGTTTATTATGATAAATTACCGTCATTTACTCGTTTATTACAACAAGAGTTAGGGGTTATTTCTCCTCACGACGTATTTTTATTACAGCAACGTTTGGCTGATTCTATTGTTAAGTCTGATCCAGTTATTTATCCAAGATCGAAAGTGTTTAAAGATCATTATGATTTTATACAATCTATTTTGTTAAATTCTTCACAATTATTAGATAAGGCTTTAGCTGGTTTATCGGTTGATGATCGTTCTTTTATTTTAGCAAAGACTCCTGTTATTATGCAGCAATTAACGAATAGTTTTATTATTGTGGGTAATGAGTTTATTTCAGATCATGATATTGCTAACTATTTTGTTTTGTTAAAAAAAGTTGATTTAGAATCTTTGGTTTTGGGATATTCTCAGTTATTACAGTTATGGAATCCAGATTGGTTACAAGTATTATCGCATGCTACTGATGATTTAGAGTTTATTGAGTCTTCTTTTGAGGGTATTTCGGGATCAATTTGTTTTTCTGCTGAAACAAAGTTAGGTTTATTTGTGATTGCAGGTACGGGTGATAATACTTATACGAAAGATGTATCTTTTTTGATTGATTTGGGTGGCAATGATACCTATCGTAATAATGCGGCTGGTTATTACACTGATCATTTTATTAATGTTTTAATTGATCTTGATGGTAATGATATTTATTCTTCTACTATGGATCATTCTCAAGGATCTGGCTTTTTGGGATATGGATTGTTACTAGATTTAAAAGGTGATGATTTGTATCGAGCTGTTCGTTTGTCTCAAGGGGCTGGTGTTTTTGGTTTTGGGGCTATTGTAGATTGGGAGGGTGATGATTCGTACGTTGCTCAAGATTTTTCACAAGGAATTGCTTTAGGTGGACAAGCGTTTATTTATGATTTTCGTGGAGATGATCATTATTCTTCCTCATTATTTTCACAAGCTGTTGGTTTAACGTCTGGTGTTGGCTCTATTTTTGATTTTTATGGTGATGATTCTTATTTGCTTGGTAATCGTGATTTTAGCTCTTATGGTTCATCTGGTATTTTTAAAGGTGCTGGTCAAGGCTTTGGGTTTGGTTTTCGTCATGTTTCATCAGGTGGAATTGGATTGCTATACGATTATAAAGGTAATGATCAGTATGAATCTGGAAACTTTTCTCAAGGAACAGGTTATTTTTATGGTTTAGGGGTGTTAGTTGATGATAGGGGTAATGATGTTTATATTGGATCTCGGTATTCAATTGCTTCTGCTGCTCATTCCGCATTAGGTATTTTGCGTGATAGACGTGGTGATGATTCTTATCAAACTATTTATGGATCTTCGATGGGGATTGCTTGGGATAATAGTAATTCATTTTTTATTGATGAAGCTGGTAATGATGTATATGACTGTATTGACCGAAATTTTTGTTTAGCGCAAGCTGATCATAACAGTTTTGCATTATTTAATGATAAAGATGGAAAAGATGTTTATATGGCTAATTTTAATAAAGTTTCACCGAGTAATTCGTATAATGGTGGTGAAAGTTTTTCAATTCATATTGATGAAGGTGGTGATAATGATATTTATTCTGGTGTCGTTAAATTGAACAATGTTTCTAAGGTTCCAGAAAATTCTTATTTATTTCTTGATTTAAAGTCATCATTAGCTAAGTATTTACGACAATTATAATTATTGTCTGATTATTCTTGGAAATTGAATAAATTCTTTTATATTACTACGGATTGGTGTGATATCAATTCCTCCCCTTCTTAAAAAGGATCCTTGGATAGTTAACTCTTTAATTTGATTCGTTTTGAATAATTCATTAAATATTATTTCTATACATTCTTCATGAAAATGTGCTTTATTATAAAAGTTTGCTAGATAATTATATAATGTCTGTTTTATGATTTTTTTTCCTGAATATGTAATAAAAAGAGTTGCAAAATCAGGTTGGCTTGTTACGGGGCAAATAGATCGAAACGTATTTGTATATAGCGTTTCTTTTATTAAGCTATTTTGAAATTTAAATGTTGTAAATGGTTGTATCATTGTTATTTTTTTTTCAATTTTTATTATTGGTATGTTTATTTTCTTAATTGTTTTTTCTTTGTTAAATGTTATAGATACGGGTGTTGATATTTTTTTTTCTAAATCTTTTTTTATTGTTTCCTTTATGCTTTTTGTTGATTTAAATGATGTGTTGTTGAGTGAATTTAAATATAATTTTAATGATTTTGATTCAATAATATAGTCGGAGTGGCTAGCGTATGTAATTTGACAGAGTGCTGTTGTTGGTATTTTTTTATCATTTAACCAATATAATTCATAGGCATTCCATGTATCGATGCCATAGTTTATTTTATCTGTTATTTTTTCTCTTTTTAGGGCTATTAGAAGGGAAGGGTTGTATTTTTTAGGAATAGTGCTTTTTTTTCCTAACGGTATATTAGTTGGTAATTTATGTTTTCTGTTTGTCATAGTTTTGGTTGTTAATATAAGTTTTTGTTATTAGTATAAGTACATGCATTATTGTTTGCGTTGTTCTCATAAACTTGAGTTAAAAATTCCTGATGATGATAATCGAAATCGGTTGGTTTGTCCAAACTGTTCTTATATTCACTATGAAAATCCTAAAGTTATTGTTGGTGTTTTGCCGTTTTATCAAGATAAAATTTTATTGTGTCAGCGTTCTATTGAACCTGGTTATGGTTTATGGACTATTCCAAGTGGGTTTATGGAATGTAATGAAACGTTGCAGGAAGGTGCTAAAAGGGAGGCACAAGAAGAAGTTGGTATTGAGTGTGATAATTTGCAGTTGTTTGTCGTTTATTCTATTCCTAGGATTAGTCAGGTTTATATGTTGTTTTGTTCTGAATTAGCGTCTAATAATATTGGTGTAGGTCCAGAAACGTTGGCTGCTGATTTTTTTTCATTTAATACTATTCCTTGGTCAGATATTGCTTTTTCTGCTGTTAAATTTTCTTTGAATAAATTTGTTTCTAATTATCCAATAACTAATAATGAATTTTTTATAAATTAATATTTACTTCTGTAAAATATTTTATTAGTATACAGTAAATTTAATTATGTTTTGTTCGAACTAATCTAGGGTATTAATTAAATTAGATTAATTTAAATATTTGTTTAGGATGTCATATGTTAGATTCATATAATCAGATTAATAGTGAAAAGAAACAAAAGCGTTCGTCTGTTATTACTGTTAAAATTTATGATTTAAATTTAGTTAGAGATGTGGTTATTGATTTAAATAATGGCAAAGATCGGTCTAAGCTTAAGCATATTATTATGTATGAGGGGCACCGTTTGCGTAAACGTGATAAATATCGTTATACGATGTTATTAGAAAAAACCAAGTTACGTTAAAATTTCTATTGATTCATTGCTAACATAAACTGTATGTTCCCATTGTGCTGATAGGGATTTATCTTTTGTTACTGCCGTCCAATTATCTTCTAATATGATACAGTCTTCTTTTCCTTCATTAATCATAGGTTCTATTGTAAAAACCATTCCTGGTGCACAAATCATTAATTTTTCTTTTTTTGAATAATGAAAGATAAAAGGATCTTCATGAAACTTGTTTCCTGTTCCATGGCCTCCAAAAATTTTTACTACGGAATATGATTCTTTGTTTGCAATATCACTAATTACATCCCCTATTTTGTTAATTGGATCAAATGGTTTTAGTTGTTTTATGGACTCATCTAAGCATTCTTTGGTTATGTTGATGAGTTTTTGCGCATTGTTACTGATTTTTCCAATTGGATACATTCTACATGAATCACCGAAATACCCATCTATGATACAGGTAACATCTACATTTAATATATCGCCTTCTTCTAACACTCTATCTTCTGGAATCCCATGACAGACTACTTCGTTGATTGATGTACAAATACTTTTTGGAAAGCCTTTGTAATTTAATGGTGCTGGTATTGCATTGTGTTTTAGTGTCGTATCGTGTACCCATTTATCAATGTCATTTGTTGTCATACCTGGTTTTATAATTAAATTTAATTCATCTAAAATGTTTTTAGTTAATTGACAACTTTTTTTAATACCTGCTAAATCTTTTTCTGATTTAATTAATGATCGGTTTGGAATAGGATATCCTTCATATGCTAATGCTTTTAATTTTTGATCAAATTCAAAATGGCATTGTTTATATTTTTTATTACTTTTGCACCAGCATGGATCATTTCTATTAATTTTTTTGTTATTATGACTCATTTTATTCGTAATCTTATCGGTAAGTTTTATAAAAGTAAATTAATTATTAGCTTTGTTATAATTAAATGCTAGGTAATTAAAGATTGTAATGCTAGATAGTAAAAATGAACCTGTTAATTGATGTAAAATAGCTAATAGTATGGGTATTTTGTAAATTAATGTAAAAATTCCAAGTAAAATTTGTAATATTAGTAACGTTAATACTACTGTTGCTATTATTTTGAAGTTGGTGTTATTTGTTTTGGTTTTAATAATTTTTATCCATATTATGATTAGAAATATGCCTAATATGACACCTAAATGTCTATGAATAAATTGAATCATAATGGGGTTTTCTAAAATGTTTGCTAGTAAGCTTGGATACATATGTGCCGCTTCTGGTAACCAGGTTTCTCCCATTTTGGGATAGGTGTTATACCCCCACCCTGCCTTTTTTCCTGCTGTAAACGCACCGTAAATTATTTGGATTATAATTCCTATACTCCATATTAGAATGAGTTTCGCTAATGGATGTTTGTTGTTTGTTTGTTGTTTTTTTAAATCTAAAATTGTCCAAATAATATATTGCAATAAAATTAATGCAGTTACTAAGTGGGTGGCTAATCGGTAATGGCTTACTTCAGGTCTATTTACTAACCCGCTTTTTACCATATACCAACCTATGATTCCTTGTATTAATACAAGGAGTATCATGATAATAACTCGTTTATTTAGCCATTTTGGAATTTTTTTTTGGATTGAAAAAATTATATACGGAATGAGTAATGCTAGCCCAATTAGTCTGGCAATCATTCTATGTAAATATTCCCAAAAGAAAATAAATTTAAATTCTAACAAAGTCATTGTTGGATTGATAATATTGTACTGTGGGTAGGATTTGTATAAATTAAATGTTGTTAGCCACTGTTCTTTTGTTATAGGTGGGATGGAGCCCATCAGCGGTCGCCAATCAACCATAGATAATCCAGATCCTGTTAACCGGGTAATCCCCCCAATAACTATGATAATAAAAATTAAACCTGTTACAATTAGTAACCATGTGATTAGTAATGAATTAATTTTTTCTTTTTCCATAATGGGAGTATAGTATATATTTTTTTTTTGTTCGATATTTTCTTATTTCAGTGTGTATTTTAATGTTTTAGTGAGGTCTTGATGAATAAATTTATAGTTTGTTGCAAGTAATTTTTCTGGCTTAATTAATGGGGTGTTTAATAAGGTTGGTGCTAACTCTTTGAATAATATTTTGATAATAAATTTTGGTATATGTAACCATGAAGGTCTATTTATTATTTGGCTTAGTGTTTTACAGAATTTTTTTAAGGTGCATTGATTGGGAGATACAACGTTGACTGGCCCATTGATTGAGTTATTTTCGATCATATAGTTTATAATATGTGAAACATCGTCATTATGAATCCATGGGCAATTCTGTTTTCCATCTCCTAGGTGTCCTCCAATAAATAGGTTAAAGGGTGTTAATAAGGTTTTTAGAAATCCATTTTTATCATCTAAGACTAGTCCAATTCTTAGTTGAATAGATCGAACTTTTGTTTGTTTTGCTTCGTATTCCCAATCTATACATAATTGTGATATCAAATCATTTCCTGGTTTTGATAATTCGGTAAATTCTTTATTGTAGTTGTGATGTTGGTAGTAGCCTATGGCGGATGCATTAATTAAACATGTTGGTTTTTTGTTTGCTTGATTGATTGCTTGAATTACTTCTTTTGTTGTTTTGATTCGGCTATTGTAAATGATTTCTTTATTGTGTTTTGTAAGGGGTTTTAAGAGAGATTCTCCTGCTAAATTAATGATTATATCTGATTTTTCAATAAAATTTATTTTATTATTTAAAAATTCATTCCATAAAATCATCTGATGGTTATGTTTGGCTGCTTTTATTTTATTTTTGTTTCTGGTGATGATAATAAAATTATAAGTATCATTAAATATTTTGATAAAATGACTGCCTATTAAGCCAGTGCCCCCCATTATTAAAATTGTTTTTTTATTTGTTTTTGAAATCATTTTTTCTATGTATATAGTAGCATTTTCTTTTTTAACAAACTATTTAAATTGCTGTTTTTATGTTTAATATTTTTGGTTTTAGGGAAGCATTATTATTAAAGGGGGAAACTGTCTGAGATGCAAAGATAATGCACTATTCAGATTTCCCCATTTTTTTATAAATACGTTATACTATAGTTATTATGGTTTTTTTTCGTTTTGGGTTTGTTTTTGTTTTTTTTCTTAATTTTTTAATAAATTCTTTTTTATTTGCTCAACCATATTTTGGTGATTTTCCGGATGATGGTACTAGAGAGTTAGCTTATTCTATGGCTGCTTATCAAGAACATGCTCTTAAATCAGTGGATTATCTTGTTCATTCAAGTACACCTGGCTATATGCGTCTTTCCATTACAAATCATCGTTTATTTAATGCTCCTGATGGAAAACATCTTGTTATTGGCGTTCATAGTCGTAAATGGATAGAGGGCACTCCTGTTGAAACTGGAGATCCATTACATTTTGCGATTAATGGTGGCAACCGTTCTTTTTTTACGGTTTTATTAAACAATGGTGTGGTTGCTTATACTAGAGATGGTCGTTTTCGAGTTAGTTATGATAATGTGTTGGTTACCTTGTCTGGTAATTACCCCGTATTGGGCTTGAATGGTATTATAACATTACCTCGTTCATCAGGTCATTTTACGATTAATCGTCGAGGTGGTTTTTTTGTTGATGCAGATTTAGTTGATACGTTTAAAATTACTGTTTTTAAATATTTTGAAGATATGAATAATCATCTTGAAGCTGTTAGTCCAACTTTTTTTATTTTAAATGATTCCATTGAAACCTTAGAAGGCGATGAGCATTATAGTATTTTGCAAGGATTTATTTCACAATCAAATACATTTCGATCCTATGATAGTAAATTTTATCGTGCATTTCATGAAGCTAGTGTTAATAGTTTGTATAAATTAATAGAATATAGGCGAAAAGTATTTAGTACTATTAATTAGCTAGTTTATTGCCATTTATGAAGTTTAAACTCGCCATCATCAGTTTCCAAAATGTAGCTGCAGTTATCGATCCAATCACCTGTATTTAAATAATCTTTGTTATTTATTTTTTTAATAATAGGTTGATGAGAATGCCCACAAATTACACCATCAACTTTTTCTTTGTTTAAATATTTTAATAATGTTTTTTCATATTTAAATATGAGTGATAATGTTTTTTTTGACCATATTTTTATAAATTGGCTAAAATGTTTTTTTGATGATTTTTTTTTAAATGACAAGCAAAACTCATAGGTTTTTGTTCCTAGTTTTGCAACTGATTTTGATTTTAATGCTACACTTTTATCGCATTGATCTCCATGAAAAATTAAGTATGTTTTGTTTGTTTTTGTTTGATATTTTAATTGTTTTTTAAAGATAATATCTGGAAATATTTTTTTTACATCGTCTTCTTTATCATGATTTCCTTGTAAAAAATATATTTTTGTTCCATTTTCTTGAAGGTTTTTAATTAGATTAATAATATTTTTATATTTTATTTTTATTTCAGTTATGTTTTTTATGAGATATTTATCTATTATATCGCCATTTAAAAATAAATTATTACAACTGATAGATTGAAGAAATATTTCTAATTTATGGGTTTGACTTCCACCTGATCCTAAATGCGTATCTGATATCCAAATTGAGTTTGCTATTATTTTGTTTTTATTCATAAATTTAGTGTATCAATATATTTAATTTATTGGTACGTTAGTTTTATTTGAATTGGTTTTTATAATATCTAAGTTTTTTTTTAAATTCTTTCTTTTTTGTATAATAAATAACTCTTTTTGTATTGTTTATTATTTTATTTTGTTCAAATTCTGTTTTTTTAATTTCTTTTTTTTGAAATTAGTTAATTGCAATATTTTTGTATTTTTATATAGTATTTTTTTGTTAAAAAAATTTTATTTTATGTTTGTGCATAGAGGATGGTTATACTTTGAAATGTTATTAATAATATAATTTTTAATTACCATATAAGTTATGATGATATATATATTATTTTACATAATGCTTGAATAAGATTGAAGTAAATGGTGTGTTAACGGTTTATCTAATTCTCGAATTATAATTTCTTTTTTGGTTTCTTGATAAATTGATGTTGCTTTATTTTTAATTTCTTCTGGAAAGTAGCTTGTATTAATGTTTAGTCCAATTCCTATTAAGGTCCAACATTTTTTTCCTTGGATAATATTTTTAATCAATATTCCTCCTATTTTTTTGTGATTTAAATATATGTCATTAGGTTTTTGTATTTTTGTAGCGATTTGATAATGGTTTTCTAATAGTGTTTGAACACTTTTTGCAGCTGTTAAAACTATAATTTCGGTATTAATGGATGGGTTTTTTGAAAAAAACACTAATGTGTATAAAAGGCTTTTATTTTTTTCTGCATACCATTTTCGTTGTTTTGTTCCCTGCCCTTCTGTTTGATAATCTGTTGTAATGACATAAGGTGTTGTGGGTCTTTTGTCTTTTATTAATGATTCTGCATAGTTATTTGTTGAATCTAGTTTGTTAAAATGATAATAGGTAATCAAGTTAAGATAGGTTCTAGAACGTTACTGGTTTGAAACTGTAATGTTTTTAATAATTCTTGATCTGTATCTGCTGATGGATTATTCGTAGTTAATAGTTTTTCACCTGAAAAAATTGAATTTGCGCCTGCCATAAATGCCATTGCTTGAGCTTCTTTTGGTATAGTTAATCGCCCTGCACTTAATCTGATTTTTGCTTTTGGTAAGGCTATGCGTGCTATCGCTATTATTCTTATCCAATCGAATGTATCAACTTTGGCTTCGTTTTCTAATGGTGTTCCTTTAACGGGTACTAGCGTATTTATAGGAACACTTTCTGGTTGAGGATTTAAATTTGCTAGTGTTTCTATTAGTTTTAATCTGTCTGTAATTGTTTCGCCTAAACCAATAATACCACCGCAGCAAACTGATATTCCTGCATTGATTACGTGTTGGATTGTATTTAGTCTATCTTGATATTTTCTTGTTTTTATTACAGAGCTGTAGTGCTCTTCTGATGTATCAAGGTTATGATTATAGGCTGTTAAACCGGCTTCTTTTAATCGTTTTGCTTGTACATCTGTTAACATTCCTAGTGTGCAGCAGGCTTCCATACCTAGTTCTTTAACACTTGAAACCATACTCAAAATTCTTTCAAAATCTTGATTATCTTTAACTTCGCGAAATGCTGCTCCCATGCAAAATCTGCTAGAGCCATTTTTTTTTGCCTGTTTAGCTTTTTCTAATACAACATCTAATTCTAATAGTTTTTCTCGTTCTAAGCCTGTATTGTATCTTGCAGCCTGTGGGCAATATGAACAGTCTTCAGAGCATCCGCCTGTTTTAATTGATAATAAGGTACATAGTTGCATTTCGTTGCTATTATGATGTTGACGATGAACTGATGCTGCTTCATAGATAAGATCGAGCAGTGGTGTATCGTGTAATGTTTTTAAATAACTTAATGATATTATTTTATTAGTCATAATAAATGTTGGATGATTATAGCCTATCTATATAAAAAAACAAATATTTGTTTTACTTATAATTCAATATTTTTATTTTTCTCGTTTTTTGTTTTATACTTTAATTTATGAATCGTTATATTATTTTATTTTGTATTTCTTTTGTGATTTTTTGTGTATTAGATTTGCTTTGGCTTGGTTATCTGGGTCGATCAATTTATTTATATTATTTGGGTGATTTTTTGCGTACACCTCCTTTGTGGAGTGCAGCTATTATATTTTATATCTTTTTTATTATTGGCATGATTGTGTTTGTTATTAAGCCTGCTATTAATAAAAAAAGTTGTTTATATGCAACGGGTTATGGTTCTTTTTATGGTTTTATAACCTATATGACCTATGAATTAACGAATCTTGCGGTTATTGCTAACTGGCCTGTTGGGATTGTTTTTATTGATATTTTATGGGGTAGTATATTGTCTTTATTAATCTCTTTATTTTCTACATGGATATATTTGCGTGTTTTTAATCATTAATTTTTTTTTATAATGATTTAATTTAATTATTTCAATGAGTAACGATAATACCCGAAAAAAAATATTATATGCTGTAAATGGTACTGGGGTTGGCCATATTTCACGTGCAAAAAGTGTTATTCCTTATTTAAGGCGTTATGTTGATGTTGATATTTTAATTTCTGGTAAATTACAGAATCTTAATTTCGATGATGAGGTGCGTTATGATTTTACTGGTTTTACCTTTGTTTATGAGGGGGGTGGTGTTAATTGGTTTAAGACAATTTTGCGTTCACACCCTATTCAATTTTTACGTGATGTTTTTTCTGTTGATTTAAAATCATATGACATGGTTTTATCAGATTTTGAGCCAATTAGTGCATGGGCATCTTTTTTTCGCTTTAAACATTGTTTAAGTGTGTCCCATCAAGCTTCTTTTTATTCATTTAAGAGTCCTCGTCCGTTATTTTGGCCGTTGTTTATTTTTGCAGAATTTTTTCTTCGTTTTTATTCGTTTACATTTGATTATATTGGTGTACATTTTAAATCGTATAATAAACATATTTTTCCTCCTATTTTAAAAGATGAGATTATGAATGCTCAGCCTACTAATGGGGATCATATTACGGTTTATTTGTCTGCGTTTTCTTTAGTTCAGCAAATTAGTTTTTTTAAGCAGTTTCCTAATTATACGTTTGAAATTTTTCATAAAGATTGTCAGGAGTTGGCTGTTGATGGGAATTTAAAATTATCACCGCTATCTGAAGGTTTTAAGTATAGTTTGATTGCTTCTTCGGGTTATATTTCTAATGCTGGATTTGAATCTAATGCTGAAGCATTGTATTTACAAAAACCACTTTTATGTATTCCAATTCGTCAACAATATGAACAATATTGTAATGGCGCGGCATTAAAAAAATTAGGTGTTACTGTTTTATTTTATTTAAATAAAAAAAAGGTTTCTTTATGGTTAATGAATCGAAAATCTTTAGATAGACTTGTTATTTCAAATACCGATGATTTTGCTAAAGCGATCGTTGAAAAAATTAAATTTTAATAATAATTTTATTTTGTGTTTGATATTTGAATTTCTTTCACGTACTATTAATTATATATATAAAAAAGGTGGTAATGTTGGAACTTTGGTTTCGTTATTATAATGAAACAATCTCTTTGATAGAGGAACACGTAGTATCATTTAATACACATTTTTTAAATCATTTAATAAATCAGCAAACATTGATAGAGAATTATTTAAATTCAATTTTTACTGATTATAATGTTAAAAGGTAGGTTATGATGGTAAGTGATACAAAGAAGGTAGTATTAGTAACGGGTGGATCTAGAGGTATAGGTAAATCGATTTGTGCTTTATTGGCAGATAATAATTATTTTGTAGTTTGTAATTATATTAATTCTAAAACTGAAGCCGAAAAGTTAGCTTCAAATCATGATAATATTGTGACTCAGAAGTTTGATGTTTCTAATTATGAAGATACTGTAAATTCGATTACTGATATAGAAAATAATTATGGTCCTATTAGTGTATTAATTAATAATGCAGGAATAACAAAGGATAGGTTTATTCATAAAATGTCTGTTGATGAATGGGATCAAGTGTTAAAAGCAAATTTATATTCTGCTTTTAATTGTACGCGTAGTATTTTACCTAATATGAGAAATAAAAATTTTGGAAGAATTATTTGTTTAAGTTCTGTTAATGCTTTAAAGGGTCAGGTTGGTCAAGCAAATTATTGTGCTTCTAAAGCGGCTTTAAGTGGCTTTATTAAGGCTATAGCATTAGAAAATGCTAGTAAAAATATTACAGCTAATTTAGTTGCTCCAGGATATATAGATACTGATATGACTAAAAAAATATCAAAAGAAATTTGTGATGATATTAAAACTAAAATTCCAATGAATCGTTTTGGTCAGCCAAATGAAATTGCTAAAACAATTCTATTTCTTGTTGATGAGGCGACGTCTTATATTACTGGTGAAACCATTTCTATAAATGGTGGAATGTATATGAATTAAGATGGAACCTAAGCTTTTACTTGATGATATTAGTAAGCTTTTAAATGAGTCTAAGCGTAAAGTTAAAAAGCGTATGAAAGGAAAATGTGATTATCAAAATTGTGGTGGTAAGATTTTTTTAACACATGATCAGAGTATTTCATTTTTAGATTTTTTGAATTTTAAAGAACAGGTTATATCGTTTCATTTAATTAAAGGTGGTGTTGGTAAAACTACCTTGGCTCAAAGTATTGCTTCTAGAGTGTCAGTGTATGGTGCAAAAGTTCTTTGTATCGATTTAGATCAGCAAAGTAATTTATCTCAGGCTTTTGGTAAACATCATGAATCAACTCCAAATGTATATGATATTTTAGCTAATAATATTCCTATTCAGGATGCTATTATTAATGTATGTTCAGGTATTGATTTAATTAAAAGTTCTCTTAGTAATGCTAAATTAGATCATAAAATTTTTCTTGATAATTATAATGTGGATACTCTTTTTGTGGATCTTATTAAGGATCTTAAGTTAGAGTATGATTATATTATTTTTGATTGCCCACCTACCCTGGGGGCATCTGTGCAGTCTGCCATTAGTGCTTCTGATACAATTGTTTTACCTATTAATCCGGATTTATTTAGTATTGAGGGTTTAAAAATATGTGTTGAAGAAATAAAAAATATAGCCGAGTCGTTTGATAAAAAGATTGATATTAAAATTATAATTAATAAGTTTGATAATCGTACTATTTTATCTCATGAAATTAGTCAGTTTTTATTTGAAGCAGAGTATTTTAAAGATTTGGTATTACCAACGGTTGTTCATAATAATCAGGATTTTTCTAATAAACTTTCTCGAGGAGTATCTATTTATGATTCTCCATCTCAAAAAAAATGTGCAAAAGAAATTGATGACATTGTTATCAATTTAATGGAGTTAAGATTATGCCAAACAAAAAATTAACGTCTAAGCGGTTTAAAAACAAAATTTTGTCTGATGATGTTTTATCTATAGATGAATTATTTGAGAAAAAAGATGATGTTTTAAAAAAAACATCAAAGAAAAGACGTATTAGTCGTGATATTATTGTTGAAAAATCAACAAAAACAAAAAAGAAAAGTAGGATTACTGCAGCCAGTAAAAAAGAAAAAATAATTAAGCAGGATATTGTTTTTGAGAAACCTTCTTTTAAATTAGTTGAATTTAAGCATGAGCATTTACTTGATCTTTCTGAGGTTAATAGTCAGCCTGATATAAAAAAAGATATTCCTAAAATTGGGTCATTAAAAGAAACGGTGAATTCTTTTATTAATGATGATTCAAGTGATCAAAAAGATAACACAGATCCAAAACCGGATGTTACACTATTAGAGACTTATCAAGAATTTAGCAATCAGTGTATTCGTAATTGGTTTCGTTTATTTAAAGCTTAATTTTTTCTTTGATAAAATCTTTTATAGCATCTTTATTTGCTTCGATATTAAAAAATTGTTGTTTTTTATTTTCTATCCCTATAAATTTTTTATCTCTTTTAGGAATTTGATTGATAGCTTCGTTGATACTATTTTCAAATTTAGTAGGTTTTGCTGTTTCCATACATAACATTGGAATATCTGAATGTTGATTTTTTATTGCAATATGTACAGCTGTTGCTGTATGTGGATCAATAATTCTTTTGGTGTCTTTAAATACTTTTTTAATAGTTTTAATTCGGTCTTCATGATTGGTAGACTCGCTTTTAAAGTTTGCTTCTTCTGTTAGTAACTTGATTGTTTTTGATAAATCAATTTCGTTTGTTAACTCAAATTGTTTCATTAACTTTTGGCATGCTTTTGGGTTTTTATTGAGGCTATCATATAGTAACCGTTCAAAATTGGATGCTTTTGATATATCCATAGATGGACTATTGGTTTTTGTAACTTGTTCTTGTTTATAAATTCCTGTTTTAAATAGTGTATCTAATACTTTATTCTCGTTAGTTGCTATTATTAAATTTCTTAGTGGCAATCCCATTTGTTTTGCTATATAACCGGCTAAAATATTTCCAAAATTTCCTGATGGAACTATGACATCTAATGGTTCTCCGACATCTTTCACAGTATTTAAATAACCATATACATAATATACAATTTGAGCACAAATTCTACCCCAATTGATAGAATTTACGGCTCCTATATTATATTTTTCTTTGAATTCTATATCTTTATTAACTTCTTTAACTAAATCTTGGCATATATCAAATGTTCCATCTATTGAAACATTAAAAATGTTTTTATCAAGAATAGTTCCTGCTTGGGCTTTTTGAAAGTCGCTCATACCATGTTTTGGTGTTAGCATGACAACGTTAATATTTTTTTTAGATCTCATGGCTTCTTCTGCTGCTGATACAGTATCTCCTGAGCTAGCTCCTAGGATGGTTAATGTTTTTTGTTGTTTTTCTAATTCATATTCAATAATATTTCCTAAAAATTGCATTGCTAAATCTTTGAAAGCTAAACTCGGTCCTAAGGATAAATCTTGTAGGTAAATGTTTTGATACAATTTTTCGATTGGTGTAATTTTTGAATCTGAAAATTTATTACTAGTATAGGTATTGTTGATAATTGTTTTTAAATCCTTGTTTGGAATACTCTTATTTGTATACTTTTCGATGATATTAAATGCTAATTCGTTATAGGGTAATGTTTGATAATGTTTTAGTGTTTCGTAGCTTATAAATGGATATATTTCAGGAATAAATAATCCACCATCTTTTGCTAGTCCATATAATAATACTTCTGAAAAACTGTGTGGTGTTGTTTTTTCATCTCTTGTACTAACGTAATTCATATAGATTAGTTTATGATTTGTTATTCAACTTGTAAATGTTCTTTAAATAAGATGTTTGATTTTGTGTTTAATTTTATTTATAATTTTATATATTAAAAACTTAAGGAGATTGTAAATGGCTATAGAATTTTATAATGTAAAAAAGAAACAAAAAGTAAGTATTAATGAAGCTAATATTGAAAAGAAAACATATGAGCGTGAAACAAAAGCAGGAAAAAAACAAGTACGTTATGCTTTTCGTGCTGTCGATGATGATGGAACTAACTTAACAAAATTTTGTTCTGAAGCTGATTGGAATAAATTATAGTTAATAGTTTTTTTAAATTTTAAAAAGCCGCTTTTATAGCGGCTTTTTTTTTGGCTAATTTTCGGGATTTAGTGATGAATGATGGTGTGTTATTTTCCATTCACCATTTTCTATTTGTTTAAATTGAAACGTAAATCTACATGTTACAGATTCAGGTCCTTTTTCTGTTTCTAAATTAAAAACGTATTTTCCTGTATGTGTTGCGCCATCAGCGTTAAGTGTTACCGTTGATTCTACAATATCTGCTTTAGGTTTTTTTTGTAAGAATGTTTCAAAATAATTTAATTTTGCTTCTTTGTTTTCTCTGATTTCATTGGAAACGGTAGGTATTAATATGGCATCATCTGTATATAGATTTACTATTTCTTTTGGACTTTGTGTTTGTAAGGTATTGATCCAATGTTGTGTTAAATTCTCTATTTTTTCTTTGTTCATTTTTACTCCTTTTATTTGTAAATTATTTATATTTAATGCGTTTCTTAAAAAGTCTAAATTTTTTTTAGGTAAAAAATCATGCTTAAATAGTTTTGCTGGTTGCTTTAGAAATGGTGTATGGTTCAGTGTTTTTATCATTGTCTGTGTGTGCTGGCTTAAAAATCTAGTTATCATTTTTGTTATAATATATATTTATAAAAAAAAAGTCTATCTTGATATATGTTCTATTTTCTAAATAAAGCCATGTTATAATTTTTTATATGATTATCATTATTGAAACACCATCATCTTTACTTGATTCTATTTCTAATCCCCATGGTGCTAACAAAGTTTCTTTTATCTTATATAACCTTTTTTTAAGTCAATCGAATCACTTTATTATTGTTTTAACTGATTTATCTAATCATGAATGTAATGTTCGTAATAATGACCTGTCATCTCATGATAATCATTTTTTTATTAATTATGAATCTTTGGCTACTTATTTGTTTGAAGAAAATATTGTACCTGATGTTGCTTTATCGTTTGATATAAAAATTAAACGACTATTATCGTTTCGTCATTTACATCAATTTCCTTTTCCTGTAATTGGTTTAATTCATTCTTTAGGTTTTGAATCTCATATTGATGATTTATTAGCTATTAAACCGCTTATAACTAGCTATGATCGTTTAATTTGCCCATCCGAAAATACGCAGACCACTGTTCTTAACGTTGGGTTTAATGAAACGAATACGCATGTTATGCATTATGGTTTGGATCATACTTGCTATAAACCTATTTCTAGCAAACTGAAGCAAGATTTGCGTAACCAGCTATCATTACCTCTTGATAAGACTGTTATCCTTTTTTTATCGCGTATTAGCCCTACTCTAAAGACAGATCTTACACCATTTATTCGGCTTATGCCTGATTTGTTAAAAATAAACCCTAATTTTATTTTTTATATTGTTGGTTCTGTTGTTGATTCGGATTATGTTAAGCAGTTAAAAGGTTTTGTTAAAAACCTTGCTCTGGAGGATCATGTTGTTTGGGAACATAATCCTGATCATGATGCTATTGAACAGTATTATCAAAGTTCAGATATCTTTTTAGGTTTGTCAGATCATCCTGGCGAAACGTATGGTTTAACGGTAATGGAAGCTATGTCGGCTGGGTTACCTGTAATACTTTCTGATCATGCTGCTTATAAGGTTCATATTACTCATGCTAAAGAAGGTTATTATATTCCTACCTTATTAGCTAATGTTAACTTGAATCATTCTT